>Ga0255052_10002202_pt1 | contig 14257 bp, 12 predicted proteins | sample JV7_2_21_MG_FD_188632 | JGI IMG/M metagenome (GOLD analysis project Ga0255052, IMG submission 188632) | Seawater microbial communities from Jervis Inlet, British Columbia, Canada - JV7_2_21 | ecosystem: Environmental > Aquatic > Marine > Inlet | place: Canada: British Columbia | collected... | reverse complement strand
CCAGATAAATGTGAAGCCCAGGCGTTGCCAGATTCTGTAGGTGAGCGGTGCGAGAATTACTACCATGATGTAAATCGCGAGAAACCAGGTGGGAATCAACGAAGCTTGTGAGGCCAACTGAATGACGGCCGGACTGACGTTGGATGAGTGCATGATCACTGCAATTGCAGCCCAGGTGAATAGCAATACCAGCAAAGGTATGACCAGGCGGTTCAACCGCACAGCCAGCCAACCCGCATACCCAACACCTTTACGTTGCGCACTTTCCAATGAAACAGCATTCGAGTAACCGCCAACAATAAAAAAGATCGGCATGACCTGGAATATCCAGGTCAACCATTGTGTTGGTGGCTGAATTTTAAACAAATGCTCATACGTCAGGTTACCGTCGACGTAATATGCGGTCGAAATCAGCCAGTGCCCGCTGATGACGATCAGGATTGAAACCGCTCGTAAGAAATCGACATATCGATTTCTGTCCTGCGGTGTCTGCGCCGCCAATTCACTTGCTCGACTCCAGATTCGCATTTAAACAGTCCGACGATTGGGTAATTGTGGGTTGTGGTTTCCAATTCATGATACCTGTTAAAGATACTCAACGGTATTATGGAAAAATCTCAAATAAAGGAGGCACAAAATTTGGCACGCAAATGTGTATCGAAAAACTATAAGGATTGCTGAAGTTCCTCTGAAGCAATTGGCCCATTCTGCGAGTTTTGAGATGCTCAGTATCTCCTTCACGCCCTGAGTTTCTGCCTTCGGCCACAAGAGGACGATTTTATTTTCTGAATTTTCCCTATTCGTTCGAAAACCAGTCAAGAGTGTTAATTTTTGTGTCTAAAGGCACTGTATATTAATACTTTGCAAATTTGGTATTGATTAATGACGCTCCAAAGTTATGCTTCACTGACGTCAAACAGTGGAGAAACGATATGGATCAGTACGATATACAAAGTAATTCTTCCAGCTGGTTGTTTTTTGTCAAAGCCAGTTTTGGTATAGCGATAGTGTCTGTTACAACGGGAATTCTTCTAGTGCCAGCGGACATATTAATCAAAGGCTACTTTGCCTTAAGTTCATTATTTCTGGTTAGTTCGACAATAACGCTTTCAAAAACCATGCGCGATGAGCATGAGGCCCACCGCCTTATCAATAAGGTAAGTGAAGCGCGAACCAGCAAAATGATCAGCGAATTGGGAGGTTAGTCATGAGCGTTATCCGAAAACTATGTACCCTGGCACGCGGAACAGCCAGGGAATCTGCACAGGTTGTACTCGATGCAAATGCACAACGCGTCTTTGAGCAGGAAATTCTCGATGTTGAGAAAGCGATTCAGAAGCAAAAGCACGCTCTAAGCGAAGTGATCGCATCTCGCAAGCAAGTAAAGAGTGAGGCTGAGGCTATTCAGACTTTAATCGAAAAGCGTGAATGCCAGGCTCAACGGCTTATCAAGGAAAATAAAGACGATGATTTGGTTGAAGATATTGCTAAAGAAATTGCCGATCACGAAATGGCGCTGGAAACATTAGAAACGCAACGCGCAGCTATTGAAAAACGTATCCACAACATGGAGTGTTCATTGCATAAAGCATTGAGAAATGTCGCTAACTATCGGCGTGATTTGCGCATGGCGAGTGTTCAACAACTGAGTGCCAGTTGTCAGGCCAAAACCAGTAGCTTACCGCAACAACTTAGTGAACTCGAGGCTACGCGAACGCACCTGGTGTCGTTGCAAACGCTTGACGACGAGCAGGACGAAGCCTGGGTAGAAATGGAAGAGAGGGTGGGATCAGGCAATATTGATTCCAGGTTAGACCGTATAGGCGAAAGTGAAAAGCATGCTCATTTTACTGAAGTTCTTGAGAGGTTGCGTCACCCTGACCAGGGTGTGCTAACCCGCTTAAGTTAGCCGTCGCTCGACAATTATCTGTTGCTAAAAGCGGCTCGCGCATGCAGGCCGCTTTGTTTTAGAATTATGGGGTCATAGTCACTGGTAACGAGTTCGTTCACTTCTTTCAAAAATAGCCCCATTTTTCTTTTCGTCAGAAACCGAAATTTGAAAGGGCTGGCATATGGTCATGGAATAAAACGTCGCATCTGCAATTGAAAGAATTAACGCAGAAAGAATCACTGCCGTCGACCAGTTACGGCGACAGTTTACTTAATTCAGCGAGATTAATCCTTGTAGAGCCTGGGGTTGAAGACGTCGCGCAGGAAATCGCCCATCAGGTTGATGGCGATGACGATGACGATCAGGAAGAAGCCCGGAATCAGCGTGATCCACCACGAGCCCGAGTACAGGTACTCCTTGCCGATGCTGATCAGCGAGCCGAGGCTGGGCTCGGTCACCGGCATGCCGAGGCCGAGGAAGGACAGCGCCGCCTCGGTGATGATGGCGTTGGCGATCTGAACGGTGCCGATGACGAAGATGGGTGACAGGCAGTTCGGCAGGATGTGCTTGAACATGATGCGCATCGGCCCGAAGCCCATCACGTGGGCGGCGTCGACGTATTCCTTTTCCTTTTCGCCGAGCACCGAGGAGCGCACCGTGCGCGCGATCTGCGGCCACTCGGACAGGCCGATAACGAGAATCAGGATGAGCATGGCGTACCGGCTGTAGGTCGCGCCGCCGAAGGCGTTCTTGACGATCGCGAGCACGATGATCGCGACCATCAGTGTCGAAAATGAAAGCTGCACGTCGGCGATACGCATCAATATGCTATCGACGCGGCCGCCGATATAACCCGACACCAGGCCGACGACGATACCGATGGCCGATTGCAGCAACACCGCAAAGACACCAATCAGTAGCGACACGCGCATGCCGTAGAGAATCGTGCTCCACAGGTCGCGGCCCTGGTCGTCGGTGCCGAGCAGAAAGCGTGAGTCGGCTTCGGGTAGCCACGCGGGGGGCATCTCCGAATCCATCAGGTCGATCTGGGTCAGGTCGTAGGGATCGAAGGGCGCGATCAATGGCGAAAACAGCGCCATCAGTGCGAGCGTGATGAACACCAGGCTGCTGGCGATCGCCACCTTGTCGCGCCTGTAGTAATAATACAGGTCGGATTGCTGGACTTGCTGCCAGAGATCGTTAACGTTTCTCATTGTCTGCGGCCGACCAGGTCAACCATCGGATTGATGAAGCCGTAGAGCAGGTCGACCAGCGTATTGACGACCACGAAGAGGAAACCGACAAACATGATATAGGCGGTGATCAGCGGGATATCGGAGCGGTTGACCGCCTCCAGGAACATGAATCCCATGCCCGGCCACTGGAACACCGATTCGGTCAGAATGGTGTAAGCCACCATGATGCCGATCTGCACGCCGCCGACGGTGATCACCGGCAGCATCGTGTTTTTGAGCGCGTGCTTGAGATAAACCGGCGCGTCGCTGAGGCCCTTGGCGCGCGCGAACTTGACATACTCGGAGCTCAGCACTTCGAGCATTTCGGCGCGCACCAGTCGAATGAACAGCGGCAGCATGATCGATGACAGTGCGATAGCCGGCATGACGATGTGGACAAATCCGTCCCAGCTCAGAAAGTTGGTGCTCCAGTAGCCCCATACCTGCACGACTTCGCCACGGCCGAAGGACGGCATCCAGCCGAGCGTGACCGAAAAGATGTAGATCATCGCGAGCGCGGTCAAAAAAACCGGTATCGATATGCCGATGACGCTGACCGCCATAGTGAGGCGACTGAACCAGTGGCGTGGTTTGATGGCGCAGAACACGCCCATCGGGATCGAAATGGTAAAGATCAGAATCGAAGCGGCAAAGGCGAGTTCCAGCGTCGCGGGCAGTTTTTTCAGGATTATGTCGAGCGTCGGTTCCTTGAAAAAATACGAGGTGCCGAGGTCACCCTGCAGCGCACGCGAGAGGAAACGGCCGTATTGCACCATCAGGGGGTCGTTCAGGCCCAGTTCGTCGCGCAGGTTTTCGCGCTCGGCGTCGGACATCGACATCGCCGCCATTTCGCGTGTCGGATCGCCGAGCGTATCCTGAATCGAAAAACAGAACAGGCTGATGATGAGCATCACCAGGGCCGCCTGAAATACGCGCTTGAGTAAAAACTGGATCATTACCGGGGACGATTACCCAAAAAAACTCCGGGCGACAAGCGCCCGGAGCGGATTACTGCGAATAGACGATACGATCACCTACTTGATTACAAGGTCACCCAGGTAAGGAAAGTTGAGTGCATTGACGATCGGGTCGAGGTCAACACCCTTGCGCGCGGCCCAGGCCAGGTTCTGCCAGTGCAGCGGAATGAAAGCAGCATCCTGGAACAGTTTGGTTTCGATTGACTGCAACATTTTGGTTCGCTTGGCGATATCGGTTTCCTGGTTCGCCATCACGGTGTTCTTGTCGACGTAGTCGCTGCTGTAGTTACCCGAGTTGTACGCACCCATGCCGCTGCTCTGATCCGGGGTCATCGCCAGGAACTCGAAAAAGTTAGCGCTATCCTCGGTATCCGAATGCCAGCCGATCATCATGATGTCCGCGGCGCGGTCGTCGAACGCCGGCCAGTACTGCGCCTTGGGCATCGTTTGCAGATCGACCGTGATGTTGATTTTTGCCAGCATCGCGGCAACCGCCTGGGCGATCTTGTCGTCGTTAACATAGCGGTTGTTAGGCGCCATCATGGTGATGCTGAAACCGTCCTCGTAGCCCGCATCCTTCATTAACTGTTTGGCCAGTGCGAGATCGTAACGCGGCTTGAGATTAGGGTTGTGGCCGAGGTATCCCGAAGGACTCAACTGCGCGGCCGTGGTCGCGAAACCCTTCATGATTTTCTTGACGATGGCTTCGTTGTTGATCGCGTGGACGATCGCCATACGTACGCGCTGATCCTTGAGCTCATCACGACGATTCTGGTTCATCTGGAAGGTGATGATGCGCGTGCCGGGCATGGTGATCAACTCGGCGTCGCTGGACGCGCGAACCTGGTTGAAGTCGTTGGGCGAAACCGGTGCAATGAAATCGACATCGCCGGAAAGCAACGCAGCAACGCGGGTTTGTTCATCCTTGATCGGCGTGAAGACGATGCGGTCAACATTGCCGGGAGTGCCTGTGTCCCAGTAATCGGCGAAACGCTCGAAGACGACCTTGATGCCCTGTTCACGCGATACAACCTTGAAAGGTCCGGTGCCGGACAAATTGGTCGATGCGAAGGATGCACCATTCTTGACGATCGCGCCCTTGTCGTTGCCATTGGCGTCGGTGCCGGTGTAGAACTTGCTGTCAAAAGGGAAGATGTAGGTCGCGGTGTGCAGGACCAGCGGGTACGGCCCAGTGGTCACCAGGTCTATGGTGTAGTCGTCGACCACGTTGAGCGTTTCGAAGTTAGCGAAAATGCCCTTGAAATCGGGACTTTCCTTGAGGCGATTGAAGGTCCACTTGAAGTCTTGCGCGGTCATCATGTTGCCGCTGTGGAACTTGACGCCCTTGCGCAGGCTGAAACGCACCGTTGATGTGTTGATGCGCTGCCAACTGATCGCCAGGCGTGGTTCGAAGGATAGTTCCTTGGTCCAGCGAATCAGCGGGTCGAAAGACATGTGCGAGAGTTGCAGTATGCCGCCGGATAATTGCTCGTGAATATCCAGGGTTACCGGGTCGGCGTCATACGCCATGCGCAAGTCTCTTGCGCTCGCCGTGGTGAAGGATAGCAGGCTCGCCATCACCAGGCAGGTGCTTAGCAGGAAACGGTTTTTCATTTTTACTTTCTCCAGTTTGTCGTGTGTTTGCCTACATCGGTACTTGTCAAAATACCGAAAAAATACTATTCGAGCTGCGCTGCAGCCTCATTTTCAAAGATGCGGTCGAAGCGGGGCATGAGCGCAAGCAGTTCGATGCTGTACTCATCTTGAGGGTGTTCAAAGAAGTCCTCGCTATCCGCGGTCTCAAGTATGCGCCCGTGACGCATGATTGCAACTCGATCGCACATCTGTCGAATCACCGGCAGGTCGTGGCTGATAAACAACATAGTCAAACCCAGCTGATCCTGCAAATCCTTCAACAGGTTCAGAATTTGCGCCTGCACCGATACGTCCAGCGCCGAAGTGGGTTCGTCGCAGATGAGCAGGCGCGGCCGGCAGGCGAGTGCGCGCGCAATCGAGATTCGTTGACGCTGGCCGCCCGAAAACTCGTGCGGGTAACGGCGCCCCATCTGCCGGCCGAGGCCGACATGGTCGAGCAGGTCACCGACGATTTCGGTAATCTGCTCCGGCGGAGTGAGCCGATGAAATCGGATCGGTTCGGCGATGATGTCGTTGACCTTCATGCGCCCGTTGAGCGATGAATAAGGGTTTTGAAACACCATCTGCATCTGCAGGCGTGCACGCCGCACCGCTTCACGGTCCGGGTTGTTAACCAGTTCGACGCCATCAAAGCGGATCGAGCCGCTCTGCGGTTGCTGCAGGCCGGCAACCATGCGTGCAATCGTCGATTTACCGGAACCGCTTTCGCCGACCAGGCCGAAGGTTTCGCCCTGTCTAATCTGCAGGTTGACGTCGCGGGTCGCCTGCAGGTACTTGCGGTTGCTGGCAAATATCGCGTCCTGGGTGATGAAGCGAAGGTTGAGATCCTCGATTTCGAGCAGGTTGGCGCTGCCCTCGTGTCTCTCGCTCTGACCGAGCCAGTGCGTCGACACGTCTATTTGCTTGAGCCCTTTGGCCGTGGTTTCGATGTATTCCACCAGCGGGAAACGCTCGACCTTGATGCTGGAGCGCGGTACGGCGCTGATCAGGCTCCTGGTGTAGTCGTGCCGGGGTTTGGTCAAAATCTGGCTGGTGGCGCCAATTTCCACCAGCTTGCCGCGGTACATGACCGCGACTCGATCGGTCACGCTGGCGATGACGCCCATATCGTGCGTCACCAGCAGGCAGCCGACCTGACGCTCGTGGCAAAGCTTGCGGATCAGCGACAGGATCTGGTCCTGCACCGAAACGTCGAGCGCGGTCGTCGGTTCGTCCGCGATCAACAGCTCGGGCTCACCCGCCAGCGCGATCGCAATGACGACGCGTTGGCGCATGCCGCCGGAAAACTGGTGCGGGAACTGCTTGATGCGTACTTCGGGTTCCGGGATGCCCACCTGGCGCAGCAAATCGACGGAAATTCTGGCCGCCTCACCGGCGTCATCGACATCGAGGTTGGTCAGGATGGTTTCGACCATCTGGTTCTCGACCGTAAACAACGGGTTCAACGAAGTCATCGGATCCTGGAAGATGAAGCCGACGCGGGAACCGCGAACCTGCAGGATTTCCTTGTCGTTGAAGTCCGATATTTTGGTGTCGTTCAGGTAGATTTCGCCTTTCGATACCCGGCCAGGCGGGCTCAGCAGTTGCACGACGCCGTTGCCGATGGTCGACTTTCCGGCGCCGGATTCACCGACCAGGCCGAGGATTTCACCCGGTTCCAGGTCAAAGCTGACGTCTTCGACCGCGAAGTCGGTTTCGTACCTGCCCGGGAACTCGATGCTGAGATTCTTGATGCTTAACAGCGGCATTTACTTTATTTGTTTTATTAAACCACTAGTACGAATCGGAATGCTAACGCGCCCGCTAGTAAATTTCCACCTCGCCGAGCAGCCAGTCGACGCTGTCGTCGCCTTCGATGGTGAGGCGCTTGCGGGTCTGGTAGTTGAGCTGCGGGGTTGATTTGAGCAGTTGTTGGTAGGCATTGGCCTCGATGGTGATCAGGCCGCAATTCGTCGTCGCCGAAATTTCCACGCTGCGATTTGCACTATAGGGTCGAAAGCCCAGCTCTTCGCCGTTGACGATTTTATCCTGGCTGCCGTCGGCGTTGAGGATGGAGCCGAAACCCTCGACGAAGATATACAGGTGATCATCGTCCAACAGGCGGGTCTGGCCGCCTTCCACTACCTGCCATTCGGCGATGCGCGAAATCTTGTCGGTAACGGTTGACGACAGCTCGGCGAACTGGGGCAGCAGTTTCACTATCGGGCGCAGTAGCCAGCGATTTTCGAGCAGGGTCTGTAAACCGCTGTAGCGGATGAAATTGCGGAACGTCTCTTCGGCGAAGACACAGACGGTGACCGGGGTTTTGGCGACGACGCTGGCATTGCGGACACCCGAACCGGTCAGTATGGCCATTTCACCGATGATATCGCCGGCCTGCAGTGTCGCGATCGCCTCGCGCTTGCCATCCTCGACGCGTATCACTTCACAGTAGCCGGTCAGTATCAGGTAGACCGCTCCATGGGTGGAGGCATCCTGCACGATGATGACGTCGTCGGTGTTATAGCGATAGATTTCCTGCTCGGCGAGCAGGTTACGCATCCATCGGTTTGGAAAGGGCTGTCCCAGCCACAGTGAAAGGTAGTTGTTGATCAGCGAGGAATAGATCATGTCATCACCCTCGAGCAGGGTGTAGCGTTTACCTGAACTGGCCAGTGAAAATGTCGTTTGCAGTACTTCCGGGACCTGCTCTACGTGTACGAAAACAACGCGTTCCGCCCCGGATTGCAGCGCGTCCGTGGGGTCGCCGTGAATTTCGCCGGCGCCGCCGTCCGCAATCAGCAAATGAAACCCCTGCTTGTACAGGCGTTCCAGGTTGGCAACGGTTTCGGCGCGCACCTGGCCTGCCTTGCCCATGCTGCGCACGGCCGTCATATTCTGGTTATCGCCAACTACGCAGACATCTCGGAAAAGACCCTTGTGCGTGGTCGAAAAGGTCGCGCCGATGGTTGGTATGCTGTGTACCGTGGTGTGCACCTCGATATTCAGACCGTAATAATTGAGCGTATCGCCCGGCTTCACGCGCAGCAGCTCGAAATGCTCACTCACGGCTTCGAAGCTCCAGCCGAGACTGCAGCCCAGCTTCTCCATCGCCATGTTGAAAATTTCCTCGGTCGTAATCACTTCGACCCGGTGCGGCATCTCCATCAACGGGAACATGGAACAATGGTCGTCGTGCAGGTGGGTCAGAAACACGGCCGAGACCTGGTTGCGGGAAATACCGCGCGCAAACAGGTGCTGATCGAGAAACGGGATGGAGTCGATCAGCAGGTAGTCGCCGTTGTAGCACAATGCCAGGCCGGTGCAGGGTTCATCGGTGGAAAATCCGGAGGCGCCGCCGAGCACCTCGATTCCCATCTTGGCGAGGCCGCCGGGAACGTAGTCGATTTGTACCGGGTAGGGCGGCAGGACAGCCTCTTCGTCATTGAGGTCGACGTAGACATCGCCGCCCGGACTGGATACGAGGTAATGATCCACGCTCCTGCGTTCGATTACGAAGTTACCGGCCACGGCGAGGTTGTTTTCAAACGGAATCAGGTTGAAAAATTCCTCGACCTTCCTGACCTGGCCGGCATCGTTCTTGATGGCGAGTGCCTCGGAGACGGCTAGCCATTCCAGCTTCAGGGTCTCTTCCGTATGCCACTTGTCGAGTTCCGCGCGGGTCGGTCCGAGCAGGGTGAAGCGCAACAGGCGCAGCGCCTGACTGATGGATTCACTGCTGCCGACCAGGTTGAGCCTGCGTTTTTCCGCGAGACCCCTGGCGATAAACAGGAAGAAATAAAGTGGAAATTCCAGGTTGTTGAGCAGGGCGCCGTTTTTCTCGCGAATATCGGTCAGCACCAGGGTATCGAAGCCAGTGATGCTATCGCGCAACAGGCCTTTCAAGACCTCGGGCGGCTGCGCAAACAGGATAACTTCAGTATCGTCGGTGACGATTCTGCAGCCGGAAGTGGGGGTTAAGATCTTAGGTTCAGCCATTTTCCTGATAATTATTGCTGATCCGGCAAGTGTAACCCGCTGTGGATGGGGGCGAAAGGCGTAAAAGTGTTAGATAGTTTGTATTAAATCGGTGAGATTTATGGACATGGTCTGATTATTCATCTGTGCTTCCCAGTTCGCATTCCTGCCCCATGCTGGTGACCGCGAGATAACGGCCGCCATCGCGGGTATTTTCATGCGCAAGATTGAGCAGGTCAAAAAATGCGCTGCGGCTGATCAATGCTTCGAGGCCGTCGCGGAAATGGACGTAGGGGCGGGGTTCGCGCGTTTCCGCGTCGATGTCGACACGAATGGCATGATCGGCATCGACGACGATGCGTTCGCCGATGTTGGTGGTGAAAACGATGGCAGTCTCGCCGTCGTCCTCGACGCGTTCGACCAGGTTCGCGATAAACGGCGCATCCTCCACCTGTATGCGCAGTTTCTCGACCGGCGTCACCAGGTAATAGCCGCTGTCCTCGTGACGCAGGATGCCGGCGAACAGTTTTACCATGGCGTCGCGCTGAAACCGGCGCCCCTCGTGGAACCAGCTGCCGTCGGCGGCAATGCGGATATCGATCTCGCCCTGTTGTCGCGGATTCCAGCGCCGTTTACCGGCCTGGAGCGATTCTCCGGACTTGATGGCGCTGAGAATTTGTTTCAGTTCGGACATGACGTCTGTTGCGGTTAAACAAGCCGCGATAGTATGCCGGTCACGGTCCGATGTCATCCCATGTCTTGCCGCATGCGGTCCGGGATGACGGAGGTGGATGCGGGATGACATAAGAAGCTGCGAGGTTGCGCCGCGTTGTGGGCGCTACCTAAAGTGATTTGAATAAATTATACTTTGCGTTCCTGGGCTGCCGCGGTGAAGTTGTTCGAAGCGATGAAGCGAAGACGATTTGTCAAGTTATGCGCGAGTGCGGTGGCGAGCATTAGCGCCAGCGCCGAAGTCCTGGCGCGGGACCAGACGCAGTATAAACGCTATGGGCGCGTTGCCCTGATCGATCCCCATTCTGGCGAAGCCATCCCCGCGGCTTCGCTTGAGGTCGGCGAAACCTATCTTTTTCACTATCCCTACGTATCCACGCCCTGTTTTTTGATCAATCTTGGCAGGAGCGTAAAACCCGCCAACAACCTGAAGACGCGTGACGGTTACCGCTATCGCTGGCAGGGCGGGTCAGGGCCTGGCCACTCGATCGTCGCGTTTTCGGCGATTTGCGCGCACAAGATGAGCCATCCGGCGCCCTCGGTGAGTTTCATCAATTACCGCCACGAAGAGGTCAGGTTTCGTAACAGCGAAGATGCCATCGAAGAACGCGCTGGGGTCATTTCCTGTTGTTCCGAGCGCAGCGTCTATGATCCCGCCACGGGCGGCCGGGTGCTGGGCGGCCCCGCGCCGCAGCCGCTGGCCGCGATCGAACTCGAGTACGATGATGCCGCCGATACCTTTTACGCGACCGCTACCATTGGCGGTGAAATGTTCGATCGTTACTTTCGCAATTTTCACGATCGGCTGGTGCTGCAGCACGGGCGCACCGATATCGACCACGCGCTGAACGATACTACCGAACTGATGCGCCTCAGCGATTTCACCCGCAACCAGATAAACTGCCAGGCTTGAACGGGTTTCAGGCTCCTCGCCTGACTCGCCCTTCGTCATTCCCGACCGCATGCGGCCCACTTAGCGGGAATGACAAAGGGGGCTTACGCCTAGCCGCCGGTGACCGGGGGGAAGAAGGCGATTTCGTCGCTGTCGCGGATCGCCGCTTCGGGTTCGCTCATCTCCTGGTTGATCGCGACCAGTATGCGGATCTTGCCATCGAAGGTGCTGTCGAAGGGTTCGCCGCGCGTGCGCAGCAACGCCACCAGTTCGCTCACCGAGTTGCAATCGGCCGGTAACTCGAGTTGTTCCGATCTGGCGCCGATGGTTTCGGCGAGGCTCGCGAAGTAGAGAACACTGGCCACGATCAGGCCCAGTCGAGAAATTGAATGCTGACTTCGTCGCCGGGCTCTACCCCGGCATTGTCGTCCGGCAAGACGATGAAACAGTTGGCGCGGCTCATCGATGTGAGGATACCCGAGCCCTGCTTACCGGTCTTGCCGACCTGCCACTGGTTGTTTTCGTCGAGCGTGGCGACGCCGCGCTGGAACTCGGTGCGCCCGGGCTTCTTGAGCATGCGCTCGAGCGAACGTGCGCGAAACCGCATCGGGGGACGCATCGGCGAGCCGGAGAGCGCCTCGATGGTCGGTGCGACGAACTGGTTGAAGGTCACCATGACCGCGACCGGGTTGCCGGGCAGGCCCATGAATATGCTGGCGTCGATCTGGCCGAAGGTGAGTGGCCGGCCCGGTTTGATGGCGATTTTCCAGAACTCGGTCGTGCCCAGCTCGGCAAGCGCGGGTTTGATGTAGTCGGCTTCACCGACCGATACGCCGCCGGTGCTGATGATTAAATCCGCCTTCGTCGCCGCGTCGGTCAGCGCTTCACGCATGCTGTCGGGGTTGTCACGCACCACGCCGAGATCGATGATGTCGACCGGCAGGCGCGATAACAGGCCGTACAGACTGTAGCGGTTACTGTCGTAAATCATGCCGGGCTCGAGCGGTTTGCCGAGCGACGTCAGTTCATCACCTGTCGAAAAGAACGCGACCACAGGCTTGCGCTTGACCTGCAGTTTGGGGATGCCGAGCGATGCCAGTACACCGAGATCGGCGGGGCTGAGACGCGCGCCTGCCTCGATTACGATATCACCCCGGCTCACGTCTTCGCCGGCATTGCGGATGTTTTCACCGACGCGATGATTGGCGTCGACGCGGATCTTGCCATCGGCGCCGACCTCGACCTGTTCCTGCATGACGACCGCATCGGTGCCCTCGGGAATCAACGCCCCGGTCATGATACGCACGCATTGACCGGCCTTGCAGGTCTGCTCGAAAGGCGTGCCGGCGTAGGCGGCGCCGATTTCCTCGAGCTCGGCGATACCGTTTTCGATCAGGCTGTCGATGGCGAGCGCATACCCGTCCATCGCGGAGTTTGCGCGCGGCGGCACGTTGTGCGGTGATTTGACCGCTTCGTTGTTGACCCGGTTCAGGCAGTCGCGTATCGGCAGGCGTTCGCAGGCGAGCACCGGGCGCACGCGCGCCTCGATCCTGGAGAGAGCCTCGGCCAGGCTGATCGATTCATCATCGACGGGATCCGCACAGCTGGGCTCAGGAGTGATTTTGTTGTTCATTAACAGGTGATTATAGACCCGAATTGGTAATTGAGGCATAGACGAGGTAAAAATGGTAGTGGAAGCGTGACATTTTTTGAGGTGAATCACTAAATATACGCCTAATGCGCGCTAAATTTGTGGATTAGGGCTGTAAATGCATCGGTGAGAGTGGTATTTTTACGCACTGAACTGAAGCATTCCGGCAGAATAAAAAAACGTCGTGTCCTGCGGGAATGATAATAACGACACAATCGGAGGATACAATGCAGAAATCCCTACACCTCGATCCGGGTAAGTGTACCGGCTGTCTCCAGTGCGAAATGGCCTGCTCCTACGAGCATACCGGGACTTTCAACCCGTCACGATCGTATATCAAGGTTTTTACCTTCCACCACGAAGGGAGATTTGCGCCATACACCTGTACCCAGTGCGATGAAGCCTGGTGCCTGCGAGCCTGCCCGGTCGACGCCATCAGCATCGACCTGACGACCGGCGCCAAGGTAGTTTCGGACGACAAGTGTGTGGGTTGCAAGGTCTGCACCATTGCCTGCCCCTTTGGCACCATCAACTACTCGCAGGCGACTGGCAAGGTTGTCAAGTGTGATCTCTGTGGCGGCGACCCGCAATGCGCGGCTGCCTGTCCCACCGGTGCCATCACTTACGTTGATGCCGACTGGACCGGTTACGATCGCATGCAGGCCTCGGCCTCAAAAAGCCTGCCTTCCGCCGAAGTCACCGCTTAAACTATGGGGTAATGAATCATGTCATGGACAAAAAATATACTCAGGGTAAATCTCTCTGAAGGTAGCTGTACATCCGAGCCGCTCAACATGGAGTGGGCAAATCACTACCTGGGTTCGCGCGGGTTATCCGCCAAGTACCTGACCGAAGAAGTCGATCCGAAGTGCGACCCGCTCGGGCCTGACAACAAGCTGCTCTTTGGCACCGGTCCGCTGACCGGCACCATGGCCTCGACCGGGGGGCGTTACACGGTCAGTTGCAAGAGTCCGTTGACGGGAGCCATCGCCTGTTCGAATTCGGGTGGTTTTTTCGGCGCGGAACTGAAGTTCGCCGGCTGGGATATGGTGATCTTCGAGGGCAAATCGGATAAACCCGTTTACCTGTTGATCCAGGATGACAAGGCCGAGCTGCGTTCCGCAGAACATCTCTGGGGTAAATCTGCGTGGGAGACTGACGATATGTTGCGCGCGACGCATCAGGACCCGCAGAATCGCATTGCCACTATCGGACGTACCGCTGAACACGGCTGCCTGTATTCGGCCGTAATCAACGACAAGCATC
>Ga0255052_10002200_pt1 | contig 14260 bp, 15 predicted proteins | sample JV7_2_21_MG_FD_188632 | JGI IMG/M metagenome (GOLD analysis project Ga0255052, IMG submission 188632) | Seawater microbial communities from Jervis Inlet, British Columbia, Canada - JV7_2_21 | ecosystem: Environmental > Aquatic > Marine > Inlet | place: Canada: British Columbia | collected... | reverse complement strand
GCGGATGTTACTGCCAGCGAAATTCCGAGTGTTGCCGTGATTTCGACTGGCAACGAACTCGTTCCAGCCGGCAAGCCTGTCGACGCACATCAAATCCGCATGTCGAATGGTCCTGCTGTGGTCGCGATGCTGCATGATCATGGCTATGAAAATTGTCAGCACGACCATATCGTTGATGACCGGAAATTACTGAAAGAACGCATCGCCGCTCACCTCCTCAACGCGGAAGTACTGGTATTGAGTGGTGGCGTGTCGATGGGCAGAGCCGACTACATACCACAAGTGCTTGGTGAACTCGGAACACGCGTCGTATTTCATAAGGTCAGCCAGCGCCCTGGCAAACCGATGTGGTTTGGCATAGGCCCGGACAACCAGGCCATATTCGCGCTGCCGGGCAACCCGGTGTCAACATTGATTTGTTGCAGACAATACGTCATACCGGCGCTCAGCGCCGCCTCCGGTTTTGGGGCAACAAGTCACGAATTCGCAAACCTCGCGACCGAGGTCGAATTTAAACCTCAGCTGACTTGCTTTCTCCCCGTAAAGATCGCGTCTGCAATTGACGGCAAGCAACTCGCCTTGCCGGTGCACACAAATACATCCGGCGATTTCGCCTCACTATCCGGCACCGACGGCTATGTGGAACTCGATCTCAAGACAAGCAAATTCCCGGCTGGATCCGGTGTACCACTGCATCGATGGTATTCTAAGTAACAAAACCGTGGGCTTGCAGGGTATTCGCTCGTACAAGAACCTCAGTTCAATTACGTCACGACGAACGACTTGTCAGCCGGTGTCCAGCGATGCGCTATCTCGTTCTTATCTTCGCCGTGTTCTCTTGTCCTCAAGTCGCGATCGCCGAGGAGATGGGTGACGTCGACATCGAGATGATTGTTGCTCTTGCTCACGGTCTTTGGCAAGGAGATATCATGTCAATCAGTGTTTTGCCAGAACACAACCGTGAGGCCGGCAAGTCATCGTAGGTAACGGGGGAACGAGTCTATGAAAAACTCTCGAAAGCGGCTCCAGGGCCACGAACTGTTTTATTTCGCCGCCTGTCCGTATTGCATCAAGGTCAGGCTGGCACTTTGGTGGATGGGGCTCGAGTTGCCGTTAAAAGACATTCTTTCTCATTCTGGAAACAAAGCTGCGTTGATTGCGGGTGGGGGAAAAAAACAAGTGCCCTGTCTGCGGATCGAAAATGAAAAGCATGGCGTTCAGTGGCTGTATGAATCTACTGACATAATTCGATATCTGAAACGGCAATTGGCTGGTTCAAAGTAGGCGCATTTACGCTTTGGCCTTGGATTAAACTGGAGCACTCAGATGATCGGAGCCTTTTTCACATTTCTGGTTCTTTTCGGCCTGCTGAAGATATTCGAACGTGAGAGAGACGATCTCGACAACTTCAACATCGCCACTATCGCAGTCGTTCCCGTACTGTCCGTCGCACTGGTTAGTATCGGCCTGTGACAATGCGATGATTGCTGTTTGGCTCCCGCCATTGCGTATCGTCCCCGGTAACCGCATTGAGAATACGTGACCATCTTTCGAGAGCCTGCTGTCATGACTTTGAGGAAATCTGCAAAACCGGGCAGAGAAACATCGTTTCGCGACCCAAATGCGAGGAGCTGAATTGAAGACCATTGGTTTGTTAGGGGGAATGAGCTGGGAAAGTACCGAACACTACTATCGCCTGATCAATGAAGAGACCAGGCGGATCCTCGGTGGCTTGCACTCTGCGCCGATAGCGATGGTGAGTGTAGATTTTCAGGAGATCGAGAAGTTCCAGCATGCGGGCGACTGGGATGCGGCGGCGGAGGTACTTGCGAAGAAAGCTCGTCAAATTGAATTGGCTGGTGCAGATTTTTTGCTCATCTGCACGAATACAATGCATAAGGTCGCAGATGACGTGGCAGCATCAATCAGTATTCCACTTCTGCATATTGCCGATGCAACCGCAGCCCAGGTACTGGAATCCGACACAAGAACTGTTGGGCTTCTTGGCACGAAGTTCACCATGGAGCAAGACTTCTATACGCGTCGGTTACAGCGGCGCGGCCTAAAAGTAATCGTTCCACCGGAAGGTGACAGAGACCTCGTGCATCGCGTCATCTTCGAGGAACTTTGCCTCGGAGATGTGAAGCCGGAATCAAGAGTTGAGTACTTGAGAATTATCGACGACCTCTGCCAGCAGGGAGCTACGGCCGTAATAGAAGGCTGTACTGAAATCGGAATGCTCGTCAATCAAGAGCATACGGAAGTACCGCTATTCGACACTACGGCAATACATGCCAGGCAAGCCGTCGTCCGAGCGCTGAAATGACGAGGCGGTGCGTCGTCATTCAACAGGAAATTCGGGGTCGCATCGCCACTCTCGCACATCCCTGTGGTTGACCCTGGCATCCGGACCAGAAGCGCAGCCTGCATAGGCCGTGACTACAATAGCAAAAACATGCGCAAAGCCGCATGTGCATTGCCAATTGTGGCGGCTATAACTACCGCTTCATCGCTTCGAAGAACTGGACGTTCGTCTTCGTGTCTTGCAATTTGTTAAGCAAGAATTCCACCGCTGCCAGCTCATCCATTGGATGCAGCACCTTCCTCAACACCCACATTTTCTGCAACTCATCCGGGTCCGTCAGCAACTCTTCCTTACGCGTACCCGAACGATTTATATTGATCGACGGGAATACTCGCTTTTCAGAAATTCGCCGATCCAGATGGATCTCCATGTTGCCTGTGCCTTTGAATTCTTCGTAGATCACCTCGTCCATCTTCGAACCGGTATCTACAAGAGCCGTCGCTAGAATCGTAAGGCTGCCGCCCTCTTCGATATTGCGCGCCGCACCAAAGAATCGCTTCGGCCGGTGCAAGGCGTTCGCATCCACACCACCTGTCAAGACCTTGCCAGAAGACGGTACGACCGTGTTGTATGCGCGCGCCAGACGAGTAATTGAGTCGAGCAGAATGACGACATCGCGCTTGTGCTCAACCAGGCGTTTTGCTTTTTCGATGACCATTTCGGCGACTTGTACGTGGCGACTGGCAGGCTCGTCGAAGGTCGACGAAACAACCTCACCTCGTACTGTCCGCGTCATTTCGGTCACTTCCTCAGGTCGCTCGTCAATCAATAAGACAATCAAGTCGACCTCTGGCGCATTCGCACAGATAGCTGAGGCGATGTTCTGTAACAACATCGTCTTGCCGGCCTTCGGCGGCGACACGATCAAGCCACGTTGTCCCTTGCCAATCGGCGCAACCATATCGATGATTCGCGCTGTCAAGTCTTCCGTACTGCCGTTGCCTTGCTCGAGCTTGAGTCGCTGAGTCGGAAACAGCGGCGTTAGGTTTTCAAACAAAACCTTGTTGCGGGCGTTCTCGGGGCCGTCGTGATTGATCTGACCAACCTTGAGCAACGCAAAATACCGTTCACCCTCTTTCGGTGGTCGAATAAGGCCAGACACCGTGTCACCAGTGCGCAGGATAAAGCGGCGAATCTGACTCGGACTGACGTAAATATCGTCAGGCCCGGCGAGGTATGAACTGTCGGCAGAGCGCAGGAAACCGAAGCCATCCTGCAATATCTCAAGCACACCGTCACCGTAAATGTTCTCGCCATTGCGAGCATGTGCCTTGAGAATAGAGAAAATAATGTCTTGCTTGCGCTGACGAGCCAGGTTCTCGAGACCGAGTTTTTCACCCAGGTCGACCAGATCAGCCGCCGGGCGAGTCTTTAGCTCCGAGAGGTTCATGATGTCTTTGCTCTGTTCGAGCTGCTCGGGCGAGATTATTTCAAGACATGAATCATCGTCGTCCGGAAGATCGTCATGTACCGGCCGTCTGCGACGCCGGCGGTTCGGATTGCCTTTTTGCTTATTGCCGGACTGTCTAGGTCCGCTTTTAGTTGAGTTACCCAAGTACCCTCTCACAGATTAGTGTCCAAAAATTCAGTGAATTGTGACTTTGACATTGCACCCAGTTTTTGTGCGTGAACCACACCGCCCTTAAACAGCATCAATGTAGGGATGCTGCGAATGCCGAATTTCTGGGGCGTATTCGGATTTTCATCGATATTGATCTTGGCCACAGTCATTCGACCGGAATATTCCTCAGCTGCCTCGTTTAGCAGTGGCGCGATCATCTTGCAGGGCCCACACCATTCCGCCCAGAAATCGAGCAAAACGGGTATGTCGGACTGCAATACGTCAGCCTCGAAATTACTGTCGTTAGTGTGCACAATCTTGTCGCTCACCGGCTCCTTCCTCAAAATGAAATGACGGTTTGATTTGATGACGATATGCCCGTTATCAGTGTTTCTGATCAACAAGCATTGCAAATTGGATGACGCTGCCTCTTCAATCAGGCAATATGTCGCAGCTTTATCGCGGCTTCTATCTGGATTCAGTGATTGCGAAACTGCCGGGTGCGACGATCGTCGCGTCGGTATTAGACCAATTTGAACCCTTCACGAGCCATTTTGCAAGCCTTAAATTCACATTTTCCGGTTTCATGCCCATGAGTGAGAACTATCTGAGCGATCTCAGATTCGACGACTTGACGCTGCTTGACAGCGTACGTGCAGGCATACGTGATACGGGTTTCGAGTTCTGCACACCGATCCAGGCAGCCACCTTGCCTATCGCGCTTGAACAGCGTGACGTTGCCGGGCAGGCCCAGACAGGTACTGGCAAGACCGCTGCCTTTCTGATCGCCACGTATCAACGGCTGCTGGCCAGCGAGGCCCCGGCAGAAGGGCAAAAACAACCGCGCGCCTTTATGCTCGCGCCAACCCGGGAACTGGCGGTTCAAATAGCGAAAGATGCCGAAGTTCTCGGCAAGCATACGGGACTGACCGTCGGTCTCGCCTATGGCGGTACCGATTACGAAAAGCAGCGCCGCCATATTGAGGGCGGAATCGACATCTTGATCGGCACGCCCGGTCGTATCATCGACTACTTCAAACAAGGCGTTTTCAAACTAGACCAGGTGCAGGTCGCAGTTCTCGACGAGGCCGATCGCATGTTCGATCTGGGCTTCATCAAGGATATCCGCTATTTATTGCGGCGGTTGCCAGACCCGGACAAGCGGCTCAACATGTTGTTCTCGGCGACCTTGTCGAATCGTGTCATGGAACTGGCCTATGAACACATGAACGAGCCGCAGCTGATTCGCATCGAACCGGACAAGGTGACTGTGGATAAAGTGCGACAGGCCATCTTCTTTCCCTCCAACGAAGATAAAATGCCGCTGCTTGTCGGCTTGATTCGCGAGGCTGGCGCCGCGCGTATACTGGTATTCGTCAACATGAAACGCGAAGCAGAGCGTGTGCAGTCCTTTCTCGAGGCAAACGGGATTCACGCCCGGGCAATATCAGGCGACGTCCCACAAAACAAGCGCCTCAAGATGCTAATGCAGTTTCAAAGCGGTGAATTGGCCGTTCTGATCGGCACCGATGTCGCATCGCGCGGCCTGCACATTCCTGATGTGCAATATGTCATCAACTACGATCTGCCGCACGAAGCTGAGGACTACGTCCACCGAATCGGCCGCACCGCGCGTGCCGGTGCTGCCGGTGACGCGATCAGTTTTGGTTGCGAGAGCTACGCGGTGTCTTTGCCAGAAATCGAAGCATTTATCGGCCACAAGATTCCGGTGGCCAATTACGATCCTGCGTTATTGCCCGAGCTTGTGAAACCAAAATACAAACCACGGCCAAGCTCAAGTCAGGGTCGTCGCGGTGGCGGCGGCAAACCGCGTCCACGAAGCAATAATCGCGGATCGCGACGATAATTAATAATCGCGTGGTGGGAAGCACTCCCAAGGGTGGTTGTGTTTGTCAGCGTAAATCGAGCAGATCGGCAACGGTCTCGACGCCAACGTACTCCGACTCACCGCGCAGGGGCTTTGACGTGTCTGGTCGCGTGATCGTCACAAGCTGGCCGATGCCGTAGACGGCCGCACTTTGCAAGACCGCGTGGCTGTCGTCGACAAACATCGTCGTGGCTGAATCGAAACCGACCTCGTCCTGCAGCGCATGCCAGAATTCCTGGCGCTCCTTGGCAAAGCCAAAGTCATGTGAGGAACAGACTCTGTCGAAAAAGGACGCCAGGCCCGTCACCTCGTCCTTGATTTCCAGTGTGTCCCGATGCGCGTTGGTAACCAGCAGTAGCTGAATGTCGCGGCGATGAACGCTTTCGAGGAACGCCATTGCGCCAGGCAAATAGCCTATGCGGTGACTGGCATCGCGATGCAGCTGCAGAATATCGATGCCGAGCCGATCGCTCCAATGATCCAGGCAATACCAGTCGAGACTACCCTGCGCCGCCCGGTATCGCTCAAACAGATTGTCGCACGCAGCAGCTAACGTCATACTGTTCCTGGCAGCATAATGCGCTGGCACCAGTTCTCTCCAGATGTAATTATCGAACGCCAGATCCAGCACTGTTCCGTCCATGTCAAGCATCAACGTATCGCAAGCATCCAGTGTGGTTTTGGTATCGAATTTCACTGCTATATACTTCGCGCCCGATAATCTGTCAGGACAGCCTCTATGAATCTCAAGGCACTTATTGAACCTGTCGTCACGCTCGCCGCTGACGCTGGCAAGGCGATTCTCGAAGTTTACGCAACCGACTTCGACGTTCAAAGCAAAGCCGACGAATCGCCGTTGACACAAGCAGACCTGGCGTCGAATCGACTCATTGTGGCGGGGCTCAAAGAACTGACGCCAGATATCCCGATCATCACCGAGGAAGCGGGATTGCCGTCCTTTGAGGTACGCAGGAGGTGGCAACGATACTGGCTCATCGATCCACTCGACGGCACCAGGGAGTTCGTTAGTCGCAACGGTGAATTCACGGTAAATATTGCGCTGATCGATGCAAAGCGAGCCGTTCTCGGCGTTGTGCACGTTCCGGTGCTTGACAAGACCTACGTCGGTTGTGACGGGCATGGCGCGGAGCTTCGCGACGGCGCTGCGCCTGCGCAGGCGATTCATGTCGCTGCGGCCAGTAAGCACCCTGTGCGCGTCGTGGGCAGCCGTTCACATCGTGGTAGAAGTCTCGACGCCTTTCTCGCGCAACTTGGCGAACATGACATGGTACCGATGGGCAGTTCTTTGAAATTTTGCGTTGTTGCCGATGGCAACGCCGATATCTACCCGCGGCTTGGCCTGACGTCGGAGTGGGACACGGCAGCAGCACAGGCTGTGGTTGAACAGGCCGGCGGCAAGGTCTTGACGTTGAACGGTAACCCTTTGTTATATAACGATAAACCGGACATATTGAATTCGTTTTTCATCGTCATCGGAGCCGCTGACAGGGACTGGCTGGCACTGCTGCCAGACGACGAGTAGCATGTTTGGCATACTTGGACGATGTGCAGACAGGCAACAGTGACAGAACGACAAGAATGACTGACAAAGTCGATACCGAATCATTCAAACAACTGGACCGGTTACGCGAGCTGCGCGTAAGCCACAGGGACCTCGACTATCTGATCGATCGACTTCAACACGACCCGATGGTCGATCAACTGCGCATTCGTCGTCTGAAGAAACGCAGGCTCTTGCTGAAAGACATGATCACCAATCTCGAGAGCGATCTTATTCCGGATCTCGACGCCTGACGATCTTGCCCAAACCCAAGAGGCGGTCGAACGAAACGACTCTCATACCTCCATTTGCCCCTCAGAAATGGTCAAGGACAGTATGCTGTGACGAATCTCTTCGCCTAGCACGAGTCGCGCATCAGCTCCAATGCTGACGATATTGTCATCAAACTCCAACAACCCATCCACATTCTTGCGTAGAACATCCTGTTCCTGCAGCTTGCGAATGAAATCGCGAAACAATATCTTGTTGAAAAAGTCCGGCGAATGCAATCCGTAGATCATTGAAAGGCGCTCCGCGCTAACCTGACACATTCTCTCGAGTCGCTCTCGCGACAAACTACCGGAACCATTGCTGACGAGAATTGCAATGACGAGATAGAAGCGTTGCAACATGGGCACCATCGATTGCCCAAGCATCAGCAACTGATAAGCCCCGATTGACCCTGCCGGTGGTCGAATCAGCATTTTCTTGTTCCTGCCTCGTTGCAGCAGGCCCATGTCGATCAATGCGGCAATGGCCTCGCTGGTAATGTCATCGGCATTGTCGTAAGCCCAATGCAGGTATAGCTCTTTGTGCATAAATGGGTAAATAAGGCCGATAAGCCGTTGCAGCTCGGCATGCTCAAGCTGTCTTCCCTGAATGAAACAACAAGCCACCGATGCCGGTACCGAGAACAGGTGCAGAATGTTGTTGCGAAAATAGGTCATGAGCACAGCCGTGTGCTCGGTCATGTGAATGACATCGCCCATCGGATGCGATGAGCGACTGATTACGGCGAGTTTCTCGCCATGTGCAACGATCTCATCCGGGCTCCAGTCGGGCACCGTGACGGAGTCCGAGTAGCGAAATCGCCTCAGCAAATCCATGCTAAGTTGTAACTGGCTCTTGAGCTCTTGCGCCCCGATCTTCTGTTTTGGTGTCGCCAACAGAACGTAGGCGAGCAAACTGATCGGTGTGACGGCGGCCGCCGCGTTGATGCCGCTCATGATCTTGTTGCCCAGTTCATCGACAACCTTACCAATCCACGCAGGACGCTCGCCGTTCTGAGATACGTTGTCGCGCCAGTCCGGCCGGGTTTTCTCCAACATCGGCTCCAGTTCGATCGGCTCGGCAATATTGACGTATACCTTGCCGAAGCTCTCTCCCAACGATTTTATTGATCGAATTAACCCCAAGATGGACTCTTGCCGTTTCTCTTCCCCGCTCATTTCACCAATGAACGCGTCACCCTCGATAAGTTTTTCGTAGCCCAGGTAGATTGGCACGAACACGACGGGTCGTTTCGGGTCCCGGACATAAGAACTGACGGTCATCGCCAACATACCGCCCTTGGGTGCCAGCAGGCGGCCGGTGCGACTGCGTCCGCCCTCGATGAAATATTCTATGGAACAGCCGCGTACCAGAATCTGATGCAGATACGCGTCAAATACCGCTGCATAAATCCGATTTCCCTTGAAGCTGCGGCGCAAGTAGAACGCTCCACCGCGACGCAGGATGCCGCCGATAATCGGCATGTTGAGGTTGATGCCGGCTGCCACGTGCGGCAGGTGCAGGCGCTCCCCGTACACGATATAGCCGAGCAGCAAATAGTCGAAGTGACTTCGATGGCAAGGCACGTAAACAACTTCCTTGTCTTTCGCAACGTCGTGCAGGCGCTGAACGTGATTAAGCTCTATGCCGTCATATATACGATTCCAGAGCCACTTGAGAAAGCGCTGGATGACGCGAATCGTTGGTTGGGAAACATCGGCCGCAATCTCCAGCGCATACTTGCGCGCCTGTTCGCGTGCTCGTTCCTGTGATCTGCTGTCTTCGCCGGCCTCGGCCTGAATCGCCCGGATCACACCAGGAGCCATCAGTAACTGATTTACCAACGTTCTTCGGTGTGACAGGTCGGGACCAACTGTTGCTACCCTGCCCTTACGAAAATGCACGCGCAATATTCGGGACACCTTGCGAAAAGCGATCGGCGCTTCAAGCCCCTCTTGTACGATCGAGCTCAGTGGCAAGGCAGGACTGAAGCGTAACAAGGTGTTACGACCATGCACGAGCGTCGCAAAGAACTTGCGCGTGCGCCCTGCAACGTTCCAGGCCTCTGAAAACAGCAATTTCAGTAACGACCGTTCCTTGTCGGGCGTTCGGCCCCAATAGATCGCAACAGGTATCAGCAGCAGGTCCTGACAGCTCGGATCGGCCGCCTCGACCAACTGCTTCAGGCGACGCGAACCCCTCGGCGACGGCCACCGAAACAAGAAGCCGCGCATAGATCGAAGCACGACGAATCGCTGTGACATACGTGTTCCGCAGAACTCAAAGGACCTGTTTGGCGCCGGTAGCCCGTTCTGGCTACACGCTCGCTCCAGTGCGAGCAGATCGGCAAGACCACCTGTCTCAAGCACGTAACAGACGGCCGCGGCGTCATCGGTGATCAGATCCGCGGGCAGGTCAGGTTGAATCTCTGGCCGCGCCCAGCTCGAAAACAGCTTTTCGGCCAGCCAGTAAATTGGTCTGATGATTGGTCTGAAAATGAGGCGGGCGACAATCATGGCGAATCAGTCTATCGAAAACAGGGGCTCGGCAGACGGTTGATTCTTGCGAAAAATTACGATCGAGATGCGCCGGATCGGGACTCCTCCGGCCTTCGTGACCCGGCGCAGCTGCATGATATCCGTAGCAGCTATTCAGTCTTCGACCGCGTCCTCTGCCTCTTCCAGTGCATCGTCAATGCTTTCTTTTGCATCCATCAGCACATCTTCGACCTCTTCCGCTGCGTCCATGGTGTCCTTGATTGCCTCATCAATGCCGCCGGACATCTCTTCAACAGCTTCATCAGCACTTTCTGCCGCCTCATCGACAGCTTCGCTGACGCTCTCGGTCGCCTGATCCATCGTATCCGACACCGCGGCTTCGTCTGACGAACCGCCACCGCAAGCTACCAATGTCAGGCTGATCAACAAGAGTAAATACTTCATAATGCACCTCCCAGGGAGTTTCTGATTATTATTCCGATATAGACCTGATGAATTGTTCCAAATAGTCGTTAATCGCGTCGAGATTCGCCGTCAATCGATGGTCTCCGTCTACCAAATGCAAGGTCGCATTGCATTGACCGGCAAATCGAATGCTGTTCTCGACAGGCACGACGGTATCCCGCCAACCGTGCACAATGCAAATCGGCAGGTCCGGCAGATCAGGGGTTAGCTCGTCGTAACCGGCTATGTAGTACGCTGGCGCGAGTACAAACAGCCCGGCAGCATTCGCGGTTTGCGCCGCCATGGTTGCTACAAAACCACCCATGCTGGAGCCGACCAGCACCAACCGGTCGTTGATGGTGCCACACTTGGCTATCAGCTTGTCAACGCGCTCGATTGGGTCTGCGATACCCCGATAGTCGATGCTGTCCGCGTTACAGCCGAGTGCCGTGACGTTCGCGACCATAGCCTTGATCTTTGTACCCCAGGGGCCGCTTTCCTGGCCATGCGAAAATATTACCGTGGTCATACCAGGATTCCATCCCCGGTATCGCACAGTTCTTCGATGTGCCTGACCAACAACCAGTCCCGATCCTGACCCCAGACAACAAATTCGCCCATACGTATTGTCGGCACACCCCATGACCCGGCCGCCATCATCGATTCACGATTCTCTTCGACGACCGATCGCCACGCATCATCCTGCATTGAAGACTTGACGTCGGGCCAGAACAATCCGCTGCGGCCAGTCACCTTGCGCATACCCTGGTCAGTGGCGACATCTATGCCACGCGCCCAGATAGCTTCGCCGGCGTTGAGCAGGAAATCGCGTTCGCGCCTTTCACTTTGTGCATAGAAAAACACAGCGAGGCAACGTTCAACGCCCGCACCCACTGGATCAGCAAACTTGCCGAGCTTCACCTGCATGCGTTCGGCTTCGCGAATCGTATCGGTAGCGATATAAATCAGTTTTGATCGAGGTACTTGCATTCCACGCATTACCATCGGCAACACGGGCCGTAAGCGAAGCTCCAGCCCGAACGCATCAGCGATCGCGAAGATGCTCTGTAACGACAAGTACGAATAGGGGCTGCGAAACGAGAAAAAGAGCTCCAGTGGTGGCAAGTTCCGGGCAGCGCCTGGCGGCGTTACCGGCAGTGTCACATACATCGCCTGGCGAATTGACGCGAGCCGGGGATGCGATGACGCTCCCCTTCGCGCGCCTAACGCATCAAGCCGGGTCATCAGGTAGTGCAGACGATCAAGGCCCCAATACCATTCGCCCGCGTAGTGAATGGTCGCGCCATTGTAGTGCCCGCGTTTCTCGAGACGCCGCTGGTTCTTCGCGAGCATCGCATCCCCGTCCGCCGACAGATCGGAACTGCTTACACGACGTCCGGTCCCCTGTGAGTCACCACGCCAGTACAACTCGATTGTCTGCAAGAGCTCAGCATCAAATTCGGGGCTCTGAGCACGGCTCGCGAGTGCGTCTATCAATGCTCGGCGGTGTTCTACCGGTGGTGTTTGACCTTTGTCGAGAAAGGGAACGTCGAGTTCACGAGCCAGGCGTCTGCAGTCACGCTCTGCGTATCGGGCAAGCATGTCGGGTTGCGGGCGATTCGCGCCACCAAGCGCCTGTGTCAGGTACAGACGAAGCTCGATGTCATAGTGTTCCGCCAGATCAGGCAAATACTGACTGAGCAGATAGGAATACGGATCATCCAGTTCGAGGAAGACGCAGGCTGTATGCGCCTGTCCCAACAGGCGCCTTCGCTGCTCGGCCATCCAGCGCCTGGCCGCCCGAATACGCGCACTGAATAACAAGTTAACGAGAAACGAGCGCAGTTTTCTCTTAATGCTCACTCTTCATCCCACACCGAAGATGGCTTCCAAAGCAGCTCATCGAGATCAGGTTGCCAGCGATACTTGTGCATGTCGACGCGTCCGGCGACGACTGTAACTTCTTCTTGCTGCAGCCGCTTGCTTTGTTCTTCGAAGGACTGACTGCCCTTATCGAACGCGATTCTACCGGATGCAGTGATCACTCGATGCCATGGTACCTCATGTCCGTCCGGCAAATGCCGGAGCGCATAACCAACCTGCCGTGCGCCGCGCGGAATGCCCGCTATCTCCGCTATTTGTCCGTAGTTCGCCACTGACCCCGCCGGTATGTCCCGAATCGTTTGCCAGATACGTTGCATGCGAGCCTGCCGATCCATCATTTCCCCCGGCATTCCGTTGCAGACGCCGGCCATGGCGTTTTGAACGTCGCCATTCGAATCAAGCTACCCGTCACCGAAGCCCGAGGCGCACTTGAATTTCCCGCTTCGCGTCTCGCAACACCGTATCCCGATCCAGAGTATCGAGTATTTGTTTGACAACGAGCTTCGGGCCACCGTCGCCCCAGGACTTGCCATCGGCCAGGTACTCCGCCGCCACTTTGCCTACGACATAGGTACTGTAGTAGGCAATCGCTCCTTGTGCACCCGCCGTCACAATTGTTGACAAGCCGGCGGTCCCGACCTTCAGCGCACTGGACACCAGGTGTAGCGCCCAAACGGTCCCCATGAGAGCAGCCGACTCAGCGACAATGACTTTAACCAGAGACCCGGCTTCCTTCTGGCTCAACGGCAAATCATAAACTCGCGAGAGGTGCACGACCATACCGACATCGATGAACGCCGCAGCAAACAAATCAGCGACAGGTATTGGATTGAAAGCCACCGCGACGCCCTTGGCAACACAATAGGTTCGCACCAGTTTGTCGCCGAGGTCACGGCGTGCTGCCAGAATCCGGCGCCCGACCTGATCGCTGAGGTCGGATGCGAACAGGCTCGCGTTCAGTGCCGCCAGCGTCTTGCCCTCGGCGTCGAGAATTTCCCAAAGCCTGAGCCGCAGCCTGGCCACATCGGGTGCACGTTCACGCTCAGTTGACGATTCAATTCCGTCAGAATCGACCTCAACAACGGCTTGAGGTCGCGGCTGAGCTGCCACCACAATCACATGTTCGGCATCGACAATGCCATCGGTCTTCTCCCGGATTGAGCGCAGCAAATCGGCCTGCTCTTCCAACGTAAACAGATCGCTCTTGTTCAACGCGATCAGGACCGGTCGTCCCTGTGCAAGTAACGTACGCAGCGCAGACAGCTCTGTTTCGGTAATGTCGCCATCCAGAACAAACAGGACAAGATCCGAACAGCCTGCAACCTCCCGGGCAAGTCGCTCACGATCCTCGCCTCCGGCCTCATCGAGTCCGGGCGTGTCGATCAGAAATACGCCGCCGGCATCGACCTCATTCCAGGGCTGCATCGAAGAATGCCGTGTCTCGCCATGCAATGGACTGACTGCAAATTCTTCCTTGCCTATTAGCGCATTCAACAGAGAAGACTTCCCGGTGCTGACGCGACCGAAAACGGACAGATGCAGATGACCACGCTCAAGTTTGTCGAGCATTCCCTGCACTGCGTCGTAATCATGAGACAGCGATTCCCGTACGCCGGCCGGCAAGCGTGGGTCGCTGGTGAGCTCTCGCAGACTTTCGCGTGCGAGCATCAAATGGTCTGAGCCGTCGTCCTCGCCAGACTTAGTCGGTGTGCGGCTCTTCGTCCAGGGCCAATTTGGCAACGCGGCGAACGCCCGCTTCAATATGTTCACTAATGCCTTCCTCGAACTC
>Ga0255052_10002199_pt1 | contig 14264 bp, 8 predicted proteins | sample JV7_2_21_MG_FD_188632 | JGI IMG/M metagenome (GOLD analysis project Ga0255052, IMG submission 188632) | Seawater microbial communities from Jervis Inlet, British Columbia, Canada - JV7_2_21 | ecosystem: Environmental > Aquatic > Marine > Inlet | place: Canada: British Columbia | collected... | reverse complement strand
GCAAGGTGTATCGCATCCGGTCAGGCCGGCGGGAACATGACCCGTATGGCACTGGAGGGTTTGCGTGGCGTGCCGATCAGGTACCTGGCCGAGTGGACGGATCGGATTGCCGCAGGTGAGTTGCCCGCGAATGCGCCCGAGCGCCCGTCCGGCCCGGAAAGAAACGTGGTTGCAACGGTCAGGGACTGGTCGACCGGGAAAGCGTACCTGCACGACCTATCGGGAACCGATCGCCGTGACCCCACTGTGAACGCGTTCGGACCATTGTTCGGCGCGCCGGAACTCAGCACCGACGAGATGCCGATCCTGGACCCCGTCGCCAACACCACAGCGATCTTCCACGTACCGGTTCGGGACGAAGATACGCCCACCACCAACAGCGACCCGGTGATTGCGCCATCGCCATATTGGGGAGACGAAGCCATCTGGGACAGCAAGTCCAATATTCACAACCCGATGCTCGATCAGGACGGTCGCGTATGGCTGACCGCACGTATTCGCGGCGCGGATAATCCCGATTTCTGCGGTGAGGGTTCGGACCATCCCTCAGCGAAACTGTTTCCGACGGAACGTGCCACAAGGCAGCTGGCCATGATCGATCGCGAGAACTTCGAATACAGCTATGTGGACACCTGCTTCAGTACCCATCACCTGCAGTTCGCAGAAGATGACAACAACACGTTGTGGACCAGCGGAGATCGTAATGTCGTCGGTTGGTTGAACACGAAGATGTTTCTGCAGACCGGGGATGCCGTTGCTTCTCAGGGTTGGGCGCCGGTGGTGCTGGACACCAACGGCAACGGGCGCCTGGATACCTGGACGGAGCCGGGAGAGCCGCAGAATCCGGACCTCGACATGCGGGTGCCAAAGGGATTCTATGCGGTCATGCCGAGTCCGGTCGATGACTCGGTCTGGGGGTCGAATGCGTTCTCTTATCCGGGCTCGATCGTACGCATGCTGCCCGGCGACAATCCACCGCAAACCACGCTGTCGGAACTGTACGAGGTGCCCCTGCCCGGGTTTGGCGTACGCGGCGCCGATATCGACCGCAATGGCGTCGTCTGGGTATCTCTCGGCAGTGGCCACCTGGGCGCATTCGACCGCAGCACCTGTAAAGGGCCGTTGAGTGGTCCCGCGGCCACTGGCAGGCACTGTCCGGAAGGCTGGACCTTGTACGATCTGCCCGGACCGGGATTCTCCGCATTGCCGGAGTTCAGCGTCGAGTCCAGCTATTACACCTGGGTCGACCAGCACAATACGCTCGGACTCGGCGCCAATGTGCCTATTGCTACCGGCAATTTGTTCGACGGTGTGCACGCACTGCTTGACGGCGAATTCGTGACCCTGCGTATTCCCTATCCCATGGGTTTCTACAGCAAGGGTCTTGAAGGACGGATCGATAATCCGGATGCCGGCTGGAAGGGCCGCGGCATCTGGGTACCGAGCGGAGATCGAACACCCTGGCTGAAAGAGGGCGGCAAGGGCAGCAAGCCGTTGGTCGTGCATTTCCAGGTGCGTCCGGATCCGCTGGCGAAGTAGCGATGCCCGCAAAAATGCGCGATTTTGCGCTCGAAGTGCATTTCTCGAGATGGGAATTCAAGGCACGCTTCAACCTGACTGCTTCGGACGCGCAGAGTCTGTCTGTCGCCGATTTGCTGGCGCTGGCGTCGCCCCGGGAGCGGGATGAGTTTCACAAGCTGCAACTCGGATATACGGAGACTTTCGGGGCGCCGGCGCTGCGCCAGGAGATAGCGGCAACCTACGACAGCATCGACAGCGATCACGTTTTGTGCCTGGCCGGCGCAGGCGAGGGCATCTATGTCGCCATGCAGGTCCTGTTGCAGCCACAGGATCACATGATCGTGATCACGCCGAACTACCAGTCGGCAGAAACGGTGCCACTCGGCAAATGCGAGGTCAGCGGCGTGGCACTCAACGCAAACGCCAACTGGTCACTGGACCTGGAGCGAATTCGCCAGGCACTTCAACCCAATACGAAATTGATATCCATTAATTTTCCGAACAATCCGACCGGTGCAATCCCGGCGCTGCAGACGATTACCGATTTGGTCTCACTGTGTCGGCAACGTGGCATCTGGTTGTTCAGCGACGAGGTGTACCGGTTGATCGAAAGGGACTCTGCCCTGCGCATCCCACAAGTAGCTGATATCTATGAAAAAGGACTGTCGCTAAACGTCCTGTCGAAGGCGTATGGTCTGCCGGGCCTGCGCATTGGCTGGCTTGCCTGCCAGGACCGCGATGCCCTGGTGCGGTTCGAACGATTCAAGCACTTTCTTTCGATCTGCAACTCGGCCCCATCGGAAATGCTGGCGATAATTGCGCTCAGGGCACGCGACACGATTCTGGCGCGAAACCGAAAACTGGTCCTGGAAAACACCGCAATCGCCGCAGATTTTTTTTCCCGGCACCCCGGGCTATTTGAATTCACACCGCCGGATGGTGGCTGTGTTTGCTTCACCCGTTACCACGGCGCGGACGGTGTAGAGGAGTTTACGCGGCGCCTGGTCGATGAGGCCGGAGTACTACTATTGCCAGCGAGCATCTATCGTTCCGACGTTGGGGAGGTGCCGCAGGATTACTTCCGGCTCGGACTCGGCCGTGCATTCGTACCGCAGGCATTCGCGGCCATGGATCGTTGGCTTGCCGCTCGAAAGTAGCCCGTTAAAGTATGCGGGCTAACCGTTGCGATAGATGTAGCTGTAACCGTTAATCGCCGGTACGCCGCCCAAGTGGGCGTACAGAATATTCGAGCCGTCCGGGAAAAATCCCTGTCTGACCAGGTCAAGCAGACCCTGCATGGACTTACCTTCGTAAACCGGGTCGGTCATCATGCCTTCCAGTCTTGCACACAGGCGGATCGCATCGTTGGTCTCGCGGGACGGCACGCCGTACCGGGGGTATGCATATTCGGTTTTCAGCACCACATCGGCTGCCTCAATCGGCTGACCGAGTTCAATCAAGGTGGCCGTCTTCTGCGCAATATCCAGAACCTGGGCGTGCGTCTGCTCGGGCGTGCCGGAAGCGTCGATACCGATGATATTTCTTGCGCGGCCGTCTTTTGCAAAGCCGACGACCATGCCGGCATGCGTCGAGCCGGTTACCGTGCACACCACGACGTAGTCGAAGCTGAAGCCAAGGTCTTCTTCCTGCTTGCGAAGTTCTTCTGCAAATCCGACAAATCCAAGCCCGCCCAAATGGTGCACGGACGCGCCAGCCGGAATCGGGTAAGGTTTGCCGCCTTTGTCTTTGACATCCTCGAGCGCGCGTTCCCAGCTCTGCCGGATGCCAATGTCGAAGCCTTCATCGACCAAATCTATTTCCGCGCCCATGACCCGAGACAGCAATATGTTACCAACGCGGTCGTACACAGCGTCTTCGAACGGTACCCAGCTTTCCTGGACCAACCGGCACTTCATGCCGAGTTTGGCCGCCACCGCCGCAACCTGTCGGGTGTGATTCGATTGCACACCGCCGACGGTCACGAGCGTATCGGCGCCCGTCGCGATGGCATCCGGCACGATGTATTCGAGCTTGCGTAATTTGTTGCCGCCAAACGCCAGCCCTGAATTGCAGTCTTCCCGTTTCGCGTAAATATCGACTGCGCCACCCAGATGCGCCGACAGCCGCTCCAGTTTTTCAATCGGAGTCGGACCGAAAGTCAGGGGATAGCGCTCAAAATTCTCCAGCACGATTAGTCTCCCGTGCAGCCGAACCAGGTCAGACTTACTGAATTGTGTCCAAGATGGCGTTGAAAGTCTTGCTGGGTCGCATTGCCGCCGCGGTTTTCCCGGGGTCCGGATGATAGTAACCACCGATGTCGACCGGTGTCCCCTGCGCAGCGTTCAGTTCATCGATGATCCTGGCCTCGTTTGCGGCCAGCTGACGCGCGACCTCGACAAACTGTACTTGCAGATCGGTGTCCCTGCTTTGCTCGGCCAGCGCCTGGGCCCAGTACAAGGTCAGGTAGAAATGACTGCCACGGTTGTCGAGTTCACCAACCTTGCGTGAGGGAGATTTATTATTCTCCAGGAATTTTGCGTTGGCCTCATCGAGCGCCTCTGCCAGCACAAAAGCCTGCTCGTTGTGGGTCTTTTGCGCAAGGTCCACGATCGAGACTGCCAGTGCCAGAAATTCTCCGAGGGAGTCCCAGCGCAGGTGTCCCTCCGCGACAAACTGCTGTACATGCTTCGGCGCGGAACCGCCGGCCCCGGTCTCGTACAGACCGCCTCCCGCCAGCAAGGGCACGATGGACAGCATCTTGGCGCTTGTCCCCAGTTCCAGTATTGGAAACAGGTCGGTCAGATAATCACGCAGCACGTTGCCGGTCACAGAAATCATGTCCTGGCCATTTCTGACCTGTTGCAATGTCTCGCGCATCGCTTCCACCGGTGAGAGGATCAGAATTTTCAGGTCTTCGGTGTCGTGTTCCTGCAGGTACCGCTTCACTTTCTCGATCAGGATTCGGTCGTGGGACCGCTTCTCGTCCAGCCAGAAAACCGCCGTGGATCCGGTTGCCCGGGCGCGATATACGGCCAGCTTCACCCAGTTGCGGATGGGCAGGTCCCTGGTCTGACACATGCGCCAGATATCACCTTCCTGGACCTCGTGCTCGAGCAGGATAACGCCGGCGACATCGACGACGCGAACCCGCCCGTGCGCCTGGATCTGAAAGGTTTTGTCGTGGGATCCGTACTCCTCGGCTTTCTGTGCCATCAGGCCGACGTTGCTGACGTCACCCATCGTTGTTACGTCGAAAGCCCCGTGGATCCGACAAAAATCAATAACTTCCTGGTAGATGCCGGCATAGCAACGATCCGGAATCATCGCCTTGGTGTCGTGCAATTCGCCGTCAGGGCCCCACATCTTGCCTGAAGAGCGGATTGCTGCAGGCATCGATGCATCGACGATGACGTTGCTGGGTACGTGCAGGTTGGTAATACCCTTGTCGGAGTCGACCATCGCCAGCGCGGGACGAGTCTCGTAGACTGCGGTGATGTCGGCTTCGACTTCGGCCTTCTGTGCGTCCGGCAGATCACGGATCTTCGTATAGACATCGCCGATGCCGTTGTCGGGTTCGACGCCCAACTCGTCCAGCAATGCGGCATGTTTCGTGAAAACATCCTTGTAGTACACGGTCACGGCATGGCCGAACATGATCGGGTCCGATACCTTCATCATCGTGGCTTTCAAATGCAGCGACAGCAGAACACCGGCGGCACGCGCATCTTCAATTTCGCGTTCGAAGAAAGTGCGTAACGCACCACAGCTCATGACCGCGGCATCGATGACCTCCCCGGGTAGCACCGGCGTTTTTTCTTTAAGCACGGTCGTCTGGCCGTCCGCGGCCACAAACTCGATCCTCAGGTCACCTGCGGTCTCGACCACACACGATTGCTCGCTCGAATAGAAATCGCCATCCGACATATGGGCCACATGGGACCGCGAATCCGTGCTCCAGGCCCCCATCGAGTGGGGATGGTTCCTGGCATACGCCTTGACCGGACCGGCTACCCGGCGGTCGGAATTGCCTTCTCTCAGGACCGGGTTGACAGCACTGCCGAGCACTTTTGCATACCTGGCATTTATCGCCCTCTCGCTGTCGTTTTCAGGTTCCTCAGGATAGTCAGGCAAATCGTATCCTTGCGATTGCAGTTCCCTGATGGCGGCGGTCAGCTGCGGAATGGATGCGCTGATGTTCGGCAATTTGATGATATTTGCCTGCGGCGTCTGCGCCAGGTCACCCAGTTCCGCCAGCGCGTCACCGTGTTTCTGCTCTTCAGTGAGGTTATCCGGGAAGCTGGCGAGGATACGACTGGCCAGTGAAATATCCCGTGTTTCAACCGACACATGGGCTGCCGAGGTGAACGCCTTGACGATCGGCAGAAACGAATGGGTCGCCAGGGCGGGCGCTTCGTCCGTCCAGGTGTAGATAATGGTCGCGGAGCTCATTTATGTCCTTAGTCAAATTGTTGGTGGGCCCGCCAGGGTGAGTCGGTACAGACGAAGCATCGCTTCGTCCCGGCGAACGCGCGAGCGCCGGCATAGTCCTGGGTCTCGAGTCACCACCGGTTTTCATCGACGCCACCCGCATTACACACCCGGGAATGTGGTGGGCCCGGTAGGACTCGAACCTACGACCAAGAGATTATGAGTCTCCTGCTCTAACCAACTGAGCTACAGGCCCACTGCGCCGTGACAACCGGACGCGGCAGTATAGCGATGTAATTCGAGTCCGTCACGAGTGCTGATTGCCCACGTGCACGGCTTTCAAGGCAGGCAACTTAAAGCCAGCGGCAGGGGTCTCAGAATCCCCTGTGACCACCGTCAACGCAGATTAAAAATCAATAGCTTATAGTCGAGCGTCTGCCAATTGCGCCATCCCGGGTTTACGGAACTGGGTGTGTGAGAACATATATGATGGATCGGGGCGCTCTACGTCAGGCCGGTTTCGGCCTCCTTGACCTGCTGGTCGTGCTGGTCGTCGTTGCATTGGCGGCGACCCTGGCGGTGCCGGCGTACTACGGTCGGGTCGAGCGTGCCAGGGTGTCCAAAGCTGCAGCGGATATCTCGACCATCAGCGTGCAGATCGACGGCTTTCGCGTCGGGAACCATGCTTCGCTGCCCCAGACGCTTGCCGAGCTCGAATTCGACCTGCCGCCGGATCCCTGGGGCCGACCTTACCGTTATCTGAATATCGTAAACTCCGGCGGCGGCGCGGGCGACCCGCGCACACACGGCAAACGGACTTTGCTCAATACCGATTTTGATCTCTACAGCGTCGGTAAAGATGGCCGCTCGACCGATTCCCTGTCCGCACCTGCCAGCCGCGACGATATCGTGCGAGCCAACAACGGTGCTTTCGTCGGACTCGGGGAGGACTACTAATGAGCATTGTGAGCTTCTCCGGCCTCTTTACCGGCGGTGTCGGCCGAAGAATTCTGTCGCTGTTCCTGTTGGCCGGACTGGTGCCGGTTATTTTCACCGCCTACCTGTCCTACAGCGAGGTACATCGCAGCATCAGGCAGGAAGCCTTCAGCAAGCTTCGCGCGAGTTCGAAGGCCTATGGCGTGGAGATACTGGCGCGCCTCGATCGCGCTGACAAGAAAGCGATGGAAATCACGGCTGTCATCGACAATGTCGGTGTTGCGGAATTGCGCAGGCACGCATACCTGACCGAAGATTTTTCGGCAATCTGGGCAATGTCAGAGGACGGCTTGCAGAGCGAAGTCATCAAGGGACGAGCATTGGGCTCGGCACAACTCAAACCCAACGTCGGGCACCTCGCAGAGGGGGACGGGCAGTTGGTGCAGATTTTCGACACTAGCGGGCCGAAACTCGTGTTGTTGCGCGCCTCAGCCTCGGACGTGCCCGGAGAAAGCGTCCTGGCATTCCAACTCGAACCCAAGAAGATCCTCGGCGCGCGCGAAAATCTCCCCTTTCAAACGGCGTACTGCATTTTTACCGTCGCTGGCAGGCAACTCTACTGCACACAGGAATCGGCCAATTCAGTGCCAGGGACCATCGCGAGTCCGATAAATCTTGATCGCGACGATGTCATGGAGTGGCGCCTTGGAGGCGAAAAATTCTATTCCGCAATGTGGCAATTGTTTCTGGAAGGGGCATACAGCCACAGCGGTATCAATATCATTGCGAGTCAGCCAAAGTCCCACGCGATGCGGACCAGCACGGATTTCCGGCGAGTATTCGTGCCGGCGCTGGCCCTGGTCGTACTGCTGGTGGCTGCGCTCAGCTTCAACCTTATCGGCGAAAGTCTGCTGCCCCTGCGACGCCTGATCATCGCAGCCCGGCAGTTTGCCGGCGGTCAGCTGGCGACGCGCGTGCGGCTCCGGACAGGAGACGAATTCGAAACGCTGGCAGATTCGTTCAATCAGATGGCCGGGCGGCTGGAGCGACAGATCGGCATGCTCAGGGCCATGTCCAAAATTGACCGCCTGATCCTGTCCGGTGCTGACTTTGAGGATGTATCGGAGAATGTCATCAGTTATCTGCTCGAGCTGGCCGAATGCGAAGCCGCAGGCATCATCGCTCGCGACCCGGACTCTCCGGCCTGGGCAAAGATGATTTCCTGGGGCGACCACGAGTACATGCACGAACGGATCGCCTTGCCGCAAGAGCTCGGTTTCGACTGGTGCCAACCAAGGCAGGTTAACCTGGCTGAAGTCGATCCGGCCGTCGCGCCGTACAAGGTCAGATTCGAGGTCTACGGCCGCAAGTACGTGGTCGTCATTCCAGTCGTACTGAACAACGATCTGAAAGGCATCCTGCTGCTGGGGTCCGACCGAAAATTTGACATGAAACAGGAGGGTCTGGCACGAGCGGTAGATCTGGCGGGCAGGCTCGCAGTCGCGTTGACGAGTGCCGAGCGTGAAGAAGTTCTGTACCGGCAGGCACACTACGACGAGTTGACAGGGCTGCCGAACAGGCAGTTGCTCAAAGATCGACTCGAACAGCAGTTGGTACACGTGCGACGCGAGGGCCAGGGCGGGGCCATCCTGTTTCTCGATCTCGATCGGTTCAAGGAGATTAACGACGTATTCGGTCATTCGACCGGTGACATGGTGCTGGCGCAGGCGGCCGAGCGAATCGTTGGAGAAGTTCGTGATAGCGATACGGTCGCCAGACTGGGGGGCGATGAGTTTGTCATTGTCCTGCCGCGACTAACCGGCAACAGTACAGTTCGGGCAACCGCCAGCCGCTTGCTGATACGCCTCTCCGAAGCATTCTCCGTGCGTGGCACCGATCATTTCCTCAGCGCCAGTATCGGCATCGTGCTGTTTCCGAATGACGGTGACAGTGTAGAGACCTTGCTCAAGAACGCAGACGCGGCAATGTACCGCGCCAAGGATTCGGGCCGCTCGACGTTCGAGTTTTTCAGCAAGGAACTGAATGCTGAAAGTCGTCGAAAAATCGATCTGGAGCGAGAACTGCGGGCCGCCCTTCATGACGATAAGCTCGAAGTCTATTACCAACCGCAATTCGATCTGGCATCCGGAAATATATGCGGTGCCGAAGCGCTGACGAGATGGCGGCACGACTCTTACGGGCAGGTGTCGCCCGCAGAGTTTGTCCCGCTCGCTGAAGACTCGGGTCTCATTGTCGAACTCGGACACTGGGTAATAGACCGGTCGGCGTCAGACTTGCAGGCAATCCTGCAAATGGGACTGCACCCCGGACCTGTTTCCATCAATGTCTCCGCGCGGCAGCTGCGAGACACTAATTTCCCGCGCGACGTGCTCGAATCGATGCGGAAATACGGCATTCATCCCGGCTATCTGCAACTCGAGGTAACGGAGACTACCGTCGCGCAAAATCGCGATACCGCGATCGATATCCTGAACCTGCTACGAGAGGCGGGCGTGAAAGTTGCGATCGACGACTTCGGCACCGGTTACTCCTCCCTGAGCTATCTGCAGCAGCTCCCGTTCGACCTGATCAAGATCGACAAGTCCTTTATCGACCTGATCGGCGCCGGTGACAAGTCGGAGAACATCTGCCGTACCATCATTAAAATGGCGCACGAATTGGGGAAGGAAGCGACTGCCGAGGGCGTCGAAACAGAGGAGCAGGCTGCGTTTCTGATGACCAACAAATGCGACTTCGTACAGGGTTACTACTACAGCGAGCCCTTACCGCAGCAGCAGTTCTTCGAGTTCGTGCAGAAGCAGGACTTCCACACGCAACGCAGGAAAGCGCTGGAGATCGTCTGATAAAAAGGCGCCCTGACAGCGCCTTTTTACGGTTCGTACACGCCCGCTGCGATCAGTCCTCGATGAGGAAGCTGCGCAGCTGATCGGAGCGGGTCGGGTGTCGCAACTTGCGCAGCGCCTTGGCTTCGATCTGACGTATGCGCTCACGGGTGACGTCGAACTGCTTGCCAACTTCTTCAAGCGTGTGATCGGTATTCATGTCGATACCGAAGCGCATCCTCAATACCTTCGCTTCGCGCGGCGTCAGTCCCGCCAGCACCGAGTGCGTGGTTTCCTTCAGGCCCTCGGAGGTCGCCGAATCCACCGGTGAGTGTACGGTCTGGTCTTCGATGAAATCGCCGAGATGCGAGTCCTCGTCATCACCAATCGGGGTCTCCATCGAAATCGGTTCCTTGGCGATTTTCAGGACCTTGCGCACCTTGTCCTCCGGCATTTCCATGCGTTCGGCAAGTTCATCCGGTAGCGGTTCGCGCCCCATCTCCTGCAACATCTGGCGCGAAATGCGATTCAACTTGTTAATCGTTTCGATCATGTGTACGGGAATGCGAATGGTGCGCGCCTGGTCGGCGATGGATCGCGTGATCGCCTGGCGAATCCACCAGGTTGCGTAGGTCGAGAATTTATAACCACGGCGATATTCGAACTTATCGACCGCTTTCATCAGGCCGATGTTGCCCTCCTGGATGAGGTCCAGGAACTGCAGGCCGCGGTTGGTATATTTCTTGGCGATGGAGATAACCAGTCGCAGGTTTGCCTCGACCATTTCTTTTTTGGCACGGCGCGCTTTTGCCTCGCCGATCGACATCTGACGATTGATCTCCTTGAGGTCGGCTATCTTCAGATTGGTCAGCGTTTCGACCGCCATCAGTTTCCTCTGAGCGCGCAGCACATCGTCTTTTAGCTTGGCCAGCGTCGATGAATGTTTGCGCTTGGCGCGGATGTGCTTGTCGATCCAGGCGAGGTCAGTTTCGCTCTTCGGGAAACTCGCCAGAAAATCCTTGCGCGGCATGCCGGCATCGCGAACGCATATTTGCATTACGTGGCGTTCCTGCATGCGCACAACGGAAACGGATCCGCGCAGGTTGCGTACCAGCGCATCGAACAATTTCGGCGCCAGCTTGAGTTCCATCAACTGGTCCGCGAGCTCAGACTGAATCCTGATGGTCTTCCTGTCCTTGACGCCATTTCTTTCGAGCGCCCTCAGTGAACGGTTGTGCAGCCGGCGGATGCTTTTGACACGAGCCGCGACCTCTGCCGGATCAGGACCGGTGTCGATTTCCTCTTCCTCGTCGTCATCGTCGGTGTCTTCATTGGACTTGGTGACCGGCGACTTGATCTCATCGGGTGCATTCGGATCAATGAATGCAACCATAAAATCCTGCAGGCGGGTTTCGCCGGCAGCAACGGCGTCATATACAGCGAGCAGCCTCTCGATCGTCGGCGGAAAATGCGCCATGTGATATTTGACCTGGTTGAGACCATCTTCGATGCGTTTGGCAATCTCGATTTCGCCCTGGCGGGTCAAGAGTTCCACGGTACCCATTTCGCGCATGTACATGCGTACCGGGTCGGTGGTTCGCCCGAATTCCGCATCGACGCTGGCCAGTGCCGCTTCGGCTTCCTCGGCCGCGTCGTCATCGTCGCCCGATACCGTTGTTTCCGACAGCAGCAAGGATTCGGCATCGGGTGCCTTTTCGTGCACCGCGATACCCATGTCGTTGATCATATTGACGATGTCTTCGATTTGTTCCGGATCGACAATATCGTTGGGCAGGTGATCATTCACCTCGGTGTAGGTCAGGTAGCCTTGCTCCTTGCCGCGGGCAATCAATTCCTTCAGTTGCTGTGTCTGTTTGCCACCGCTAATCATTGCGCGTTTCTCGCTCAAGACGATCTGGCCTCCATATAAAAAATGCAAACGACCAACTATACTCTTTTGATAGACCCTGATCCATATTTATCCGCTGGCAGCGGGCCCGCGACCGAGCGCCCTCAATTCGTTGCGCTCAGCCACCGACAAAGAGCTAAGTCTTTCTTTTTCAATCAAAAATTCGATTCTCTCGCGGGCTCCCGATGCGCTCAGCTGGCGCAGGCAGTCGCCGAGTTCGGCTGCCGCGTCAAATTCCTCATGCTCCGGTATCTCGACCGCGGCCAGTTTTCCCAGGTGGCGGCCTTCATCATGGTTACGAAAGCGCTCCAGTAACCCGGCTGTCGTGATATTGGGATCAGCCTGAACGGTTTCAATGAGTTCACGCAACAATTCCGTGCCGGGACGATTGACACCGGCCAGGTCCTCCACGTCCAGGTCTTTCGCTGCTTCCGGGAAGTGCAGTAGCAGGGTAATGGCCCGACGTATCACCGATGGTTTGCCCGAGCCGCTGCTGGCCTGCTGTGCACGCAGCCGCGTTGACCTGGCCGGGGCGGTCGGCGCGCCCGGTCTGTGCGGTGCCCGCCCGAGCAACGCCACCAGTTTGGCCGCTGAGAGACCGACGGTTGCTGCGAGCTTGTCCGTGAGCAGCTCACGATAGACGCCTTGTGGAATCCGGTCGATCAGCGGCCTGGCCATTTCCGCCAGCCTGGCGCGGCCGTCAACGGACTGCAGGTCGACCTGCGCAGACAACTCTTCGATCAGAAATTCGGACAGTGTGAGGGCGGCACCGAGCGCCTGCTCGAACGCGCTGGCTCCGCCTGCCCGTACAAAGGAATCCGGGTCCTGTCCTTCCGGCAGGAATATGAAGCGAATCTGCCGACCCTCGCGCACTTGCGGCAAGGCATTCTCCAACGCTTTCCAGGCCGCGTCCCGCCCGGCCCGGTCACCGTCGAAGCAGAAATACACGTCATCGCACAGGCGGAACAGCCGCTTCAGGTGGTCATCCGTTGTGGCCGTGCCCAGCGTGGCGACCGCGAAATCGATGCCGTGGCGCGCGAGACCGATCACGTCCATATAGCCTTCGACGACCACCAGCCGCTCGATGTTGCGCAACGCCTGGCGCGCTTCGTGCAGGCCGTATAACTCCCGGCCCTTGTGGAACAGCACAGTTTCCGGCGAATTCAGGTATTTTGGTTCGTCATCTCCCATCACCCGCCCGCCGAAGCCCAGGCAACGGCCGCGGGAATCCCGGATAGGAAACATGATGCGGTCGCGGAACCGGTCGTAATGCTTGCCATTGTCTTTGCGGACAATCAGCCCCACGGCAAGCAGCCGCTCGATCGCCTCCGGCGACTTGCCGTACTTGTCCAGCAGATGGCTCCAACCCGCCGGCGCATAGCCCAGGCGAAATCGTTTCGCGGTAGCGCCGTCGATGCCGCGCCGCTTCACGTAGTCGACAGCCGCAACGTGCTTCTTCAGTTCGCCCTGGAAATGCCGCTCGACCGTCTGCATCAATTCGAACAATTCGTCGTAACGGCGTGCAGGGCGCTGGCCTTCCTCCCGCGGCACCTGCATTCCCATAATACCTGCCAGGCTTTCTACCGCTTCGACGAAAGTCATGTGATCGTGTTCCATCAGGAAACCGATTGCAGTGCCGTGCGCGCCGCAGCCAAAGCAGTGATAGAAGCCTTTGGCAGGAGTGACGGTGAACGACGGCGTTTTTTCATCATGAAACGGGCAGCGCGCCTTGAATTCCCGCCCGGCCTTTTTCAGCTGAATGCGCTGGCCCAGTACTTCGACGATATCGGCGCGCGCGATCAGGTCGTCGATGAAATGTTGTGGAATCAGGCCGCTCATGCCAGTACTAACGGTCAATCCGTACCTCGGGGGTCAGGCGTTAACCCTCATTCCTCTTGTTGTATTTGTTACCGGGCAACCGGATACCTCAAGGATAGCCAATGGGGCCGTCAGCGCCAGCCCTGTACCGGTTTTTTTTGCCGGATCACGTCGACAGCCGCGCTTTGACCCTGGCGCCGACTGCCGCCATATCGGCGCGGCCCGCCGCTTTGCTCTTGATCTGGCCCATTACCTTACCCATGTCACGGATGGTTTCCGCGCCACTGTCACTGATCGCCTGCTCGATGAGTGCATCGAGTTCGGCATCCGCAAGCTGTTCCGGCAGGTAGGTGTCGAGCACCGCGATTTCAGCGAGTTCGATTTGAGCGAGGTCGTCGCGCCCTCCGTCACGAAACTGGGTGATCGAGTCGCGGCGTTGTTTAACCATTTTATTCAGGACGCCCAGCGCTGCAGCGTCATCGAGCTCGATTCGCCGGTCAATTTCAATCTGTTTGATAGCAGCCAGCATCAGGCGCAGCACCTTCAACCGGTCTTTATCGCCGGCCTTCATGGCGCCTGTCATATCGGTGTGAATCTGGACCTTGAGCGTCATACCTGGCCTGCCAATGAAATTGGCAAAATATCGACCGTCGCAGCAGGCAACCGCCGGAGAAGGAATCAGTAAAGGCGTTTGCGCCGCGACACTTCGCGTGAAACGCGCTTCAGATGACGTTTGACGGCCGCGGCTTTCTTGCGTTTGCGTTCCTGGGTGGGTTTTTCGTAGAACTCGCGACGGCGCAGCTCTGTCA
>Ga0255052_10002196_pt1 | contig 14281 bp, 8 predicted proteins | sample JV7_2_21_MG_FD_188632 | JGI IMG/M metagenome (GOLD analysis project Ga0255052, IMG submission 188632) | Seawater microbial communities from Jervis Inlet, British Columbia, Canada - JV7_2_21 | ecosystem: Environmental > Aquatic > Marine > Inlet | place: Canada: British Columbia | collected... | reverse complement strand
GCCGACCACGGCGGCCAGACCGGCCAACAGCATCCATGAGACTCGATCGGGTCGCCTCAGAATATGGAAGAGCAGCACCAGGGCGACCGGAAAGTAGAACAGCAGCCCGGTGTGACGTCCGATGAGAAAGTACAGGCTCGAATAGGCGGTCCGCCGGACATCCACTGACGGCCGCCAGGTGGCCGATTGCGTGGCCGGTCGGCTGGTGAACCGCTCCCGAGCCCGCACAGTCGACTCGCCAGCGGGGTAGCCCGTCTCCTCGTTGAAGCTGGAGCGAACGGCCTTGTAGGGATTGGAGGTGCCGGTCAGCACGACCGTGCCGCTGCTGATGACCAGAAACGAGGTGATCGCCATGACCGCCACCACCAGCCCCCGTCGCCACCGCCGTTCGACAAGAAGCGCCGCCACCGCCGCCGCGGCAAGGGCTGCGGCGGTGTACCGCATGGAGACGGCCGCCCCGAGAAAGAGGCCCCCCACGATCGCTGCTCCCAGCTTGCCGAAGGGCATCGTGATCTTCCTGCCTTCGATCTGCAGACGGCGTCCTCCCATGGCCGTCAGCAGGCCCATCAAGGTGAGGGAGAACAGCGCCAGGTCGCTCATCTTCCAGCCGACATAGACCAGCAACACACTGCCGCAAGCAAAAGTCGCCAGAGTCCAGAAGGACCTCTCGGTACTCCCCAGACGTTTCAGGTAGATCCAGGCGATCAGAAGTGCCACCGCCAGAACCAGCAGGTTGGTGACTTCGATTCCCTTCTCGCCCAGAAGGGAGTAGAGCGGGATCGACAGCCAGGGGTAGAGAATGGGTTTCGAGTAGGTGATTCCGCGAGGGGTCTGCTGCAGGATGACCGTGGCCGGGAGTCCGGTCTGACGATCGAGGGCCCAGCGCCGGTCCTCTTCGCCAAAGACCAGATCGCCATCCCGTACCAGGCTGGCGGTCATGGCCACGTAGGTGCCCTCGTCTCCCCACAACCGATCCCGTTCCGGGCTCCAGACAGCCAAGGCCACGATGGCGGCCAAAACAGCGCCTACTGCCAGCAGTGAAAGGGCTTTGGAGCGGCGGAGTCGCACGGAGAATGGCAGTCTACCCTGTGCTATCCTCCTCGAGCTAGCCTGAAGGGAGTCGACACCACCATGGCCATAGATGCGGACCTGCTGGAGATCCTCGTTTGTCCGAAGACCAAAGGCGAGCTGGAGTTGATTCCGCTGCCCGAGAAGGTGTGCGCCCAACTCGTCGACAAGTATCGCGAGCACTTTCGCGACGACGAACCGGTGGTGGAACAGGGCCTCTACTCCCCCGATTCCCAACTGGTGTACCCCATCGTCTCCGATATCCCCATCATGTTGATCGACGAGGCCCTGCCCGCCTCGGTGATCGGCCGCTGAGTCGAATACCATCGCCGCGCCCCGTCTCGATCAGTTGCTGGTGAGTCGCGAGCTCTTTGCCAGCCGTGAGAAGGCCCGGCGTGCCGTCATGGCCGGCATCGTGCGGGTCGATGGACAGGTGGTGGACAAACCGGGCACTGCGGTAGCCGACGAGGCCCAGGTACAGGTCATCGGTCCCAAGGAGCCGTTTGTCTCCCGTGGGGGACGCAAGCTGGCCGCCGCCCTGGACCATTTTGCGGTCGACTGCACCGGGACTGTCTGTCTCGATGTCGGCGCTTCCACCGGCGGCTTTACCGACTGCCTGCTCGATCGGGGTGCCGTCCGCGTCTACGCGGTGGACGTCGGCCACGGGCAGCTCGACTATGGGCTTCGTCGAGACGATCGGGTCGTCGTCATGGAGGGGGTCAACGCCCGCCACCTGCAGCCCGACGCGATTCCCGAACCCTGCAATCTGGTGACCCTGGACCTCTCCTTCATCTCCCTGGTCAAGGTCGTCCCGGCCGTCTTGCCTTTTCTCGCCGAGCAGGGCCGGCTGCTGGCCCTGATCAAACCCCAGTTCGAGGTGGGCAAAGGGCAGGTGGGGAAGGGCGGCATCGTCCGCGACCAGAAGCTTCGCCGCGAGGTCATTCGGCAGCGCTGTGAAGATCTGTCTTCCCTCGGACTCGAGGTCATGGGTATAGTTGACTCGGAGGTACCGGGAGCCAAGGGTAACCGCGAGGCCTTCGCCCTGTTTCGGTGGCGCCAATGAGCGACAAGTCCAAACGAGTAGCAGTCATTGCCAAGCGGGTCAGCCGCGAGGCGTTGGAGACCGCCGCTGAGCTGGCCGGCTGGCTACAAAGGCGGGGAATCGAAGTCGCGGTAGACGAGGCCCTGCGCGAGCTCTGGGATCCAGGCGAGGATGGGCTCTTCGACCCCAGCGGTGATTACGATCTGGTGGTCGTCCTCGGGGGCGATGGCACTCTCCTGTCGGTCGCCAGAAATCTGGAAAAGGAAGTACCGGTCCTGGGAGCCAACCTCGGCAATCTGGGTTTTCTGACCGAGGTCCGACGCAACGAGCTCTATCCGGCTCTCCTGCGGGTCCTCAAAGGCGACTACGAGGTCGAAGAGCGGACCCTCCTGGATGTGACTCTCAAGTCCACCGACGGGGAGAAAAAAACCTATCGGGTGCTCAACGATGCGGTGATCAACAAGAGTGCCCTGGCCCGGATCGTCGAGCTGATGCTCGAGGTCGACGGCAAACGGGTCGCCAACTATCGATCCGACGGGCTGATCATCTCCACACCTACCGGCTCGACGGCCTACAACCTCTCCGCCGACGGCCCCATCGTCAGCCCGACCTTGCCGGTGGTGGTCCTGACACCCATCTGTCCCCACACCCTCTCCCAGCGACCCATCGTGGTGCCGGGAGCGTCGACCATCGACGTCACCCTGGTCACCGACCAGGAGGAGGTCTATCTGACCCTCGACGGCCAGGAGGGGACCGCCTTGAAGGTCGGGGATACTATCTCGGTACGCCGATCGGATGCCGTCGTCCGGTTGGTACGGGTCACCGATCGGACCTTCTACGACAGCCTGCGCGATAAACTCCACTGGGGAGAATGAGCCGCTCGCCAGCGGTTCGGCCATGGCGAGGAATGATCCTTGCATCCCCGCCTCGCTATGCAATCCAACAAAGAGTCCAAGGACGACTCCAAGCGTCCGGCCAAGAAGACCCGGCAGCGCCCGGGGCGTTTCCGGCGCTGGCTTCTGCGGCCGGTCATGTGGACGATCGCCTCGATCGCCCTCCTCATCCTTGCCCTGCAGCTCGGATTGCAGACACGCTGGGCCGGTGCCTACTTTGCGGGTCTGGTGGAGAAGTCCCTCGCCGACCTCCTGGATCGCGAGGTCTGGGTCGGCTCGGTCCGCCTCAAGCTCCTGCCCCTGGGCGTCGAGATCCAGGATTTCCGGTTGGGCGGTCCCGAGCCTGACGATCCACCGTTCCTGACCGTCAAACGAGCCGTCATCGATGCCGAGATCGTCGACCTCCAGCGGCGGGTCCTGACGATCCACGAGGTGATCCTCGAAGAGCCCCATATCTTTCTCGACTTCATCGCACCCAAGCAGAACAACCTGCCCAAGGTGGCCAAGAAGGAGGGCTCGAAAGGCGGGCTGAAATCACCGATGCGGGTCAACATCCGCCACCTGGCCCTCGCCGGGGGCGAGCTCCAGCTGGCCCATCGTCGGCTGCCCCTCGATCTGACCGCCACGGCGCTCAATGCCGAGCTGTCGGGCGGCGCCCAGAACGAGGTCACCGGCCGGGTGGTGGCGGGCAACGTCGATCTGATACTGCCCAAGGCCCATCCCATCTCGTTGGCCGTCGGCATGCGGGTGGTCATGGATCCGAAGGGCATGCGGATCTTGAACGGTCGCATCGGCTCGCCCGACCTGACGGCGACCGTTTCGGGTCGCGCCCTATGGTCCGAGAAGGAGTGGGTCTTCGAGATCGAAGGGCAGGGCAATGCGGCGCTCTTCGAGCGCATGGGATACCTTCAGGATCAGATCCAGGGTGCCTTCTTCGTCGACGGCGGCTTCGCCTGGAGCGAGAGCTCCTGGGGGTTCCGGGCCCAGGTGACCTCGCCCTACCTGCGGGTCCTGGGCCGGGAGATGAACGACGTCCGCACCGCGGTCTCCGGCGATCGCAACGGCGTGCTTTTCGACCTCGAGAGGGCCCTCCATGCCCGAGGCAACCTGTCGGGCACCATCAATCTGGATACCGGCCAGACCCCTCGGGCCCTGGAAATCGACCTCAACCTCGACGGTGTCGATCTCCAGCAGCTGTTCAACGACCAGGACATTCCTGTCGAGGGCCTGTCGGGCCGGGTATCCGGCGTTTTCGACTATCGCTTCCCCTTAGGCGGGGCGCGCGAAGGTCGCGGCTGGGCGGATCTGTACATCACTCCCGTCGACAAGGGTGGCGAGTCCATACCCATCGAAGGGTCCATACCCCTGCTCATCGAGGAAGGGGTCATCCGGACCCAAGCCGCCCGGCTGACCGGTCCTTACCAGCGGATCGAGGTCGACGGCTACTTCGATATCGACCATCGTAGGGGTCAGTTCGGCTACCGAATCGAGAGCGATCGCATCGAGCGGATTCCCTGGCTGATCCCCATCGATTTCCCCGAAAACAGTCTCTGGTTGCCCACCGAGGGAACGGGAGTCCTCGAAGGCGTTCTGGATATCGGTACCGGCCAGGTTAGCACCACCCTGCTGATCGATCTCGCCGATGCCGTGGCGCCAGGCGCCGTTGCCGACCGGGTCCAGGGGACCCTCGCCATCGGCAAGACCGGTCTGCAGGACATGCGGCTGGAGCTCCTGCGACCCAGTGGCGGGCTGATCGTCACCGGCAGCATTCCATTCCAACAAGCCGCGCCGGACGCGGCAGCGCCGGTGCCCTTCACGATCTCGGTCGACGCCGCCGGCTGGCCGATGGACCAGGTCCGGCCCTGGCTCCCCATGGAGATCCCCGCCGATGGCCCCATCTATGGCTCGGTGCGGCTGGGGGGCGAGATGTCCGAGCTGGAGGGCCAGATCCGTGCCGTCCTGCGACCGGCGACGGTGGGGGAGATGGAGCTCGAGGAGCTGGCTCTGCGGGTAGATTTCGATCCCACGGGCACCGATGTGGAGCGCTTGTCGGCGACCGTCCCGGCAGGCGAGATCTATCTGAAGGGTCGCCTCGACACCCTCGACGAGAGCATCGATTTCAAGCTGAGGTCCGACGCGCTGGCGATGGATCGCGCGCCCTTTGTGGAGCTCATGCCCGGTGGCCTGGTCGGGACGCTGCTGGTGGATGGCACGGTCACTGGCCGCATCGACCAACCCCATCTGATCGCCGATCTGCGATGGCAGGACCTGATTCTGGACGAGGAGGTTCTGGGGCGGGACGGATGGGCCGAGATCCGGCTGGAGATGGCAGAGGATCGGCTGCAGGTGGAGGGGGAGCTTCTCGGCCTGGTCGACCTCGAGGGGGGTGGGCGGCTGGACCGCACGGGCTTCGACCTCGCTTTCGATCTGTCGAGCTCGGTACTCGATGAGCTGATCCTGCTGACCGGGCGGGAATCCGCCCCGGAGGTGACCGGGGCGGTAGCAGGCAAACTGCTGGTGGCCGGAGAGCTCGATCGCACACGACCCTGGCGAGCCTCCTTCGAGTTGGCAAAGTTCGACATCACCTACCAGGGGTTGCGTCTGCAGGCCTTGGAGCCGATCGTCGCCACCCTGCAGGACGACACGCTGCACATCGAGTCCTTCTTTGTCGGCGAGCCTGAAGGCGATAGCGAGATGTTCCTCAACGGCAGCCTGCGGTTGGAGGAGCCGCGGCGGCTCGATCTGCGCCTCCAGAGCTCCCTCGAGACCAACTGGCTCGAGCTGGTGTTGCCTGATTTGGGCCTGCGCAGTGGCCAATTCGACCTGCTGGCCACCATTCGTGGCAGTCGCGAGCGGCCCGAGTTCAACGGCCAGGGCCAGCTCTACGATGGCAAGGCCATCGTCGAGGGCCTGCCCTTTACGCTCGACCAGATCGAGGGCATCCTGCTCTTCGATCCCGACCAGATCATCGTCGACGAGGTCACTGCCGTGGCCGCCGGCGGCACGTTGCGAGCCAGCGGCACGGTGCGGCCCTTCACCTCCGAGGACTTCATCGACTACCGGATCCAGGTGGTCGCGGAGGATCTCAATGTGCCCTACCCCGAGGACTGGGCGACCCGCGGCCGAGCCGATCTGGTGATCTCCTCCCTCGAAGCCGGGCATCAGATTGCAGGCTCGGTCGATCTCGACCGGGCGCTCTACGTGGAGGACATCAAGCTCGGCCTGACGCAGCTGCTTTCCGGGATCTTCACGCGGCGGCGGTTGGAGGTGGCGAAGGCCGATGATCTCTCTGCCCGAACCGAGCTCAATATCGCCGTGCGTGGGCCCGCCGCCTTGCGGGTCAGCAACAACCTGGCCGATCTCCATGGCGATCTCGACCTGTTACTGCGTGGCACCCTGTCGCGACCGATCGTCTTTGGGGAGGTCAAGATCGAGCCCGAGGGGACCCTGGTTCTGGGTCCCAACGAGTACATCGTCGAGCGCGGCTCCTTGCGGTTCACTAACCCGCTGAAGATCGAGCCCATCGTCGACCTGGTGGCCCGGGCCGATGTCCGGGAGTACGACATCACCCTCAATCTCTCGGGCACCTTCGAGAATCTCAATCTTCGTTACACCTCCAACCCTCCTTTGGCCGATCTGGAGGTCCTGTCGCTGCTGACCACCGGTGAGGAGACCTGGGCCACCGGATCCTCCATCGGCCGCACCGAGGACCGATCGGCCGAGCAGGCCACGGATCTCCTCTACGGCCAGGCCGCCTCTCTCGTCACCCAGCGCACCGGCAGACTGTTCGGCCTCGATCGCTTTCGCGTCCAACCACTGACCAAGGCCAGCGGTGAGCTCTCCTCGGCCCGTGTGACGCTGGGCAAGCAGCTGTCCCGGGATGTCTACATAACCTACTCCTACGACCCCACGTCCACCGCCGAAGACGTCATCGAGATCGAGTGGAAGATCCAGAAGGGCATCACGCTCAAACTGCGCCAGACCGGCACGGAGGCCTACGGCGCCGATGTGCTGTGGAGAAAGACCCTCAAATGAGGCGGTCGACGACCCTGGTCGCCGTTCTCCTGGCGCTGCTGGCGGTGCCGAGGGCTGCCGTGGGCATGGGAGCAGCTGCACTCGAAGGCCAGAACGTGGTGCGGATCGAGGTGCGCAGCGATGTGCAGAAGCTGTCGCTCGATCGGCTCGGATCGCTGTTGGTGGTCGAAGTCGGACGCCCCTTCAGCCGCGGGGACCTGGCGCGGAGCCTGCGCAATCTCCAGGCATCAGGCCTGATCAGCGAGGCGGAAGGGTATGTGGACTCCACACCGGAGGGCATCGTGATCACCCTCGCCGCCTGGGGCCGGGTGCAGGTGGAGAAGATCCGCCTGGAGGGAGATCTGGAGATCAAGGAGAAGGAGCTACGGTCGATACTGGTGCAGCATGAGAACGAGCCCCTGGTCACCAGTCGCATCATTCGCGGGGTCTACGATCTCGAGGCCTACCATCAGCGACTGGGATACCTGGCGGCGTCGGTTCGCTCCCGGCCTCAGATCGATCTGGAGAACAAGACTGCTGTCGTCGTGTATGAGATCGACCCAGGACCGTTATACAGGGTCGGATCCATCTCCTTCGAGGGCCCGACCGGTCCGTTCTCTCCCGTACAGCTGCAGAACAAGCTGCGCCTGGATCCTGGTCGTCCCTTTCGCGAGCGTGCCGTCCGGGCCGACTCAGAGCGAATGGAGCAGTGGCTCTTCTCAGAAGGGTACCGAACCGCGAATGTGGGCCAGCCCGAATCACTGATCAACTGGGATGAAGGGACCGTCGACCTGGTGCACAGGATGGATGTCGGACCCCTCTTCCACGTGGAGATCCATGGTGCCGAGGAGCAGAAGCTGCGCAAGAAGGGGTTGCTGCCGGTTTTGGGCAATCAGCGCTACGACGAGGCGATGCTTTTGAGGTCGGTGGGTAAGATCGAGGACTACTACCAGCAGATGGGGCACTACGACGTCCAGGTCGGTTGGGCGGAGACCCCGAGCGATGAGCTGTTTCATCTGGTCATCACCATCGACCCGGGGCCGAAATACGAGCTCTCCGACATCTCTTTCGTGGGCAACGAAGCGGTGCCCACCCAGCAGCTGATGTCGCTGATCTCCACCGAGTCGAAACGGCTGTTTGCGGCCAGCAGCGGCAAGCTGTCGGACACCACCCTGGAAGATGACATCGAGAACATCGTCTCCTACTACCGTATCCATGGTTACTGGGATGCCGAAGTCGGGCCGCCGGAGGTCTACGAGACCGAGGGCAAGCTCTCGGTGACGATCCCGGTCCAGGAGGGGGTGCAGCGCCGGCTGGTCGATCTCCATTTCGACGGCTTGGAGTCTGTCGAGGAGGCCGAGCTGCGGAGCCGGCTGCCCCTGACCCCCGGCGGGTCGTTTCACCCGATTCTGCTGGAGGAGACCACCAGTGGCATTCAGGCCTATTTCAGGTCGCAGGGGTTCGAGTCGGTCCAGCTCTCCTCGACGGTCGACTGGAACAAAGAGGAGACCCTGGCCGACGTGCAATTTCGGATTCTCGAGGGTCCTCGCAGTGTCGTCGATCGGATCGTCGTGCGGGGCAATCGACGAACCCAATCGCGGGTCATCAAGAACGCTCTCGACCTGCGCCCCGGGGACTACTTCAGCACCGGCAGGCTGCTCGACGCCCAGACCAACCTCTATCGTCTGGGAGCCTTCACCAGCGTCGAGGTCAAGCGGGCGCCGGGAACGCCCTTCAAGGGTGAGCGCGACATCCTGGTCGAGGTGGAGGAGGGGAGCCGCCACAGTTTCACCTACGGATTCGGTCTGGATACGGAAGACGGCTTTACCGGGCTTTTCGGTTACACCCGTAGCAACATGTTCGGCCGTGGTGTCTCCGGCCGGGTGGATCTGCGTGTCGGTCGCGACGTGCTGGCGCGGGCCCTGCTCTATCAGCCCTTTTTGGGCCGGCGGCGGATTACCTCCACCGGCTCGCTCTTCTACATCGAAGAGACCCGGGACTCCTTCAAATCCCTGCGCCGCGGTGGCCAGCTCGAGGCCCAACGCATCGGCAACAGCTCCCGCACCGGAGTGCTGTTCGACTACCGCTTGGTGGATCTGATCGATGTCGTCAGCCGGGAAAAAGTCGATCGCGACCTGGAAGAGGTGGAGATCGCCAGTCTGACCCCCAACTGGCAGCTCGATCATCGCAACAACCCGGTCAACCCGACCGCCGGATGGAGCAGCAACCTGCAGATCCAATACGCCTTCCCGCTGTTCCAGGCCGATGAGAATTTCCTCAAGAGCTTTACCCAGTACACCCACCACTTCAGCCTCCGGTGGTTGGGCACCCTGGGTGGCAGCTTTCGAATTGGCGCCATCGAGCCCCTGGACAAGACCGATGAGAAGACGGACGTCCCACTGCCGCTGTCCAACGAGGACCCTCTGAGCTCGGCTTACATTCCCATCTCCGAGCGCTACTTCGCCGGTGGCAGCACCACCCATCGGGCCTACCGGCGTGATCGGCTGGGAATTCCCGGGCAGACCCTGAAACCCAACCCGGACTCAGATGGCGGGGAAGATCTCCTGGTGCCCACCGGTGGTAACGGCATGCTGCTGCTAAATCTCGACTACCGGTTTCCGATTGCCGGCCCCGTCGAGGGCAACCTGTTCTTCGATACCGGCAACGTCTGGGCCGATTGGCGGGATATGGACCTCGCCGAGATCAAGAGTGGGCTAGGGGTCGGCGTGCGCTACATCTCGCCGGTGGGTCCCATCCGTCTGGAGATGGGTTGGAAGCTGGACCGCGAGGAATTCGAGCTCGACGGCAAGATTTTCAAAGAAGACCCCTACGTCATCTTCTTTTCGGTCGGTAATGCGTACTAATTCTTCCGGCTCCGAGTGTTGACCCGGACGGGGTCGACGAGTAGACTTTCTGCTCTTGAAGAGCCCGTTGGCAACGCCGCCGATGGTGGCTCCGTAGTCTTCCCTTTCAGATTCAGTTTCTAACCCTACAGAAGTGGAGTAAACCGTGGACCATTTGAATCGTCCTCATGGCGGCACCTTGGTTGATCTGCAGGTCGACGCCGCGCGTCGTGACGAGCTCAAGGAGAGCTCGAGAGATTGGCTTTCCTGGGATCTGACGCCGCGTCAGCTGTGTGATATCGAGCTTTTGATGAACGGGGGCTTCTCGCCCTTGCAAGGTTTTCTGGGACAGAAGGATTTCGAGACGGTATGTAGTGACATGCGTCTTGCCGACGGCACCCTCTGGCCCCTGCCCATCACCCTGGATGTGACCGACGAGTTGGCAGAGAAGCTGACGCCGGGCACCCCTCTGGTGTTGCGCGACGCTGAGGGTCTGGCGGTGGCTGTCCTCCATGTGGAGGATCAGTGGACCCTCGACCGTGAGAATAAGGCAGAGGCCGTCTACGGCACTCTCGATCGCCAGCACCCCGGCGTCGCCCATCTTTTCGAGCGCACCAACAATGTCGCTATCGGCGGCCGTCTGGAAGGGGTGGAGCTGCCGCCGCATTACGATTTCGTGCGGCTGCGTCTGACGCCCGAGCAGGTGCGGCGGCGTTTTGCCAAGCTCGGCTGGCAGCGAGTGGTGGCTTTCCAGACCCGCAACCCCCTGCACCGAGCCCATTTCGAGCTCACCCTGCGGGCCGCCCGCGAGCATGAGGCGAGCCTGCTGATCCACCCGGTGGTGGGCATGACCAAGCCAGGCGACGTCGACCACTACACCCGCGTGCGCTGTTACCAGGCACTGATGGAGCGCTACCCCCGCAATACCGCCATGCTGTCACTGCTGCCTCTGGCCATGCGCATGGGCGGCCCTCGCGAGACGCTGCTCCACGCCATCATCCGCAAGAACTACGGCTGCAGCCATTTCATCGTCGGTCGCGATCATGCCGGCCCCGGGACAGACTCCAAGGGCGAAGCCTTCTACGGTCCGTATGAGGCCCAGGAGCTGATGCAGAAGCACGAGAAGGAGCTGGGAATCGAGATGGTGCCCTTCCGAATGGTGGTCTATGTGGAAGACAAGGACACCTATATGCCCATCGACGAGGTGCCCGCAGGCAACCGCACGCTGAGCCTGTCGGGAACCGATCTGCGCGAGCGCCTGGCGGACGGTCGCGAGCTGCCCGGGTGGTTCACCTTCCCCGAGGTGGCGACCCAGCTGCGCCGCACCCACAAGCCCCGCCATCAGCAGGGCTTTACGGTGTTCTTCACCGGTCTGTCGGGCTCCGGCAAGTCGACGGTGGCCAATGTGCTGATGTCCAAGCTCCTGGAGCTGGGCGGTCGACCGGTCACCTTGCTCGACGGCGACATCGTGCGCAAGAACCTCTCCTCGGAGCTCGGTTTCTCCAAGGAGCACCGGGATCTCAACATCCGCCGGATCGGCTTCGTGGCCTCGGAGATCACCAAGAACGGCGGCATCGCGCTGTGTGCGCCCATCGCACCCTACGAGTCGGTGCGGGCCGACGTGCGGGAGATGATCAAGCCCGGTGGCGGCTTCGTGCTGGTGCATGTTTCGACGCCGCTCGAGATCTGCGAGCAACGGGATCGCAAGGGGCTCTACGCCAAGGCCCGAGCCGGGATCATCAAGCAGTTCACCGGCATCTCCGACCCCTATGAGGAGCCCGAGAACCCTGAGATCCCGCTCGACACCTCCGAGCTGAGCCCCGAAGAGGCCGCCCAGCAAATCATTCTCTATCTCGAGCGCCAGGGCTATGTCGGCACCCCGGCCGGAGCCTCTTCGTAGGGGAGGGGCTTGAATGAATGGATGTAGGGGAGGGGCTTGACCCCTCCCGGGAGCCCACAAGGGGCTCCCCTACAATAAACACCCCAATAGGTATCGAGTCGATGACAGACAATACACAGCGCCACGATGACCTCCACCGCATCGAGTCGGCCCTGCGCGAGGCCGAGAAGGCCCTCGCTTCTTTCACGCCTGGTGCCATCGCTGTCGAGCGCAAGGCCGGCGGCGATCCGGTGACCGAGGCCGATCATCGGGTCGACGAAGTCCTGCGCCGACTGCTCCCGTCGCCTGGCGAGGGCTGGCTCTCGGAGGAGACCGTCGACGACCATGCACGGCTCGACACCCACCGGGCCTGGGTGGTGGACCCACTGGATGGCACCCGTGAGTTTGTCGAGGGCATCCCCGAGTGGTCGGTCTCTATCGGTCTGGTCGAGGATGGCCAACCGGTCGCCGGCGGCATCCTCAACCCGACTACGGACCAGCTGGTCCTGGGAGCGATCGGGCATGGGGTGACGCTCAATGGCGAACCGGCCACGGTGAGCAGCCGGGAAAGCCTCGACGGCGCGGTGGTGCTGGCCAGCAACAGCGAGATCAAGCGCGGCGAGTGGGATCGGTTTCAGGGCCAGGGCTTCAAGATTCGTCCCTGCGGTTCGGTGGCCTACAAGCTCGCCATGGTGGCGGCTGGCCTGGTGGATGCCACCTGGACGCTGGTGCCGAAGAACGAATGGGACGTGGTGGCCGGTGTGGCCCTGGTGCGAGCCGCCGGCGGTCTCATCGAGCCGCTGGCAGAGCCCGATCGGGCCTTCAACCAGCCCTCACCGCTGCTCGAGGGTCTGCTGGCCTACCCGCCGCAGTTGCAGGACGCGATCCACGAGATGATCGGTCGGACCGCCGAAGCCTCGGATCGCTGATGAGATGACCTGGCTGTCGTTGGCATCGATCGGGGGTCTCCTCCTCCTGGTCCTTGGCTCCTCCGCCGGCTGCCGCCAACCAGAAGCCGAACCTCGGTTCGAGAACCTCGTCCTCGTCACCATCGACACTTTGCGGGCCGACCATCTGGGTAGCTACGGCTACCCGCGGCCGGTCTCCCCGTTTCTCGACTCGCTGGCCGCCAACGGTGTCCGGTTCGAGCGCACCATCGCGTCCTCCTCGCATACGGCACCGTCGCACGCATCGATCTTTACCTCGCAGTACCCGGCTCGCCACCGTGTAGTCCGCAACGGGGTGCGCTTGGAGCCCACCGTGCCGAACATGGCGGGTCTTCTGGGCACGGCGGGCTTTGACACTGCGGCCTTTGTCGCCATGGGGTTTTTGGAGGGCGTCACTGCCGGTTTCGATACCGTCGAAGCCAGACGGGGTCTGCCCTACAAGCCAGCCGAGGTCGTCGTGGATACCGCCCTCGGATGGATCTCGGTACGGCCAGTCGATGGGCGGTTCTTTCTCTGGGTGCACTTGTACGACGTCCACAACTCCGACGGCGATCCCGCAGTACCCGAGAAGGAGCTCCAGAGCATGCAAGCAGATGCGGCCGAGCGGGGTGACGAGCTGATCGAGCTGCTCACCGAAGGGCACGGCATTCCTGCTACCACCCTCGCGGCCGATCCCGATCGCCACAACCGGTATGACGCGCAGATCGCCTTTGTCGATGAGAACGTGCAACGCCTGTTCGAGGGTGTCGAGAGTCAGGCCGCCGAGGAAAGGACGCTCTGGGTCATCACCTCGGATCACGGGGAGGGCCTGGGCAATCACGACTACCCCGGACATAGCCAGTACATCTACGAAGAGCAGCTGCGCGTGCCGCTGATCGTCTACGGTGGGCAAGACTGGATCAGCGGGCGAGTCGTCGATCCGATGGTGCGCCATGTCGATCTGTTGCCGACTGTCGCAGAGCTCCTGGCAGTGCCGCTGGACAGCGCTGCGATGAGCCTGGAAGGCAGATCGTTGGTGAGGCTGATGGAGAGTCCACGGGCAGAGGCGGGGATCGACTTTGCGCTCTCGCAGCGTCGCCCTATCGACCGCAGACGCCGGCGGGAAGGCTGGGAGGAGGGCAAAGTAATGTCGGTGCAACATCGGAACTACAAGTACATCTTTCACTCGGCCGGCCAAGACGAGCTCTACGATCTGGAGAGCGACCCTTTTGAAACCACCAACCTGGTCGGCCAGGGCCTCCAGGTCGAAAAGGAGTTGGCCGCCTGGCTCATCCGAAAATACGCATCGATGCGCGCCACCCCCCTGGTCGGCACCCCTGAAGAACCCAGGATCGGGCCGGAGTTTATCGAGGAGCTGAAGGCCCTGGGATACCTCAACTAGCCCGCCTCGTAGGGGCCGGCCTCTACACCTGAGTCTCCGCGACTAACATCCCATACGATTTCTCTTGACACTGGAATTTGCCAGTCATACACTCTGTTAGCACTCTCGACCGACGAGTGCTAATCCCACCCGGTCGAGATACATAAACAGCTCAAACTAAAGGGTTTAACCAATTACAGGAGGTAGAGTAGTGGCAGTGAATATTCGTCCCCTG
>Ga0255052_10002195_pt1 | contig 14285 bp, 14 predicted proteins | sample JV7_2_21_MG_FD_188632 | JGI IMG/M metagenome (GOLD analysis project Ga0255052, IMG submission 188632) | Seawater microbial communities from Jervis Inlet, British Columbia, Canada - JV7_2_21 | ecosystem: Environmental > Aquatic > Marine > Inlet | place: Canada: British Columbia | collected... | reverse complement strand
CATGATTGAGCTGGTCGTCCGTGAACTCCACCACGAAATCGAGGCCTACCTGGATTTCTGCGACTATCGAGCCGGCAAGGCCCCGAAACCGGGCATTAAAACCAAGATCTCTGACGTCAGCCGGGAAGAATGGCTGGAGAGCCGACGCAGGGAGCTGCAGGCAAGAATGAGGCGACGGCGCAAACGCAGCGATGAGGAAGCGGACTCCGGTCGGCCCCTCCGTCTGCTTTGATGCCACCTGCACGGGGATCCGGCGGCGGAAAAATGCTTTAAATAAAGGGCTTTGGCGGCGATCGACTATCCAGCCGACTGCCTGCGCGTCTTTCGAGAGGGATTGCCGTCGTTCTGATGCTCACACGGAAACTTGGCGCCGATATCGCGGTCATAGCTCTGTCGGCGTTCAAACCGTGCGAAATCAAGATATTTTGCCAAATACGCCCTTGATTGAAGCGCTTATGCCATCTAGCCTAGCCCTCACAGACTTAGTGTCCAATCCCGAATCCACAAGTATGGAGAACAATTTGAAAAACAAAGATATCACTCGTAGCCACACGATCATTGGGGCAGTCCTGGCTCTCTGGGCCCTGCCCGGTATCGCAGCGACGCCTGCGGTCATCCAGGACAGCGATCTGGGCCCGGAAGCACGGCACGAGAAAATCGGCCAGTTGGTTAGTGAATTCATTCAAAAGTCCCACTACCGTCATGCCGCAGTCGATGACGAGCTGTCGTCGATGGTCCTCGACCGTTATATCGAGGCCCTGGATAACAACCGTATGTATTTGCTGGCAAGCGACGTCGAGGGTTTTGAGCAGTATCGCCTAGAACTCGACGATATGGTCCGGTCGGAGCCCCTGAATCCCGTATTCGACATGTTCGAGATCTATCGGACGCGCGTGCGAGAAAGACTGAATTTCGCCCTCCGACAACTCGAGACGGAGCCCGATTTCACTGTGGATGAAGAATATTTGTTTGACCGGGAAGACCAGCCCTGGATCGAAACTAAAGCAGAGTTGGACGAGCTGTGGCGTAAACGAGTCAAGAATGACGCTCTGAGCCTTAGTCTGGCCGAGAAGGAATGGCCTGAAGCCCAGGACATTCTGCACAAACGCTACACGCGCTTCCTGAAGCGAATGGATCAAATAAAGAACGACGATGTATTCGAGACTTTCATGAATGCGTTTGCTCATACACTGGATCCACACTCGAGTTATTTGTCTCCACGGAATTCAGAGGAATACCGAATTCAGATGAGCCTTTCCTATTTCGGAATCGGTGCATCGCTGCAAATTGACGACGACTACGTGATGGTGATCAATATCATTCCGGGTGGCCCGGCGGCGATTGACGGAAAGCTACAGCCAAAGGACAGGATCACTGCGGTCGCACAGGGCGAGGACGGTGAACTGGTCGATGTAATAGGCTGGCGACTCGACGACGTGGTGCAACTCATTCGAGGACCGGCCGATACAGTCGTTCGTCTGCAAGTAATGCCGGCCGGTGCGATGCCGGGAGCATCAGAAAGAGTCCTCAGCCTGACTCGGAACCAGGTCAAGCTGGAAGAGCAGGCCGCGAAAAGCGAAATTATTACAGTTCCGCGGGATGGCAGAGTTTGGTCGGTCGGTGTGATCGAAGTGCCGAGTTTTTACCGCGACTACCGCGCGCTGAGCAACGGCGACAAGGACTATACGAGCACGACCAAAGACGTACGGCGCCTGATCAGAGAACTTGAGGATAAGGGGATCGATGGGCTTATCATCGACCTCCGGAACAATGGCGGCGGTCACTTGACCGAAGCAACCGCCCTGTCCGGGCTCTTCATTGACAACGGACCCGTCGTCCAGTTACGCAACTCAAATGGCCGTATTAGTCGTCTGGATGACCCTGATCCGGTGCCGCGGGTCGCGTATAACGGGCCGCTTGCAGTCCTCGTAAATCGCTACAGTGCCTCTGCGTCGGAAATATTTGCAGCCGCAATTCAGGATTATGCGAGAGGCGTGATCATCGGCCAGCAAACCTTTGGCAAGGGTACGGTGCAAAACCTGTATTCGCTCGACCAATATGTCCGAAGGCCGGATGATACAGGCCTCGGCCAGCTGACCCTGACGATCGGCAAATATTATCGTGTAACAGGTGAAAGTACGCAGCATCGTGGCGTTGATCCGGATATCTCACTGCCGTCTTCTATCGACGCAAGCCTGGTCGGCGAAAGCGTTCGCGAAACTGCCCTGCCGTGGGACACAATAAGAACGACCAAATTTCAGGCCGGCCAACCACTCGACAGCACGATTTCGTCGCTCACAGCCAATCACATCACAAGGAGCAAGGATGACCCTGACTACCAGTATCTGATGGACGGAATTGAGGATGTCGAGCAGATCCGCGCACAAAAAAGCGTATCCCTGAATATTGAATATCGTCGTGCCGAGCGCGCAGCCGAAATGGAACGCCGCCTGGCGCGGGAAAATGCCCGTCGGGCTGCGCTTCAACTGGAGCCCGTGGCCGACTTGGAAGAACTGGAAGGCATAGAGGGACCAGATGTACACCTGGACCAGGCCGCCGAGATCGTCTCGGACCTTGCGCGGCTCAGGGAAGTCGAGTTGCGGCCGTCCCAGACGGCCCAGGTGCGGCCTTAGGTCAACATCGCAATCTGCGGCTTGCATCCGCAGCATTAGCTGTTGTACCGTTCTACAACACTAATTTGCTGAAGACAGCAAAAGAGGTGCCGTGACACCACTTGCAGAACCACGGAGTCGTTCAGAAATGGCATCAGGGAGCCACACAATACGTTTGTTGGCGGTTTTGATATGCAGCGCGACCTGTGCCACTACTGCGCTGGGTGCCACCAGCCCGACGACAGCCTGCGATCGTACGACCGATCTGCAGAGTCTGGAGGTGCCTGTTAGTGAATTATCAGCCAGTGTTGTCGGCCATATTACTGACGAGGAAGAGGAATCGCTGACGGTTCTGCCTGCGCAGGGAGATTCCACAGTTCCGATCCTGAATCTGGCGCCTCGGGTCGCTGTGATTCTGCAGGACGTCTTTTCTGCCGTCGCAATCAATGCGCCGCCGATTGATTCTCCGGACACTGACAGTTTAATCACGATTGACGCGCCGCATCAGGACGATTCTCCGAAGTCGCCGGTAGCGGGCGACGCCGGCCAGGCGGATTCTTCCAGATTGTCTGACACAGATTCTGCCATTGAAGAGGCGGACGCTATTCCGAGCGTACAGCGCAAGATATTCCGCACAGATATTTAGATTCCCGGGCTATCGACTCAGGATTTTCGAAATTCCCCACCAGTTTTCGCCCAGAATATTCACCTCCTTTTCTTTGACGAGACCGTTGTCGTCTATATCAAACAGCGTAGCAACGGTGCCAGATGTCGGGACGGCGTCCGTATCATTTCTGAACAGCGCTTTTTCTCCAATGAGTTTTGATCGGCGTTGCAGCACTTCCGCGAAATCGGAAGCCTGCTCCATAAGGTCCATCCCGTCGTCAGTTCTCGAAAGCAGTTGTTCGCAGTCGTGTCGTGTGCCGTAGTTTATTGCCCCCACACTCTTCTCGCTCGCCTCCTTGGCCATTGACGCCAGCTCGTCATCGGAGACGACCAGATACAGTTGCTGTGCGAATGCAATTATCATTAGATTGATAGATCGTTTGGTCGGAATATCGAGGCCCTCATTGTCGGGCGGTTTTCGGTTTTGAATTTCCTCGATACTATGCAGCAGACTTTCCTCGTCCTGCTGCGCAACCTCGATTTGATCACCAAGGTTGGCCAGTACGGCAGTTACCGATCGGCGCTTGAAAATTTTCAGGAAACCGCTCATCGACATTAGCCGACGACGTTCTGCCTGCATCTGGTCTTCGAGTTGCTGAACGGTGGCGCGCTTTTCAGTAACCTGACGTTCGAACACCCTCGCCTCCCGGGTTCGTTCTTCGTTCCACCCTACGAGCAATCGATTGTGCTGTTTTTGTTCTCGCTGTTGTTTTAGCTGTTCGGCAAACTTTGCCAATTTTTGTTGACAGCGAAGCGCCATGCCTCGTAATTGATAAAATACGATTACGTTGTGTGCCCAATCCGGATCGACCAATAGCTCCTCGAGATGATCGAGTTTCTGTTGCAGCCTTGCGGCGACGCCCTCTTGCTGTTTGATTTTGTCCTGGAGCTTGAATTGCTCCTTGCGCATGCCTGCAAACTCTTTCTTCAGCTCCGCACGATTCCAATACAGGTCCAGCAATTTCTCGCTGTCTTCCTGCGTTTTATCCTGCGAATTTCCAAAAATTGCGGGCAAGCTCGACAATTCCGGCTCCTTTTACATAATACGCTCAGCTCGAGCGAGATTATGACGACTACACTGGCTGGATAATGACAAGCGAAGCCCCGCCAATCCTTGATTGAATCGACAGTTTTCCGAATTTTGGGAGCCTGTCAGACGGGAAATGTGACTAGATAGACTCTAACGTTCCAGGATGAGGTGGCCTTGATCCATGAGATATTCCAGCCATTTGTTGAGGACGACATTGCGACGCCATTTCGAGCCCAATTCCTGCCCGTGGACACGCGACAAGCGTCTCAATTCCGCATGACGATGGTCGCCGCGCAGACTCATTGCTTCCGCCAATCGACCATCCAGGTAGGCGCGAACCTTCATATCAGGATCGGCGATGCGCTCCTCACCTTCATAAAAGAAATACGACAACGTCAAAGTAACCGTATATCTGCTGCGCTCAACAATCTCCACATGCAGGTCGCAATCGCCGGCGACACTGGATCGATAATAACCGTCGAGTCGTTCAAGCTCAGGAATTAGTTGTTGCAGACGTAAAAAATTACTTTCATACAATGCCATGAGACCGACAAAACTTCGCGGTTTTGCAATTGTCTGCGGAACGAGTTGGCAATCGAGCAACATCGGTCAAATATAACACAGCGAATGCCGTACAAAAGGTATGCAAAAATGGTTCCGTTTTGGGTGTTTTTGGCAAAAAAATTAAGGTCGAACTCTGCGTTCAACACCTGTACTATCGAGAATTCTGCTCGCGATCTCCTCGATCGAGAATTCTGTTGTGTCGACGTACGGGATTCCGTATTTCTTAAATATCTTATTTGCTTCTCGCAATTCGAAGCGCACTTGTTGCGCTGACGAATAACGACCAAGCGCACGTCTCTCCTTACGGATTTGTTGCAAGCGTGTTGGCGCGATTGTCAGGCCGAACAACTTCCGTTGTTGTTTGATCAATATGTCCGGCAATTTGCCTGATTCGAACTCTTCATCCGTAAAAGGAAAGTTTGCCGCATAGACGCCGTACTGTAGCGCAAGGTAGAGACAGGTTGGTGTCTTTCCGGATCGGGAAACACCAACCAGAATGACATCGGCCATTTCGTAATTTGGCGTGATACCGCCGTCGTCATTCGCCAGGGCAAAATTTGTCGCTTCGATACGCTTCATATAGCTGTCGATATCGCTCATGCCATGTGCGCGACCAGCTGTGTGAGTCCCTTTCGCCTGTAGCTCCTCCTCCAGCGGTTCCAGGAATACATCGAAGATATCAAGATGCAGACCATCCGCCTCTTTGACGATTGCCCGGAAATCGTCGTGTACGAGCGTCGAAAACACGATTGGGCGCGAGCCTATTTCAGCGGCAGCTTCATTGATTTTTTGCACGGCTTCTCTTGCCTTGTCATTGGTATCTATAAATGGCAAAGTCGTTTGACGAAATTTCTGCCCGTCAAATTGAGTTAGGAGGCTGTGCCCAAGCGTCTCAGCAGTCACACCGGTCTGATCAGAGAGAAAAAAAACGGCACGTTCACTCATGTTTGTAGCCTCGATCTGGAGGGATTTTCCGCAAGCAAGCTGCCCCGAAATGATTTCAAGCGATTGTCCACGTCCAGGTAAGTAACAGCAAGGGAGTTAGTATTGGAGCCGTACGTTATCGAGCTTGACAAGCTTGGAATGCAAGACCTTGAAATTGTCGGCGGAAAGAATGCCTCGCTGGGCGAAATGATCAGCAATCTGAGCAGTCTCGGCGTAACCGTGCCGGGCGGGTTTGCGACGACGTCTGCGGCTTATCGGGACTTTCTGCAAACCGACGGCCTCTCCGATCGCATCGCCGCTGTTCTTGACAAGCTCGACGTCGACGACATTGTTGCCCTGAGCAATGCTGGCCAAACCATTCGGGACTGGATTATTGAGTCGCCCTTGCCCGAGAAGTTGATGACGGATCTGGATCACGCCTGGGATGCGATGTCCGGGGGAGAGGATATTTCCGTCGCCGTGCGCTCGTCGGCGACTGCCGAAGACCTGCCCGATGCCTCTTTCGCCGGCCAGCAAGAGACCTTTTTGAACGTCCGCGGGATCGATCACCTGGTCGACGCACTTCACCAGGTTTTCGCTTCGCTATACAACGATCGGGCAATTGCCTACCGGGTGCATCAGGGCTTTGATCATTCCCTGGTTGCGCTGTCCGTCGGCGTGCAGCATATGGTTCGCAGCGATCTCGGCGCCGCCGGCGTGATGTTCACGCTCGATACCGAATCCGGCTTTCGGGATGCAGTATTCATAACTTCGTCATACGGCCTTGGAGAAACAGTCGTTCAGGGAGCGGTCAATCCGGATGAGTTCTACGTTTATAAGCCGGCATTGAGTGCTGGCAAGTTTCCCATCCTGAGGAAGAATCTCGGCAGCAAAGCAATCAAGATGGTCTATAGCAAAGACCCGACGCCGGGCAAATCTGTGGATACAGTCGATGTTGAGGAAGCGGATAGCCTCCAGTTTTCCTTGAGCCAGGACGAAGTCATCGAACTTGCTCGCAGCGCGCTAACGATCGAGAATCACTACAAGTGCCCCATGGACATTGAATGGGGCAAGGACGGCTCTGACGGCAAGCTATATATTCTTCAGGCTCGACCCGAAACAGTACAAAGTCGAAGCGGCCGCACCATTCAACGCTTCACGCTCAAAAACCGTTCTGAGGTTCTCAGTAAAGGTCGGAGCATTGGACAAAAAATTGGAACCGGCGCGGCCAAGATCATTCGCAACGTAAGTGAAATGAGCCGGGTTCAGACGGGTGATGTGCTTGTTTCGGATATGACAGATCCGGACTGGGAGCCGGTCATGAAACGCGCGTCAGCGATTGTCACGAATCGCGGCGGCAGAACCTGTCACGCAGCAATTATTGCCCGCGAACTCGGTATTCCGGCCGTCGTCGGCTGCGGCGATGCGACGGATAACATAGCTGACGGAGCAGCAGTCACCGTAAGTTGCGCTGAAGGTGACGAAGGTTTCGTGTACGAAGGTCTGCTGGAATTCGAACGCACGCAGATCGAGCTGGATTCCTTGCCCGACATACCCGTCAAAATCATGATGAATGTCGGCAACCCGGACAGGGCTTTCGATTTTTCCAATATTCCCAACAAGGGCGTCGGGCTTGCTCGTCTTGAATTCATCATCAATCGCATGATCGGCGTGCACCCGCGCGCCTTGCTTGAATACGAGCAACTGGACTCGGCTACGCGCAATGCGGTTGATGAACAGATGGCGGGTTACGATGACCCCGTCACGTTTTTTGTGGACAAACTGGCTGAAGGCATCAGCACTATCGCCGCAGCATTCGCGCCGGAACCTGTCATCGTGCGTCTGTCCGACTTCAAGTCCAACGAATATGCCAATCTTATCGGCGGCGATGTTTACGAACCCGAGGAAGAGAATCCGATGCTCGGATTTCGCGGTGCGAGCCGATATGTCGCTGACAGCTTCAGGCCCTGCTTCGAACTCGAGTGTTCGGCACTTCGCAAAGTCAGAAGCGACATGGGCCTCAAGAATGTACAAATCATGATTCCCTTCGTGCGAACGGTGCAACAAGGAATTGATGTCATCGACCTGCTCGCGGAGAACGGCTTGAAGCGTGGCGAAGACGACCTGAAAATCATCATGATGTCGGAATTGCCGTCGAATGCCCTGCTGGCCGATAAGTTCCTGGATCACTTCGACGGCATGTCTATCGGTTCCAACGACATGACTCAGCTAGCGCTGGGCCTCGATCGTGACTCAGCGCTGATCGCAGATATATTCGACGAACGTGACGATGCGGTGAAGGCACTGCTCGAAATGACGATTTCAGCCTGTAAGGCGCGCGGCAAATATGTGGGGATTTGCGGCCAGGGGCCGTCCGATCATCCGGATCTGGCCAAATGGCTGCTGGAACAGGGTATCGAAAGCATGTCCCTGAATCCGGACAGCGTTGTCGAGACATGGATGTTTCTGGCAGGCGAGTCGGTCTAAAAACTATCGTACCTGGAGCGTCGTTGCCAGCGGACCCTGGGAAGCCATAGCCCCAGAATGATTCCGACGAGGAGTACGAGGCCTCCGCTCATAAACCAGTAGCGGGTCTGTTGACCGCCTAGTTCCTGATTTTCCTGTTCGAGAATGCTTGCCTTGATCTCGGCGTCAGTCAGTTGCTCCTGCAATTCCTTGTTACGGCTATCTATTGCTAATACATTCGCAGCCGTTCGCTTGATTGTTGCCAGCTCGGATTGAAGTCGGTCCTTTTCGTTTTCAAGCGCTCTGATTTGCCGCTTGGCGCTATCGTATTCCCCTTTGATCGCGTTGAGCTGTGAACCCATCGATGATCCACGGGTATTTGCGCTTGTCAGCTGACTCGTTAATGCCTCGAGCTGTTCACGGGCCGGTGCTTCTGACATCAGATAGCGGCTGAGGACCCAGCCTTCGGTACCGCCCACCGTCATGACTTTTGTATATCCCGCGTCATCATCCTGCTCGAGCACCTCGAGTTGCGTACCGCTGGAAACCATCAACTGTATCGCATTGCTCGTACTCGGCCCGGTACGAAGCATGACCTCGAACTGATCACTCACCCAGGCGGGCTCCGCGAACGCATACACTGAAAGGAGCAGCCCGAAACCGAGCAAACAACAAGCTCGCAATACTGGTTTTATAGTCATTGATCCAAAATCGCCCAGGGTTGAAGTCACCAACTATAAGGCAAGCGCTTTTTCCGTACCAGCCGCACATTGGCCGCAAAAATACTGTCGCCAATTGCGGACACTTTACTATTCGGTCAAATGACGCAGCGTATGCGCATGACTCTCCCAGTTTCGTCCATCAAAGGTATCAACGGTCATTGACTCCACAGTTCCGGGATCGAGGCATCGAACGTTGATACTGTAGCCCTCGGGATTCGAACGCGGTATGTAGAATGACTTAACGCCGCAATTGCGACAAAAGAAGTGCTTGGCCACGCCCGTATTGAATTCGTAGGTCGCAATTTCGTTCTGGCCGCGGACGAGCGTGAATTGATCCTTTCGAACGATCAAATGCAAATAGCCGCTCATACGGCAGATACTGCAATTGCATTCATTGACTTCGAGATTCGCGGATGATTCGACTTCGAACCTGACGCGCCCGCAATGACATCCGCCTTTATGAAGGGTCATTTTCCTTTCCAATCTCTGTTCTTCGCCAGACGGCCAGTAAATTATTTGCCGGCATTGCGAAGAGATTGTCGCGGCGCATCATCGACCTGCTTGCAAATTCATCCAGATCAGCCAGGTCGCGAATACCCATCTCTGGATCCTGCCGACGCAGGGACTCATCGAATTGCTGATTGCTGACACTGCTGAACTTTCCGTCCTGATTGAACGGCCCGTACAGGCAAAACACACCGTTATCCGATAGCAAGCGCCCGATCAGATCGAACATGCAAGGCACCGCCTGACTGTTCATGATATGGGCTGTGTTCGCCGAGAATACACCGTGATATTCACCCGCCATATCACCGGGCTCTTCGACATTGAGGAGCAGCGGGTCGCGCACATTCGTCAGGCCACTTTCTGCAATCCATGAGCGGATGCCGGCATGGTTCTCGGCCAAATCGCTGGTTTGCCAGACGAGCCAGGGCATCGCCCCGGCAAAGAATACGGCGTGCTGGCCGGTGCCGGAGCCGATTTCAAGCACGGATTCACAATCGCGAAACTCGGTCATCAGAATTTCAAGTATTGGGCGCTTGTTTCGCTCGGCAGCAGGCGCCTGGGGCTTCGCAGTCATGCTTGCCTGAGCAACACATTTTGATCAATAAAAACATCGCGGTAGTACGCAAGCTCTGCAACAGAATCGCGGATGTCTGCCAGCGCACGATGTGAAGACTCTTTCTTAAAACCACCGGCAACATCCGGCGCCCAGTATTGTGCGAGAATTTTCAGCGTACTGACGTCCAGATTTCGGTAGTGAAAAAAAGATTCGAGTGCCGGCATCTGTCGTGCCAGAAAGCGCCGATCCTGACAAATACTGTTTCCGCACATCGGAGACGCGCCCTCAGCCACATGCTGTTTGAGAAAACGAAGCGTCTCGGCCTCCGCCAATCCCAAACTCGTCTCGCTTTCAAGCGCGCGGGCTGTCAGGCCCGACTCACCATGCTGGCGAGTATTCCAATCGTCCATCGCGTCCATGGTTTCTGTGCCCTGACGTATCGCAAAAACCGGTCCCTCCGCCAACTCATTCAATTGGCTGTCGGTAACGATCGTGGCGATTTCGATGATGTGGTCGGAGGTCGTGTCGAGCCCCGTCATTTCCAGGTCGATCCAGATCAGATTTGACAGAGATTGGTCCGTCAGTTTCTCGTTTTTCTCGGTCATTCACGCCTCTTTTTTTGCTTCAGCTACCAACCACGTTGGCCCCCGGGAGAATCGATAGTGTACCGCGACAGAGGATGCAAGGCTGCTTGCATCGCGGCATACTCTGCCCGCATGCATGAGCCGGAAGCAATCTGAAAATGTCGATGCCGCAGTCCGTTACAGAGGGTACGCTCGTTGTTGCGACTTATAGCCGCCGCATGGCGCTCCGCCTCGCAAGCGGCGAAAAGATCATGGCACGGGTAAAAGGCAAACGCCTGCAGCCCGTATGCGGCGACCAGGTCGAAGCCGAGCCGATTGTCAGCGAACCCGATTGGCTGATTACCAGGATTCTTCCACGCAAAAATGCGCTTACCCGGCCCAACAGCCGTGGCAAAGTGGAAGTATTGGCCGCGAATCTCGGTTTTCTCGCAGTCGTAACCGCAGATCCGCCATCGCCCGACTGGTTTATTGTCGATCGATATCTCTGTGCGGCGGAGTTGATGGGCGTTCCTGCTGCCGTCGTATTCAACAAAACTGACCTGGCAGCACCGGGCGAAGATATTGCGAATACGCTCGCCGACTATGAGCGAATCGGATATCGGACCGTATTGTGCAGCGCCAAGTCCGGCAGCAAATTGGACGCATTACGGGACCTGCTCGCCGATCGAATAGCGATTATTGTCGGTCAGTCCGGTGTCGGTAAATCCAGCCTGATAAACCGGCTCATTGAGAACGCCGGGTTGCCGACTGCCACAGTGTCCAAGAGCAGCGGCGAAGGTCGACATACGACCGTCAATTCTGTGATGTTGGATTTGCCGAGCGGCGGTGCGGTCATAGACTCGCCGGGAGTGCGTGATTATGCACCGAGTACTGACAATGCTCAGGACGTAATGTGCGGCTTTCCGGAGATTGACAGATATGGCGCTGACTGCAAATTCTCTGACTGCAAACATCTTCGTGAACCCGACTGCGGCGTCAAGGCCGCGATCGAAGCCGGAGAAATCAGCGTAAGACGATACGAGAGTTACAAGCGCCTGTTAGCAATGACGAAAAAACTGACCGAAGGAAGATACTAGCCGGGTGGCCAGGTCAGGTTTCGCCCCCCCAGAAGATGCAGGTGCAGGTGAAAGACAGTCTGGCCCGCCGCCGCGTTGCAATTCATCACTACGCGATAGCCGTCCTCGCTATATCCTCCCTCTGTCGCGATCTCTTTCGCCGCGAGATAGAGATTTCCGATCTCGTCGGCATTCCCCGCAGTCAGATCGTTAATTGTCGCAATATGATTGCGAGGCACAATCAACACATGGCTTGGTGCCTGAGGGTTGATGTCTCGAAAGGCCAGCACTTTGTCGGTCTCGTAAACTACGTCGGTCTCGAGTTCCCCTGAGACAAATTTGCAAAAAAGGCAAGCGGCGTCACTCATCTCTCACTCCTTGTTCTCATTCGACAACACGCCGTCCGAAGAATGCATGTGACAAGGTACCGCCATCGACATACTCGAGTTCCCCACCGAGTGGAACGCCGTGCGCGATCCGACTCGCCGTCACCTGATTTCGGCCCGCCATGTCGGCCAGATAATGCGCCGTCGCATCGCCTTCAACGGTCGGATTGGTGGCGATGATGAGTTCCTTTACTTCTTCATTGGCCAGCCGCTTTTCCAGTGCGTTCAGACCCAGTTCTTCCGGGCCGATGCCGTCGAGCGGTGACAGGTGACCCATCAGCACGAAGTAAAGGCCCCGAAAACCTGTCGCATCTTCCACCGCCATGACATCTGCCGGCGACTCAACCGCACATAACAGAGATTCATCCCGACCCGAGGCGCTGCATATGTTGCAGAGTTCGTGCTCCGTAAACATCCGACAACGCGAGCAATGCCCGATTCCGGAAACGCTGGCGGCCAGCGCTTTGGATAGTTCCTCCGCACCATCGCGGCTGCGCTCCAGCAAGTGAAAGGCGATTCGCTGCGCAGATTTCCTGCCAACACCGGGCATACATTGCAGGGCATCGATTAGACGAATCAGCAGCGGCGAGTAGGACACAATAGTTCCGCCAACTAAAATGGAAGTTTCATGCCGGGCGGCAAAGCAAGTCCGGAAGCCATGCCGGAAAATTTTTCCTGAATGGTCTTTTCGACGCGCCGAACGGCATCATTGAATGCCGCAATGATCAGGTCCTCGAGCATCTCCTTGTCATCACCAACCAACGCGTCGTCAATCTCCAAGGCCTGAACCTGATGCTGACAAGTCATCGTAATCCGGACCATGCCGGCGCCCGCCTCGCCTGTCACCGTGAGTTCAGCCATTTCCTCCTGGGCTTTTTTCATGTCGGCCTGCATTTGCTGGGCCTGTTTCATCAATTGGCCGATGCCACCCTTCATGTTCTACTCCTGGCTAATCGGTCGAAGGCGATTGTCCATCGGATAGTTCGCCCGATGATCCTTGAATCAGTTCTATTGATTCGGTATTGAGTTGCGCACCGAACATGTCCTGCAATGCCTTGACATTTGGATCGGATTCAAGCGATGCGCGAGCGGCCTCCATTTTTTCGTCGGCGCGCCGCGCTTCTTCCCGCATCGGGGTTTCCGGCGAAGAGGCTGCAATATTGATTTCGACCCGCAACACTTCTCCAAAACGCTCAGAAACCGCCGCCGCGAGCGCTTTTTGGCGCGATTTGGTCAACAGAGACTCTGAGCGACTGTCCAGGCTGAAATGCAATGTGCCATTTTCGCGGTGAAGATACGCGCAATTGTTTGCAAGCAGCTTGTTTGCACCCGTCAGGTTCAATTCGCTGATCAGGAGCTTCCAGTCCGGATCCTTCCATTCGGAAATCTGGCTGGCGGGCACCGCGACATTCTGGCTCCTTGCGGGCCGCGGCACCGATTTGGTTTTTCCGTCATCCGAAACAGGTAGGATCGATGCCTGGTGCTGGCCATCAGAGGTACTGCGATTCACGGCGCGCGGTGGCTGAAATGCCAGCATGCGCAAGAGTGTCATCTCCACACCCGATCGTGGATCGGGTGCCAGATGAAGATCACGCCGACCGAGCAAAGCCGTCTGATAAAAAAGTTGCACATCTGCAGCCGCCATACTATCAGCGAGTGCTGCGAGCTCACCCTCGCCCAGTTCGTCTTGCAGGTTGTTCACTCCAACAACCTGGTAGACGGCGATTCGTTGCAGAGATCTCGAAAGGTCATCGAGTAATCGCGCATAGTCCGGAAACTGTTCGTCAATTTCGGCAACGGCTGTGAGAAGTCCCGGTGCATCCCCGGATGCAAGTAGCTTCAGGAGCGCCGATACGTGTTGCCGATCGATCGTACCCAGCATCACACCAACGGGTTCTTCAAGGACATCACCGCCGCAATAGGCGATCGCCTGGTCGAGGAGACTCAAGGCATCACGGAGACTGCCATCGGCAGCTCGAGCCAGCATGGCCAGGGCTGACGCCTCGGCTTTAACATTTTCCGCCTCGCAAATGTGCTCCAGGCGTTCCTTGATCAACTTCGGCGTCAGGCGCTTCAGATTGAATTGAAGGCAACGCGACAATACGGTTACCGGAAGCTTCTGCGGATCTGTGGTCGCCAGCAGAAATTTGACGTGTGGTGGCGGTTCCTCGAGCGTCTTCAGCAGCGCGTTGAACGAGCTTTTTGACAACATA
>Ga0255052_10002194_pt1 | contig 14289 bp, 11 predicted proteins | sample JV7_2_21_MG_FD_188632 | JGI IMG/M metagenome (GOLD analysis project Ga0255052, IMG submission 188632) | Seawater microbial communities from Jervis Inlet, British Columbia, Canada - JV7_2_21 | ecosystem: Environmental > Aquatic > Marine > Inlet | place: Canada: British Columbia | collected... | reverse complement strand
CGGCCATTTCGCAATAGATGAAGATGCCGGCGTGCAGTGTTTTTTCGACGGCGTTGTCTTCACGGGCACAGATTCTCCGCGCGATGCACTAATTGAGCCTCACGGCGCGAAAAAACTACTGTCTGCCTACCTTGACTCGGGCCCCAATTGTCTACGGGATATCGAAGGTAATTTCTCGGTGGCGTGGTGGGACCGCGAACACCGTCGCCTTACGGTAGGCACGGATAAGATTGGCCAAAACTTGCTGTTCTTTGGTCAGCATAACGAAGATTTCGTCTTCGGCTCGTACATTGTGCAGTTGACCGCATCAGGGCTCCTGACCAGGGAGCTGGATCTGGAAGGATTCGCCGACCTGCTGGCCTGTGAATTCGTGCTGGGGCAACGCACCCTGTTCAGGGATATTCAGATCATCGGTCCCGCGACTTACATGGTGATTGAAGGTGGCAGGGCTCAGGCTCGGCAATATTGGCGGATCGATGACATTGACTCTGACAGAGTTCTGGACGACGAATTCGTCGACGAGCTGGATGGGTCCTGGCGGCTTGCTGTTAGTCGAGCCATCAGGCCGGACTCGGAGTCGACAATTGGCCTGACTGGCGGCGTGGATTCGCGAATGATCCTCGCGGCTGCTGCCGCACAGGAATTGCCGCTGTTCAGCTATACGGGCGGATTACCCGATAGCACAGATGTAGTTCTGGCCCGGCAGGCGGCTGAAATGACCGGGGCCAGGCATACGTTTCGGTTGATCGAACCGTCCATGGCAGATCGATGGCTTGAACCGATGGTGCGATACCAAGGGGGGTTCGTAGCGACCCTGCACACCCATCCCTGTATGGCACTGTTTTCGGAACCGGGGCGTGATGAGAGAATTCAGGGTATTGGTGGAACCTACGTGCGTGGGTTCTGGGCGCCCAGGCCCGGCGAGCCTGCTGCTACTGTCAGCGACATGCCGGATTTCGTATTCAATCGTTTGGTGGCGTCGAGAAAGAAGGGCTACCTGGATAGTTTGTGGAAACCCGATTTGTCGAATTTCGCTCAGGACGCGACCAAGACTCATTTGAGCGACTTGTTGGCCGGATACAATGACAAGAATGGCCCGCTGGCGCAGGCCCATTTTTTCTATTTGCACGAGCGCTGCAGGAAGTTCCTCAACAAGGGTGCAATCATCTCCAAACTGGCAAGAGATATTCACTATCCTTATCTTGATCATGGTTATGTGCAGACGGTGTCAAGGCTCAGAATCGAGGATCGCCTGAAGCACAATGTCAACATTCAGATCGAGTTGATTCGTCGTTCTTTCCCTGGCCTGTTGAAAATTCCATACGCAAAGAACCTGATGCCTTTATCGGCGTCTTCGGGACGAAAATGGCAGATCAGAATAACTCGCGCTATGAGGCGCAGGCTTCATTCGCTCACCGGTTTCGGCTCGCCGCCGTCGACACCGTCGGATAATCACGATTATGCTCGCTGGATACGCGAAGATATGAAGACAGCAATTCTGGACCTGCTACTGGATCCCAATGCAGCTTATCGAGCCTATCTGAATAGAGATACTGTCGTATCATTGCTGGACGAACATTTTGACAGCCGTGCCGACAACAAGGCGCTAATTGCGGCACTTGTGACATTCGAGATTGTTAACAAGTGAATTCCACGGGATCTGATCTCAGTATGCGACTCGTACTAATCACACAGGACGATCCCTTTTACCTGCCTGAAAACCTCGAATTCTTCCTCGAAAATCTTCCGTGTGACACTGAGGTTGTTGGCTGCGTCGTAAGCAGAGTTTCGCCCTTTGGAAAAAGGGAGTCATTCCTGGACAAGGCTCGTCGCACCTACAGTGTTTTTGGCGCCAGGTTCTTCCTGCGCTATGGGCTGGACTATCTCGTGTCGAAGCTACCGCATCGACAAAGTATGCGGGACGTTTTGCGACAGCATCGGGTGGCGGAAATCCCGATAACCGGCTCCCTGAACTCGCCGGAATCGCTGCAACGGCTTGAGTCACTGTCGCCGGATTTGTTGGTTTCAATAGCTGGCAACGAGATCTTCCGTAAGCCGCTGATCGAGTTGGCACCGAAAGGATGCATCAATCTGCATACTGCCTTGCTACCAAAATATCGGGGGCTGATGCCGAGCTTTTGGGTTCTCAAAAATGGCGAAGAAGAAACCGGTGTCTCGGTATTCTTTGTTGATGAAGGCATCGATAGCGGACCCATTCTCGTCCAGGAGCGTATCGAAATTGGCGAGATGACTCAGAAGGAACTCATCAAACATTCAAAAGCTGTTGGTATGCGCGCTGTTATAAAGGCGGTGGCGAGAATTCGTGACGGAGACATAGAGACCCTGCCGAATGATGACGATAATTCGACCTATTTTCGTTTCCCAGCGAAACAGGATGTGCGAGAATTCAGAAGATCGGGCAAGAAGTTCTTCTAGTGAACGGCACAATGCTCAGATGTGGGACCAAGGCTAATGTCCTTAGATTTCGACGACTTAAAGCACTAAATTCAGGTGTTATGTCAATATCAGTTTGATGAGTAATTTCAATAGGATAGCGACTGGAAAGGGCAAGAAGTGTGACGCATTTCCTGTTTCGACATTGGTACATTACCTTATCCTATATAGCGACAAGAAAAGTCATTGTAATGGCTAGACAATTCAAAAATTTCCCAAGGAGTACGGCATGAAAACGGCACTGGTCTGTGGCGCTGGCGGTTTCATTGGTTCCCATCTCGTAAAGAGACTAAAAAGCGAAGGTTTTTGGGTACGTGGGGTCGATCTCAAGTACCCCGAGTTCGGTGACACAGAGGCTGACGATTTCGTGATTGGCGACCTGCGAGATCCGCAGGTGTGCCGCGGTGTGACTGACCGCCGCTTTGACGAGATTTATCAGCTCGCCGCAGATATGGGTGGTGCCGGATTTGTATTCACTGGCGAAAATGACGCCGACATCATGCACAACTCAGCGTTGATCAATCTGAACATGGTCGAGGCTTGCTGGAAGAGGAATTGCAAGCGTATGTTCTATTCATCGTCAGCATGCATGTATCCGGAGCGTAACCAGATGGATCCGGATAATCCGATGACCGCGGAAGACTCAGCGTATCCGGCCAGTCCCGACAGCGAATACGGCTGGGAGAAGCTGTTCAGCGAGCGTCTCTACCTTGCTTTCGCTCGCAACTACGGGCTCGATATCCGTATCGCACGTTTCCACAATATATTCGGCCCGGAGGGCACCTGGGACGGTGGCCGGGAGAAGGCGCCGGCGGCACTATGCCGCAAAGTCGCAGAAACCGAGGACGGCGGCACAATAGAGATCTGGGGTGACGGCACTCAGACTCGTTCGTTCTTGTATATTGACGAGTGTCTCGAAGGAGTTAGCCGTCTGATGCGTTCTGACTGGATTGGTCCGGTGAATATCGGTTCCGAGGAAATGGTCAGTATCAACGAGCTCGCCGAAATGATTATGAAAATTGGTGGCAAGACCCTGAATATTGAGCATATCCCTGGGCCGCTCGGAGTTCGTGGCCGCAATTCAGACAATCGGTTGATCGAGGAAAGACTGGGCTGGCGTCCAATCGAACCGCTCGAGGATGGGCTCGGCAGGACCTATCCGTGGATAGCGGATCAACTGGCTGCCCGGGACGCCAATGGCTCGGACAGCAGTAGCGAGGAATCTCAATCTCCGCTCGCAAGCGTCAAATCGGCATAATATTCAGGTGCGTCATGATGACGCAGTGACTGCTTGTTGCGCATTCGAAGGCCATCGCACATGTGAGAATGTAAGCTGGCGAACGTGAGGTTCTTCTAGTGAAAATTCTGACGTTCGATATCGAAGAGTGGTTCCACATTCTCGACAATCCGGAGACCCAGTCGACTGACTCATGGTTGAAATACGAATCACGCCTCCGAAAGAGCGTTGACACCATACTGCAATTGCTGGACGAGACGTCGCAGAGAGCCACGTTCTTTTGCCTGGGGTGGGTCGCTGAAAAACACCCTGAGGTAATTCGGCAAATCAATGATTCGGGCAATGAAATCGCGTCACATTCTTATGCGCATCAGTTGGCTTACGAGCAAAGCGCCAAGGAGTTCAGCGAGGATCTGCATAAGTCGCTGTCCATTCTTCAGGACATCACTGGTAAAACCATAGATACGTATCGAGCGCCCGGATTTTCCGTAACCAGCGAGAATCTATGGGTTTTCGAAGAGTTGATTAACCAGGGGATAAGGGTCGATTGTTCATTGTTTCCTGCCAATCGTGCCCATGGAGGGCTGCCGAGCTTCGGGGATGCCGTCCCGACTATGGGGGGTTGGGATGGACATGAGATCAAGCTGTTCCCGATCAATACCAGATCGATTCTGGGCAGGAAAGTCATCTATTCGGGGGGCGGATATTTTCGGATTATGCCCAGGGTAATTCTTCAGAAATGGTTGCAAAACGACGACTACGTGATGACCTATTTCCATCCGCGAGATTTGGATCCGGAGCAGCCAATGGTTCCCGGGCTCAGCCCATTAAGAAAATTCAAGAGTTATGTCGGCATTCGCGGTGCTGGTGACAAATTGCGGCGTCTGTTGCAGGCCAATTCGTTTGTGGGCGTTGGTGAAGCGAGCACGTCAGTCGATTGGGACTCTGCTCCGCGAGTAAATCTGAAACCGTAAGACCAACCTCGCCACTAGTCTTTCACTGCTTTCATTATGCAGTTGACCACAAATGTAGGTATCGCGATAAGATTTCGCTTGCCTAGCTTTTTGGGATCAGCGATCGATCTTCCCAGCCACTCCAGTCCCAATCGGATCAGCACTGGATGGGCTCGCTTGGTCGTGCCGGCATAAAAGTCGAATACGGCACCGATCGCCATAACCACCGGTACGCTGATGTGATCTCTGACCTGGTGCACGAACTTCTCTTGTTTGGGGGCTGTCATGCCGACGAACAAGATGTCCACGTGGCCCAACTGGTTGACCAACTCTACGGCTTCCGTTGTTGAAAATGCGTCTACGAACGGTGGCGACAGCACCTTAACTACGGCGCCGGGATGCTCGATGCTGGTTCTCGCTTGAATCTTGCCCAGGACCTCAGGCGTGGACCCAAGGAAGCCGACAGTCAACTGTTGTTTGTCTGCAATATCTATTGCAGCCGAAAAAAGATCGAAACCGGCGATCTTGCGCAGGCCCTTGGTGCCCATAGCCTTAGCTGCCCAAACCACGCCGATACCGTCCGCAGTGAGGAAGTCCGAAGCCATCAATGCACTGTGGAAGAATTCGTCTTGCAGAGAAACGTTGAAGGCGTTCGCATTGATAGTATTGAATACACTAACTTGGCTAGTGGTCAGTGCCGATTGCACCATGTCTTTCGGGTCGCAGGTCGTGAGCTCAAACTCAAAGAACTTGCAATCAGTTGCGATCATGTCGTCAGCATAAACGAGTTTTCGTGCATGTCCAGCCGTGTTCTATACGTGACGGCGTGTTCGGCTATACTTCAGAATATCCGCCTCTACCGTGCAAGGCGATTACCTGTTTCCATGTTATCCAAGATCAGTAATATCAAGGCGCATGTCAGACGTTGGGGTTGGGCGCGAACGATATACCATGCCATCATGCGGGGCGCCGCAGAGTACCTGGGTGTCCACGTTTGCGCCGTTCGGACGCGCGCGGCGGCGGAGAACCCTCAACTTCCGTGCACGCTCCCTGGCATTGATTTCCGAAAAGTTGAAACACACGAGCTGCTCGAAGCCAGCGAGGACCGGGAACTCGAACTGGATCGCGATTTTGTTTCGGAGGCGATTGTTCGAGGAGATATCGCGTTCGGCGCCTTCGATCAAGACGTTCTCGTCGCCTATACCTGGCGAACAATGAACTGTGCGCCACACACAGACAAATTGTGGGTCAGGGTTGCGAGCCCTTACAATTATTCCTACAAGTCATTTGCCCGGGCCGGCTATCGGGGCCAACGCATTGCCCCATCTCTATTACTTTTTTCAGATGCAGAAATGTTGAAACTGGGATGTACACACAGGGCCGGAATTGTTGCAGTTACTAACTTTCCCAGCCTGGAACTCGGTAAGCACATGGCGAGTGAAGTGATCGGGTATGGGGCATTTGCTGCGTACTTCGGCAGGTGTTTTTCGTTCAGGTCCAGAGCACTTGTGAATATTGGTCTCGACTTCATTACGCCCCGGGGCAGATAGCTAACTTATGTCAAACACACGTCCGTCTGCCATATACAAATAGGAGTATGATCTGAAAATCGACATGATGAATGAGTCCTTAACCACGACAAGAGGGAAAAGGGCTGGTGAAACAAGTGCATAAGCTGACGAAGTGGATTGTGATCGGGCTGCCGGTCGTCGTCCTGGCTTGGGCTGTCAATTTCGAAGCAGAGTTGTTTCCGGAAGAGCCAACGGCTCTATCGTGGACGGCGCCGGCCGAAACCGAGAATGGGGAAATGTTGACAGATTTGGCCGGCTACCAGGTTCATTGCTGGGCCGCCGCAAGTCAATATACGACTTCGATGCATGTCGATGACCCGGCTGCTACCAATCTTGTAATCGAACAGCTTCCGTCAGGAACTTACAAATGTGCTGTTTCTGCGTTCACCGTCAGTGGCGATGTTAGCGCGCTGTCCAATGTTGTCGCAACGTCAGTTCGATAACTGTGAGTCCTTCGAGGCGGGCATCGTCCGCCTAATCTTGACAAAGATTTTTCGACAGGCATTTACGATATAGCGGAAGGCCACGACGATTCCGGGTACAGGATCGTCCCACGCGAAGAACTGTCCGCTCGTTCGTCTGAACAGCAGCGCTGCATGAATGGCGACAATCTTCATTGCCGGAGTCTTGTCCTGCATCAAGCTTGCTATGTCCTGTTTCATATTGACGAAATAGATGTTGTTCACCTGCATTGATCCGGAATGGACCGCATCACGACCCATAGCGACCTTGTAGCTGTTCCAAACGGTAGGGAGTCCACAGGCCTCATCAAAGCTAATCTCTCCACCAATCCGAGGGTTAAGCTCAATATATTTGTACCGGGAATCTCTGTCGTCCCAGCGAAATTCGATGCCGGCATGACCAACATAGTTGAGCTTCCTACCTAACCTTCGAGCGAGTTCTAATACCTCGTCGTTACTCCTGCTGATCGAGTAAGTGCTTGTGCCAAAATGCGCCGGAATTGTCCTCAGTTTCTGTCTGACAAGACAGTCGAGCAGCTCGTATTTCTCGTTGTAAGTACAACTGCACACCCAGGAATTATCGTCCGGACCAAGAATGACCTCCTGTGCCAACAACTCCGCGAGCGTATCCTCCCATCGTTCATAAAAATCCTGTAGCTCTTCCGGGTTCCATACGACCTCGTTTTTCCTCTTGAATACCTGTTGCTTGGAAAAGGAATGCGGTTTGAATATTATGGGATATCTTAATTGCTGTTCAAGAGCAGTGGCGGCCGCTGGCAGTGCGGAAACAGTCTTCGGAACGTCAAACCCCAAACGTCCTATCAACTCTGTTTCCATGCTCTTGTCGTTCAGTGCATTCAGAGTTTCAGGTGATGGTAGCTTGAAGTGAAACTTTTTCTGTAGACCGTCCCGATGATCAGATATCAACGACACCAGCCGATCGGATGTCGCCATCAAGGCCGATTCATCATTTGGCAGGCCATGCAGTATTCCCAGGACGTGTTGTTCCTTTTGGTGATCGTTGTCACCCTGAACCGGGATAGTTCTGGAAGGGAAACGGGAATGCAAAACAGGATCACCCGCGTCGTAAGCAACTGCCGTTACACGTATGCCGCATCGAGCTAGCGTACGTACAGTACCGAGCCCTCCGGGCCCGTGAGACAGTACGATCGCGGATGCACTGTTATTCAACATAATGGGTTGTCGCGTTTTCGGCTTTACTATTCTTACTCAGCTTGTTCTTATTGTAGAAAGACCTGAACAACAAGGCATAGATTACACTAAGCCAGGGGGGAGTAATGATCTCAATCATTATTCGGACCAAGAATGAAGAACGGTGGATCGGTTCCTGCCTCGAGGCCCTGTCGCGTCAGTCACGCAGCGATTTCGAAGTAGTACTAGTCGACAACAATAGTACGGACAAGACTGTCGACAAGGCGCTGAATTATGGCGTGATACTTGTCAACATTGACGAGTATCGTCCGGGTGCTGCAATTAATCGCGGTATCGAGGCATCGAACGGTGATGTCATTGTCGTTCTTTCTGGTCATTGCATTCCGGTTGACGAGCAATGGTTGGACAACCTCGTGCAAGACCTGGGTGACGATTCAGTTGCCGGCGTTTATGGTCGGCAGGAACCGCTGGCTTTCAGCTCGGACCACGACAAGCGCGATCTGTTGATGACGTTCGGGCTCGACAAGCGCGTACAGATCAAAGACAGCCTGTTTCACAATGCTAATAGCGCTTTCCGCAGGTCCGTGTGGAAAACGTATCCATTCGACGAGCAGGTAACGAACATCGAGGATCGGTTGTGGGCCCACCAGGTCCTGGGCGCCGGCCTGAAAATTGTCTACGAACCGACAGCGAGTGTTTTTCATCATCATGGCATTCACCACGATGGTGATCCGACGCGGTGCGAGAATATCGTCGATATCCTCGAGTCCATCGGGCAGGACGAAAATCAAACAGCGTCGAACAAGATCGTTGTGGGTCATCTCAACGTTGTGTTGGTCATTCCCGTCCGCGAGGAAGGGCTGCTGTGTCTTGCCGGCAAACCCCTGTACGAGTACGCGATTGAACACGCTAAGCAATCGGTACTGGTAAAAACGATCGCGGTTTCAACGGACAACGAAGCCGTCGGCGCGAAGGCACTGGATGCCGGTGTCGATATCGTTCTTTCACGGCCCGAGGGGGAGTCGAGGTTCGATGTCATTCTCGAACTGCTGATGCAGTCCTCGCTGAGCATGCTCGAGGAGCAAGGCAATATCCCTGACGTGCTGGTGATGCTCGAGCCTACGTTTCCTTTTCGCGATGAAGATCTCATCGACAAACTGGTCAGCAGGTTCGTCGAAGGTGGTTTTGACACGGTCATACCGGCACGCACCGAATACAATTCGTGCTGGATGGGGGAGCAGGGCAGTTATCGTCGCGTCGATTCAGGGTATATCGCGCGTCAATTCAAGACGCCGTTCTTAACCGGCCTGAAGGGTCTGTGCTGCGTCTGTTCTCCGGCGACGGTACGCGAGGGACAGCTCTTTGGCGAAAACGTCGGGCTGCTGCAACTCGAAGACGTGATTCCGACGATCGAGGTCCGTTCAAGTTCCGATGTCTTGCTCGCAGAAACCATACTTGCGAGCCCACGGTACTCTGGCGAGGAAACAGGAGGCGACGATGACAGCTTATTCAATGTTGGCATCGTTGGTCTTGGTCATGTCGCTGCACATCAAATCGCCGCGATCAACAGCTCGCGGGACTTTCGGCTCACAGCAGGTTGCGATCCCGATGCAACTCGCCATGCAGTTCTTGGCCGTGCCGTCAATGCGTACACGGATTTCGAGGACCTGCTCAAGCAACCCGATATTGACGTAGTAGTCATTGCATCCCCAAATCGGCTGCATATTGCGCACGGCATACAGGTCATGGCCGCCGGCAAGTGGCTGTTCATGGAGAAGCCGCTGGCAGAGACGGAGGAGGAGTTTGACGAATTTGATCGCGCCCGCAAGGAATATTCGGCGCAATGCACTTTTGCTCTGCATGCGGCGTTCGGGCAGGAACTGGAGTGGTACTGCAAAACGAATGACGATCTCGACGACATTCGTTCGATCGAGGCGGAGTTCCTGGATCCCTATATCGTCGGCGGTCAACTCGAACAACGTGCGGCGTCGCTCGGCGGTTCATGGCTGGACAGCGGTATCAATGCGCTTAGCGTCATTTGCCGGTTAATCAGCCCGGACGATCTCGTCATTCGGGACAGTCGCTTGAAGAGAATCGATGGCCTTGCATGTGCCGAAGTGCAAGGCAGTGTCGAGTTCGAGTTTTCCCGCCCACAAGGTCCCGGCAAGGGGTCGATAAAGACGAGTTGGACGGCGGGCCGCGACAAGAAGCGGACGATCCTGGGTTTCAATGGTGGCGACAGAAAGATTCTGCTGGATCACTCGGCACAGCGAGTCGTGCTGCACGACCAGGGGCAGGACCAGTTGCTTTATTCATGCGACAACATGTTGCCCAGGCTGACCAATCACTACGTGGAAGCCTTCAAGGATCTTGCGGCACAGATGCAAGCAGGCAAGGACAATTTCAGCTATGGCAAGAAGCTCCATCAGTTTCTTTACCGGGTGGAAGAGTTAGCAGATTGAGCTGTGCCAAAATCCGCATACCGAAGCCCCAAAACGTGTGATTCCGCACGTTTCTGATCATCCGGCATCGGTAGCATTAGCAGAATTCATGATTGATTTCTGACAAAGCGCCCGGCAAAAAAATGAAAAAAACGACAGCCTTTGTAATTAGCCACGAACCGAATCCTTCGAGGTCGGAAAAGGATAAGGCGATGAGCATTATTGCACTTACGCTGACCCGTGCCCTTGGCCGTGAAAATATTGACGTGATTCGCGTTCATCCAAATATGCTGGACGACAGTCTTTCCTCCCGATACTGCAAAGCGATCGAAATCTGTCCCGATCTCTATGAATCAGAATATGCCCTGACAACCTTTCTGAATGAGATGGGCCATCAATACCGTGGAATAAAGGTGCTGATTCCTGCGTCCGACGATTGCTCGATTTATCTTGCAAAACACGCAGACAGTCTGAGCGCAACTTTTACGCTGTTGAATCCCTCCGCAAGTACGATGGAGCGGGTGAAGAACAAGCAACTCCAGTACGAGCTGGCCACTGCGGCGAGTGTACCCATTCCAGAGACGCTCTTTCCGAAAGATTGCGATGACCTCGAAAGAGCTGCGGAAGGACTGCACAGTTTCCCGTACATCATCAAACCGCTTGAGGCACAGAAATGGAGGCTCAAGAGGTTTGCGCACGTCGCTGATGGAAAAAAGGCGATTACGGTCAATTCCAAAGAGGAGTTGCTCAGTGAGTACCGGCGCATTGCTGAATATGACGACGATGTCATGGTTCAGGAAATCATCGCGGGAGACGATGAGCGCCTGATTACTTTTCTTGGATACTGTTCCATAGAGCACAAGCCACTCGCTTATTGCATCAGAAGCAAGCTGCGGCAAACCCCAATTGATTTCGGATACTGCACCGCGACCGTTTCATGTCACAACGACGAGGTGGACCAGTACGCCAGGCAATTATTGGAAAAATCTGCATACACGGGGATTGTCGGCATCGAGTTCAAGTTTGATGACAAGAGCAAACAGTACAAACTGATTGAAATCAACACGCGCCCGGTCAATACCACTGGCATTTCCATAGCGTGCGGAGTGAATCTTCCGCTTATCGCCTATCTGGATGCCATCGGTGAAGTGCAGGAACCGGTTAGCGATTGGCAAGATGACGTTGTCTGGTTGTGGTTGTCTATGGATATGTCTGCCGCGCGTCAGTTGCACAAGCTTGGCAAGATCAGCTATCGGCAGTGGTTGCGATCTATTCGTGGAAAGCGCGTCCACGCAGTATTCGCCTGGGATGACCTGCGTCCGTGCATTCAGTTCTATGCCAGGTACGTCAAGCATCAACTCTCCAAGATCCTGACTGCGAGCCGCATTCCCATCTTTGCCCGTGGCATGCTCCGTGGTCTTGAGCGTATGGCGACCAGGATCTGGTAAGGCAAGGACTATGGCGTCAAAACCGGAATTTGGCCCAAGCTCGGAGTTGCCGCCATTGGCCGCGAATGACGAGGCGATCCGCTGTGTCGTCATGCGAGGTGGCACGAGCCGCGGCCTGTTTTTCCACGAGCAGGACTTACCGTCTGATCCGGATCATAGAGACAGAGTGATCATGGGTGCCGTAGGTGCACCTGACCCACGGCACGTTGATGGTCTTGGTGGCGGTGACATGCTGCTAAGCAAAGTGGCGATTGTCACCCGGTCCGCACAACCCGATGCTGATGTTGAGTGTGAGTTCGCAAACATTACACCGGGTAAGGACAGGCCAACCTGGGGTACCAACTGTGGCAACCTGGTGGCGGCGGTCGCATTGTTCGCCGTGGAGGAAGATCTGATATCAGGGAAAGGCGATGCGCCGGTTGTGCGAATTCGCAATCGCAATTCGGACAGCCTCATTGAGGCCCGTTTCAGTGTGCTCGATAGTGAGCGGCAGGAAGCGTACCGTCTTGCAGGAATGCCTGACACAGGCACCTGTGTGGACCTGGATTTCTTGAATCCGGTGGGTTCGTATCAAAGCCTGTTATTGCCGTCCGGAAATGTTCGGGAGACGATTCAATTTGGAGATGGAAGGTCAGTTGACATTTCGGTAGTCGATGCGGGCGCTTTGTATGTGTTCGTGAAAGCGAGCGACCTTGGCCTGACCGGCACCGAGACTTCAGAGCAACTGCAGAATGAACCTGGCGCGTCTGATCTGCTCGAACACTTGCGGGCAGAGGCGGCAAGGATGACAGGGCTTGTCGAGTCTACGGCAGACGCTGCGTTGGTATCACCTGACGTCCCGAAGCTGGCGTTTGTTGGGGCGGCGGTCAGCTATGATTGTGATGCATCCTCCACCAGGATCGCGTCGGATTCGATCGATGTCGTCAGCCGTATCATCTCGTCTCAGAAATATCACAAGGCCTATGCGGTGACAGGTGCCATAGCCACCGCTGCGGCTGCATCAATTGAAGGCTCGGTTGTGCACGAAGCGGTTGGAAAATCGACAAGTAGTGGTTTGCAGGAAGTGCGTATCGGGCACCCGTCCGGCGTGTTGGCTTGCGAAGTCGAGAGCAACAAATCAGCTGGTACGCACGAGATCGCGTTGGCGCGAATCAAAAGAACCGCGCGACGGGTCAGCCAGGGCACGGTATTTGTTCCGAGCCTAGCCTGACGGGCAATCTGCCGCGTCTTTCTCCAGCCGAAAGTCATCTACCAGGATTCTCACGCCGACCTCGTCCTTGGTCGCGCCGACCAGCAGTTCGTAAACCTGGGTGAAGTCGAACCTGTCCTGGGAAGACGGCGTTTTCACATCGCTGAAAAGAATACAGTACCGGGCAGGTTCGCGAGCAATCCTGGCGCGGGTGTAGTAGCGGCCCTGTGGAGTTCCATCACCCGGGTTGATACCCCAAAGTCCGAGCGCAATACGACGCGAGTCTTCATTGTCGGTGGCAGCGATGAAGCTCAAGGCTGCATAGTCGCTCCAGTCCGGGTGCGGTCGTATGTGCAACATGAGTCCCCAGCGCCCCGACGAGTGCAGGCGCGCGATATTACCGCTGTCTGCTGGCCAACCATCGGGTGCAGGAACAATCTCCAAAGGCCCGCCTACCGCCGAGCTATAGGTTTGCTCCCACGATTTGTCGAAACTCAGTATCTGCGGCAATTCCTGCTCACGTTTAACGATTGCATAGGACAGCCAGACTGTCGGTTTCAGAGTAAGTGCGAAGGCGGGAATGCTGATCAGCGCGAGCATTATGACTCGCCCATTGCCAAACTTGCTGCGAATTCCCCGATCAAAGATCGCCGCTATTCCCAGGAACGCGACGATACCCAGGGCATCTGTAACCAGATCTCTGATTTCGGCCTCCCTGGGGCCCGGAATTTGCGCTGCCTCGGACACGGCCGCAAGTACGATCGCAAATGCCGCCGCTTTTACATAAGCGGCCTCGGGGCGCTCTGTCTTGCGCAGCAGAAGCATCATTAGCAGCGCCACAACACCAAATCCCGGCCCGTGAAGTGACCGAATCGTCTCGTGTGCCAGATCAGAGATCTGGCTGGGCAGGTATTGATGAGCCAGCAGGACTAATACAGACACCAGCAAGCCGACTGCAATCGCCAGGATTCGACGTGATCTGATGTTCGTGGTGGTCAAGGATCAATAGTCCATTCGATTCTCGCGGCAGCATACACCATTGGAATTACTAACAAATATGCAAAAATGTTGGCTGTGAGCGCTAGAATTCCATCATGACACGGGGTTTGAAATCGCGATGAGCGGGTTTGGCGCGCTCGGGTATGCACTGGTCGGTGGGCTGTATGCCGTCTTAACTGCCCTGCTAATGACCAGTTGGCGTGGTCAGCGCATTGGTGGCTTCCTCATAGCGGCCTGTCTGGTCAGCGCAACGTGGAGCGTTGTGCTCGCCATACAAACAGCGTGGAGCCCGTTTCATCCGCTGACCCCTTTCATTGTGGACATCCTCAGGGGCGGCGCCTGGATCACGTTTCTCGCAGTTTT
>Ga0255052_10002193_pt1 | contig 14295 bp, 11 predicted proteins | sample JV7_2_21_MG_FD_188632 | JGI IMG/M metagenome (GOLD analysis project Ga0255052, IMG submission 188632) | Seawater microbial communities from Jervis Inlet, British Columbia, Canada - JV7_2_21 | ecosystem: Environmental > Aquatic > Marine > Inlet | place: Canada: British Columbia | collected... | reverse complement strand
TCGGCTTCGAAAAGATAAGCAACGAGCAACACGGCGGCCGCATAGTCCTCCCCAACAGTCCGAACTTTGTCTCCGGCGTTGCCGTTTTGGCAACCAATACCTGGGCAGCGATGAAAGGCGCACAGCTTCTCGAAGTCGAATGGCTGCGTCCGAATGAATTGGCCAGCTCGGAATATTTGATTAAAAGATTTCACGCAGCACTCGACGCCGATGGCAACGAGATCCGCAGGGACGGGGATATAGCGAACGCATCAGACGCAAATACGAAGATTGACGCGACCTATCAGCTTCCCTTCCTCGCCCACGTCACGATGGAACCGATGAACTGCACTGCCGATGCGAGCAAGGACCAGGTCGAGATCTGGGCACCGACACAGAACCCGTCCGGGCTCGCCGAAACTGTGGCGACGGCGCTCAAGATCGAGCAAGAAAGCATCACTGTCCACGTATTGCGTTCCGGCGGTGCTTTCGGACGACGTTACTACTCCGATTTCGCCGTGGATGCCGCCCTGCTCTCCAGAAAGACGAGGCGACCCGTCAAAGTCATCTGGACCAGAGAGGACGACGTCCGGCACGACTACTTCAGGCCCGCCAGTGTTCATCGCATTCGGGCTGCCGCAGACAGCGAGGGAAGAATACAAAGCTGGCATCACAAAATGGCCAACTACTCCCGTGATGCGGCATTGGGGCGCGAAGGCGTTCCGGCGGAACTCGCCAACTACGAGTTCCCGGCGGCCTTCATTTCCAATCTCCTGTATGAATACGTGCACGTGCCCGCCCACATTCCACTTGGCCAATGGCGCGCCGTAGAACACTCCGCCAACGTATTCGTCGTTGCCAGCGCCATCGATGAACTCGCCCATGCGAGCAATGCCGATCCCGTGGATTTTCTCAAGCGGCTAATTGGCGATGAGCAATACGTCCAGGTTCGGGAAGACTTCAAATTCGATGCCAGTCGCCTGATCGGCGTCATCGACAAAGCCGCGGCAGAAGCCAACTGGGGCACTCCACTGAGAGCTGCTGATGGTGACAAGAAAGGCCGAGGCATTGCAGCAAGCTACAATCAGGGCGCCTGGGTTGCCGAAATTGCCGAAGTGACCGTCAAAGACGGGAAACTCAGAATAGATCGTTTCACTGCGGCGATCGACACCGGTCTCATAATTAATCCACGGGCAGCCGAACTTCAGGTCCAGGGTGGCGTCATCGAAGGCTTGAGTGCCGCACTCATGGGCGAGATTACTTTAGAAAACGGCATCGTCGATCAGACGAACTTTCACAACTACCCGATTGCCAGAATGCACCAGGTTCCCGACATTGAGGTCCACTTCATCAAGAGCGACACTGCGCCCAGGGGTCTCGGCGAACCGCCATTGCCACCCGTCGCACCCGCTATCTGCAATGCCATATTCGCAGCAACCGGGCAGCGCATTCGAACGTTACCGATCAGGCATCAATTATCTGTCTGAGCGCATCCATTACGGAAGCGACGGCCGCGTCAGCACGGGCCAGTAGACCCAGGCGAAAATGGCGAAGGCGATAACCCAGCCGGACGCTGACCATTGGACGGTCGAGAGATAGTCGGGAGACACCAGCGGGCCGACTACTCTCGTCAGTACGGCGAGCATCAGCATCAGGTAAGCAAGTGCTGTCAATCTCGACGCCGTCAACGGCCGGCCCGTATGACCAAGAGGAACACGGGTGGTCATCGCAAAAATCATGCCGCCGATGGCACCCATGGTCAGCACGTGAAGTGCAGCCGTCGGAACGAATATCCAGCCGAATACGACACACCCCGTCATTGCGTAGCCGATCGGCAGCCATGCATATGCTACGTGCAACACGAATAACAAGGGCTCATCCACTGTTGCCAGTCCACACCAGCGACTCAGACGGATCGCGTGCAGGGCTGCGGCGACAAGAGCCAAGACACCCGTAACAGGGCTTGTCGCTGCCGTACTCGCTCCGATTCCGACGGCCACTGTCACAAGAATTGTCGCGCGGTCAACAAGTACATTGTTGACGGGCAGGCTGGTTGCGCCACGAGTCCGCAACCAGTTCGCCGTAAAGTTCGGCACCACACGACCAGCAATCACTGTAATCAGCAGCAGGATCGTGTGTATCAACAGATAGACTGCCAGTCGATCGCCTTCCGGCAATAGCTGCATAGCGCCCAGGTGGTACACGAGGTTCAGCATCGCCAACAACAGGGTAATTCCGACGATCGGAAAATTGCGCCGATTTCCCGCAGCGATAATTTCACGTGCGGCGAAAAAAGAAAACAGCAGTGGAAATGCCATGTCGAGGAGCGCAACGAGCCAAGCCGGCATCACTCCCGACAACATCATTGCGGCCCTCCCCGCTAACCAGGCAAAAACGAGCAGTGCGAGTGGCCAGCCGTTCACCGGTGCACGGCCGGTCCAGGTCGCGACTGCCGTCAGAATAAAGCCGGCGATCGTCGCCATCGCAAAACCGACCAGCATTTCATGGCCATGCCAAAGCATGGTATTTGCCGGCAGAGTCGCGGGGCCTTTACCCTGCAGCACCAACACCCAGACAATCACGATCGCGAGCGCAAAGAGCGCATTCAGCAGAAAGAATGGTCGAAACGAATAACTGAGAAATGGATGCACGGGAAGTTCTTGTTTTGCAGATCCTGGAAAGCGTTACCGCATTTCTTCGTCGGAAAAGACGGCAACCCTGGCATCAGATTTCGATGACATGACGCCACGCTTCAGGTGTGCGGTACTCGTTACGAAAACGACGTTGGCTTTTGGATCCAGCGTGATCACCGCACCATAGCCTTGCTTCGGCATCAAGGTATCAAGCACCACGAACCTGGCGGCATCTTCGAGCGTCTCTTCTTTATATTCAACGCGTGCACAGATATCTCGGGCCACCGTCCAGCGCATGAAATACTCGCCATGCCCCGTGGCCGACACAGCACAAGATTCGTTCGCAGCATATGTCCCCGCACCGATGATCGGCGTATCACCGATGCGCCCGAATCGCTTGTTCGTGCGCCCACCGGTCGTCGTACCTGCGGCAATATTTCCGTGCGTATCGAGGACTACAGCCCCTACTGTGCCGTAATAGGATTCACTCGATTTAGTGAATTCGCTCGATGCAGTCGGGCCATCCGACTGTTCACGATTCTTTTGCAGCGAACGCCGCCGCGCTTCTGTTTCGAACCAGATCGGATCCACTATTTCGAGGCCCTGCTCCGACGCAAACCAGTCAGCGCCATCACCACTCAGCAGGACGTTCTGTGTCTGCTCCATGACCGCTTTGGCAGCAGAGATCGGATTTCTGATCCTGGAACTGCCGGCAATGGCACCCGCAGCCCGGTCTTCGCCACGCATGATCGAGGCATCGTGCCGCGCATTGCCATGCTCATCAAGCACCGCACCACGGCCGGCATTGAACAAAGGCGAATCCTCCAGAACAGTCAACGCCGCTTCGATCGCATCAATACCGACGCCACCGGCAGAAAGGACTGCAGCGCCTGCCTGTAAAGACTCCACAAGCGCCGCCCGCATGCCGGCATCTTGCTCCGCAGATACTTCACTCCGGAGCGTATCTCCAGCGCCGCCATGGATGGCAATGACCCACTCGGGCTCATCGCCGACATCGGCGACCTGCACAATTCCCCGAGGCTGCGTAACTCCGGCAGAGCTCATGCACAACACCAAAAGCAAAAATACGTTTCGACCAAGCTGCATGCCATCACTCCACGCCCTGCCCATTTCAGTGAATGGCAGATTCTATCGCGTCGGCTCTGGGCCCAACACAACAAAGTTTCAAAACGATTGCCGATAGAGGGCAACCGGGCCCGTCATTACGAGCAGCGGCAATCCTCTCAACCACTGCAAATTCGGTGTCGAATGCGTATCAGGTATCCGCCGGACCCTTGAACATGCCCAGGAACAGGTTGCCAACCAGGATGAGGCTGCCGAATACCAGCCCACCGACACCGACCAATGTAAACAGCGTCGTCAGGATGTGGTCGTGCGCCGGATTTCGACCGATGGACGGTGCAAGCAGGAACATGCTCATCCATGCCAGCGGATAGAGGCTCCCCAGGCCGATCAGTATCGACGAGCCCCTCTTCAGTTTCTTCGACATGTCGGAGAACATGACGAGCATCAAAAGCCCGAGACAAAAGGCAGCAATGCCGCCTGCATGGAAGTGCGTTCGCAATGCATACCGCCAGATCTTGTCACTGCTGCTCTCGTCGTGAAGCTCCGGATGCGCCGCAACGCCTTCAGCAACATAGTCCTTGTAAGCGTCCTCGTTAATTCCAAAAGAAACACCGAGACCGATGTTGAAGAAAAGGCCGAGTATTACGATGGCGAGACCAACTTTGATGGTGGAAAGATCAGCTGACATCTTTTAATTCTCCCTTGGCTGTCGCAGGCACAAAAAACCGACTGGCATCATAAGCCGCCCACCGTATTCGTTGCCATACGTGGATTTACCAAGCAGAGACGGCGGCACACATTAGCGCCGGATTGGACGTGTTTGCGTGGACAAATGTCGGCGCGGAGACAGCCCGCAAGGTCCACGCCATGCCGATTACAGGCATTGTGGTCCCTGCGGCATATGGGTAAATTGGCCCAGCATCTGCCATATAGAATCCAGGACGGGACAATGCCCAAGAACATAGTGGTTTTCTCCGACGGCACCGGCCAGGAAGGTGGCAAAGGGCATAACAGCAACGTCTACAAACTCTTCAATATGTGCGAGGACCGCACCGAGCGGCAGATCATCTTTTATGACCGTGGCCTCGGTACCGGCTGGCGCAAGTTGACGGGACAGGCGTTCGGCGCCGGTATCTCGAAGAATATCAAGGAGTGTTATTCGTTCATCTTCGAGAACTTCGAAGCGGGCGACCAGATATTCCTTTTCGGCTTCAGTCGCGGCGCGACAACAGTCCGAAGCCTGTCGAGCTTTATTCACCTGTTCGGCATATTGCCGAAGTCACGGCCGGAACTGATCGACGAGGCTTACGACATATACAAGAAGCGCAAGACCCGCGATGCGCGCTCGAAGGATTTCATCAAACGCCATCATAATATGTGGTGCAGAATCCGCTTCCTCGGCGTCTGGGACACGGTTGCAGCACTTGGCGTACCGATTCAGGGCCTCAATGTTGTGATCGAGCAGATTCCCGGATTGCAGCACAAGTTTCAGAACCTGAGCATGAGCCAGAGCGTCGAACACGGCCGCCATGCAATGGCCATCGACGACGAGCGAGAGATATTTCACCCGGTGCTCTGGGACCGCAAGATCTACGACTATCAAACGATGCAACAAGTGTGGTTCTGTGGCATGCACACTGATGTCGGCGGCGGCTACGCGGAACAGGGTCTTGCCGATCTGTCGCTGATCTGGATGGTCGATGAGGCGACAAGGAAAGGACTCCTCATTTATCCCCGGCACAAAGTCGACATCCATCCGGACCCGGACGGCATCATGCACGACTCACGCGCCGGCGGGCTCAGCCGCCTGTACAAACGCAAGCTCCGGCGTTGGAACACGGAGACACACGGCAATGCCGTCGTGCACGGAAGCGTCAGGAAACGCACAAAGGACAGACACAACCGGGACGCCGCTTACAATCCCTGGATTCTCGAGATGGATGTCGATGAGTGGACCGAGTTTACGTAATCAGCCGATTTACCCTGCTGCTCCCCATAAGTGCATTAGCGGTGTGTCAGAGCCTCTGAATAGCCCCGACTCCCCAAAGAGACACGGTTCCGTTTTTCTCTGAGATGCAGCGCAACGTCTGCAGGCCCCGAAAATGCTAGATTTTTTCTTTCAAGGGGGGAATGACCAATGCAAATTCCTGCAAATGAGACGGGTAATCATAAGAAATTACTGCTGGATATCAAGCAACAGGCCAACAGCGAATACCGCTGCGTCGAGGTGCTGCCGGGTAGCCTGGACTGCTGCCAGGCTGCTCGCGACATTCTGGGCAAGCGATTTCTGAGCGACCAGGTACCATCGCTGCCACTCGATGCCTGCGACGCGCGGGATTGTCAATGCAGCTACGAGCTGCTGGAGGATCGACGTACCAACTCCAGACGCGTGTCGGATGCTCTCAGTAACAACACCACACTTTTCTTTGACTCAGAAAGCCGGCATCGAACTTCGACAGGGCGACGGCACAACGACTGACGTTGCAGGCCTTGCCAATCCCTCAGTCTTCGGCCCCGACCGGGATCGAAGTTACCAGCGACCGGTACTTTGATGAGCACAAATCCGTGCACTCGATATATGATATTTAAGATGAAGTTATAATAATAACTATTTGATAAATCACTAACTTCCTGTTCCCATTAGACCCTGCAGTAGCCTGCCGCGCCAGCGTCAGGAGGTCAACAGAGCCGTACCGTACCGTGAAAGTCAAAAACCAGCGTATCATCGCTTGAAATTCACAATGCGACGAAAGTACATCAGGCATGAACAATAAGAGCATCATCGCGATAAATCGTCATACGGCCATTTTGCTGCTCCTGATATCAGCCCTCCTCGGCTGCCAGGTCAGCGAGACACCCGAACCCGAGGCGTCCGCCACGTTGAAGCTCTACGTTTTCAATTGCGGCGGGCTGAAATTCGACAGTCTGGAGATGTTCTCTATCGCCGATGATGAAACCGACATCCGGGAACTGGCCGTACCCTGCTATGTCATCGAGCACGCGCGGGGGCGACTACTCTGGGACGGCGGACTGCCTTCGAGTGTTGCGGAGACGGAAGGATGGCAGGGAGAAGGCATCTACATGCGACTCGACCAAACCTTGCCGGAGCAATTGGCCGACATTGGACTGAACCTGAGCTCTTTCGATTACGTGGCGTTCTCACACATGCACATCGATCACTGTGGCGTCGCGAACGACATACATGGCGCAACGCTGCTCATTCAGAAAGCCGAGGCAGACTTTGCATTTGCGGAAGGACTCTCACACCCGGGCTTCAATCCATCAGTCTATGAGGGGCTGAAGAACGAAAAGAAGAAGCTGCTGGAAGGCGATCATGACGTATTCGGCGACGGTCTCGTCCGGATCATTTCGGCCCCGGGGCATACGCCCGGCCACCAGGTCCTTTATCTCGACCTCGAGAATACCGGCCCGATCGTGCTCTCGGGCGACCTGTATCACTTCGCATTGAGCCGCGAGCTACGCCGCACGCCGACGTTCAACGTCGATGCCGACATGACGCTTGCATCAATGGACCGCGTCGAGTCGTTTCTCGAAGAGACCGGCGCCATCTTATGGATCGAGCACGAACTGGCGCTCTTCGAGCGACTGAATAAGTCACCCTCATACTATGACTAGTCCACTCCCGTAAGCTCAAGACCGGTGATAATGGGTCACCCAGGCGACCTATAACCGATGGCAGCAACCAGACGTTTCCGCTAGGTGACAACTCCGACCTTGAGCCACTCTAAAGGCAAGCCTTTGTTTTTATAGATATTCGGACCTCATCACACATTCGTCAGCAAACGATCACGGAATGACCCCGTGATCGTCAGGAACAGAACCGGCTCATCCATCACCCTGTACTCACACATTAATTGCGAGACAGGAGACACACCATGAGCCATCGAATCAGGAAATCCGCGTACTACTTCAGCCAGCTACTCATAATCGTTGCAGCGATTGCGACCGGATCACCGGCACGCGCAGACGATTCGCTATCGCAGATGGCATCGCTTACTCAAACATCGACCAGCACTGAATTAAGGGGACAGTGACCTTAATTCAAACTGTCCCCAGATTTCTGCCGGTCTTTCCCTCGTCAAGGGGCTGCGCCGGCGCTACCGCTTGTCTATAGTCGCCTCATGGCTGCCGAATCCTCGACCAAGACCCCGTCAACGCCTTTGAACGGGCTGCATCTCCTGCTCACCTACGAGTGCAACTACGAATGCGACCATTGTTTCGTTTGGGGCAGCCCATCGCAGAACGGCACCATGACGATCAAGACCATCGAGCACATCCTGGCCGAGGCCGAGGCGCTCGGCAGCATCGAATGGATTTACTTCGAGGGCGGCGAAGCATTTCTCTACTATCAGATACTGCGCAGCGGCGTTCGCCTGGCCAAAAAGGCCGGCTTTAGCGTGGGCATCGTCAGCAACGCCTACTGGGCTACCGCAGACACCGATGCTATGGAGTGGTTGAAGCCTCTTGCGGGCTCAGTCGACGACCTTTCCATAAGCAGCGACGCCTACCACGGCAGCAACGAAGGCCTGGCGGGTCCCGAGATCGCCCGCCGGGCTGCGAACAGCTTGGGCATCCCGGTCGATTTCATCAGCGTCGCCGAGCCAGAGGCCGTTGAGGTGCCTGGCGCCGCCGGTAAATTGCTGAACGGCGAATCGGCAGTGCTGTACCGGGGCCGCGCAGCCACACTGCTCGCATCACGCGTCGAAGCAAAGCCATGGGAGCAATTCACTAAATGCCCATGGGAGGAACTGCGGCAACCGGAACGCGTACACGTCGACCCATTCGGCAATCTGCACATCTGCCAGGGTATTTCTATCGGCAATCTGCTCCAGCACCCACTTACAGACATCATGGACGACTACGACCCCGACGCTCATCCCATCGTCGGGCCCTTACTTGCCGGTGGTCCCGCGGAGATCGTTCGCAGGTACGACATTCCCCTCCTGGACGGATACGCCGATCATTGCCACCTTTGCTACGAGGTACGATGCGCTTTGCGACAACGCTTCCCGAACGTACTGACACCCGATCAGATGTATGGTACGACCTGACGGATCGCGAACGCTCAACAGGGAACGGAAAAATCAGAGCAACCCTGCCACCCGGATAAAGACACTTGGCCGCCGATACCAACTCCGCATCCGACACGACCGCCCTCGCCAAAGACCGCGAAGACATAGTCGAGCCACTCGAGCGCGCATCCGATGCCCGGGGCGAACTCAGTGTCGTTACGGAGGTGATCCCTTACCTGCGTCCCTACATCGGTCGAATCGTCGTCGCACTACTTTTGATCCTGGCCGCAAAACTCGCCAACCTGGTGGTGCCGTTCGCCCTCAGGGGCATCGTCGATCAGCTAAACGTCGAACCCAGTCTGCTCGTTCTGCCGGTTGCATTGTTGCTGGCCTATGGCGCCGCGCGCATCAGCGTCACACTTTTCACCGAACTCAGACAAGTCGTGTTTGCCCGCGTTCTTGCGCGTGCGTCGCGGGCGATCACACTCAAGGTATTTCGCCATCTGCACGGTTTGAGTCTCAGGTTTCATCTCGGTCGACGTACCGGCGGCGTTGCCCGTGACGTCGAACGCGGCGGCACCGCGATCGCGGACCTGCTCGACTGGACGCTCTACACCATTCTGCCAACGGCGCTGGAGATAATACTTGTCACCACTGTATTGGTCTGGCTCTACGACTGGGGTTTTGCTTTTATCACGCTCGGCACACTGGCGGGCTACGCGCTGTGGACCTTTTCCGTCACCGAGTGGCGGACCCGGTATTATCGCGCCGCGGTCGAGGCGGACACACGTGCTAATGAACGTGCGGTCGACTCACTCCTCAACTATGAAACCGTCAAGTACTTCAACAACGAGAGGCACGAAGCCTCGCGCTACGACGAGAACCTGCGGCACTTGGAGAACACCCGCGTCAAGGCTCGAACCACTCTGGCCGTCCTCAACCTCGGGCAGACTGCGGTCATCACACTCGGCGTCACGGCCATGATGTGGCGCGCCGCGGCGGGCGTCGCCACCGGTGAACTGACGATCGGCGACTTGGTGCTCGTCAACGCCTATCTGCTGCAGTTATCAGCCCCCTTGTTCCTGCTCGGCATGGTTTATCGCGAAGTCAAACAGGCCCTGACCAATATGGAGCGTCTGTTTGGCCTCCTCGATGAGCGACAGGACGTGCAGGATAAAGAAGATGCGATTCCGCTCGAGGCCACCCGACCGACCGTGAGCTTCGAGAACGTTGACTTTGGCTACGATGAGCGCCGCGAGATACTGCACAGTGTCGACTTTGAAATTCCCCCGGGTGGCACGATCGCCATTGTCGGGCACTCCGGTTCCGGAAAATCCACGCTTACCCGACTTCTTTATCGCTTCTATGATGTCGGTTCCGGTCACATACGCATCGACGGTAAAGACATTCGCGACTACACCCAGGAGACACTACGCGGCGCAATCGCGATCGTTCCCCAGGACACTGTGCTGTTCAACGACACGATCTTCTACAACATCCGTTACGGCCAGACGGATGCAGATCGAAACGACGTTGAAGACGCCGCCAGGGCCGCGCACATCCATGATTTCATCGAGTCATTGCCGGATGGTTACGACACCGAGGTCGGCGAACGGGGACTCAAACTCTCCGGCGGCGAAAAGCAACGCGTAGCCATCGCCCGCGCCTTACTGAAAAACCCCTGCATCCTGATCTTCGATGAAGCCACCTCGGCACTGGATTCACAGTCCGAGCAATCCATCCAGGACGAGCTCGACCGCATCCAGGTTGGACGAACAACACTCATCATCGCCCATCGTCTCTCGACCGTCATGAACGCCGACCAGATCCTCGTCATGGACGAAGGCAAGATTGTCGAACGCGGCAAACACGCCGAACTGCTTGCAGCCGACGGTTATTACGCGATGATGTGGCGACTGCAACAGGAGGAACGGGAATCGGACCTCCCGGACCAATTACAGAGTTGATAGCTTTTCGCTTCTGATTTCATGAATACTCTCAATTCCGCGGTTTTGATTCTGATCCGGTTATGAACAAATACATCCTGTTCGCAATTGGCGTTCTGATCTTTTATTTCGTGCAGGAGCAGTTCGCACCGACACAACAGTCGCCGGAGCCGGCAGCGCTGGTCAACAACACGCCGTCAGGTGCTGCGCAATCATTCAGAAACGGGGCACAAACGCAGGGAAGCGGTGTCGTCATCCGCATCCTTGCGGACGACGATGACGGCAGCCGACATCAGCGCTTCATAATCAGGTTGGACTCCGGCCGGACGCTGCTCATTGCTCACAATATCGATGTCGCCTCCCGTATAGCTTCACTACGAGAAGGCGACACCGTTGCATTCAACGGCGTTTTTGAATCGAACGACAAAGGCGGCCTTATTCACTGGACGCATCGTGATCCGCAGGGCCGCCACGAGGCGGGATGGTTACAGCACGAGGGACGGACCTACCAGTGACAAGGTCAGGATCGCGCAATATGTCCCTTCGGTCAGGTCCTGCCGACGACCCTCCGCCCCAGGCAAGCGACAAATCTGGAACGTGAAGCAATCGGTGGGCTGCAACGAAGCCGGCATGCGTGGATGGGTTTTCCGGTGTGAGATTTAACTTGAATAAAAGCCCTTAGAATACTGTATTAAATGACTTTTTTAACTTTAGTCGCCATCGCAGCCGTCCTGATGCTCATTGGTTGGCGCCTTCACTCCTTATTAATGCGTTCGCCGCTCTTCATCTGCAGATAGATGTCCTTGATCACGTCCTCGCCGTATTTCCGCTCGAGCCTGCGAATCGCAAAATGCCCCCTGGCCATGTCTTGAAAGTGGGATATGAATATCGTGTTCACAAGACCACCGCCGACCGCCCCTACAACCGGGATCGCCTGCGCCATCGCTTTTTGTGTGACTACGATCCCGAAGCGAGCGGCGACTGCTGCAATGAGTCGAACCAAAGCCGGAGCGGTGGCGCTTCCCACGCCCTGTGACGCTACGTATTGAAATGCATCGGTTACCGCCTTACCAAGCGCAACACGCACACCGTAATAAGAAGTCTCCGCCGCATCGTCCTTGTCCGACAGGCCGCTCCCCATCGCAAAGACCTGCATACAGTTCATAACGGTTTCGGGATCCTTCGGCGACTCCCCTTCCGCCCGCGCAATATCGGCAATCGACCGAAACATGATGCCGGTCGTCAACGGCAGTTCCACGATCAGCGTCTGCAGCCCGAAGAAACCAGCAACCGCTCCGGTCGTTGCCGCCGCCGCTTTGTGCAGCCCGGGACTCGCAGGCGCCTGCCCCTCTCCTTTTAACGACCAAACCGAGCTCTGCATCACGAGCTCGATCGCCTTGTGTGTCGACTTGCTCACCACATCGACAACCGCCTCCGGTGCCTTTTTGGTCAGCTGCCTGGTGACGGCCTCCACCGGCATCCCTACGGCAGAGCTCAGCCGTATTACTAATGACGGATTCTCGAGCTTCCCGCATGCCTCTTGGAGAATTGCTAGTTCGCTATCGGTCAATTCCATGGGTGCATAGTATCGGAGAAAGCAAAAGCGACGGTCTGGGCACAGTGGCCGGGCCCGACTTGTGGGTGTCTTGACAGGATTAACATGTTAGTCTGCGCCGACATTGGCGGACGATGTGCGCGTCGGGGCAAATAATGGCCCTCCCTGACATGTTAGGCCTGCCGTTCACGCCCTGACAAACAATAACAACCGGGCTGCGATCCGGCTCTGCCAGGAAACCATCATGGTCTCGACCCCGCCGCAAGCCCAGGATGCAAACGTCGTCGAGACACTGTCTGCAACCGGCGCCAAGGTGGCAAACCGGCGAGGCCAGTATTCCTGGGCTTTTTTCGAATGGGCCCGGGCGCCGTATGTCGGCCTGGTGGTCATATACGTGTTCGCACCGTATTTCACCAATACCATCATCGGCGACCCGATCGTCGGCCAGGGCTTCTGGAGCCTGACGAACACGATCTCCGGCTTCATCGTCGCCTTTCTCGCCCCGATAACCGGCGCCATGGCTGACCGCATGGGGCACCGTAAACCCTGGATCGTTGCCGTCGCTGCCGTCATGGTGCCGAGTTGTATCGCCCTCTGGTGGGCCATGCCGGGTGCCGAGGGCGGACTGCCGATTACGGTGATTCTCGGCCTGATCGTCGCCCTGGCCGCGGGCTTTTCGATGGGTGAGGTATTTCACAATGCCATGCTGCCCTCCATCGTCAGCCCGAAACACATTGGCGGGCTCTCCGGACTCGGACTCGCGGTCAACAACGCCGGCGCACTGATCGCGCTCAGCGTAGTGCTTGCGGTGATTGCCCTGCCCGCTTCCGAGTCCGTGAACTGGAGTTTTCTGCCGGACCGGCCCTGGTTCGGGCTCGACCCGACACTACATGAGCATGAACGCATTGCAGGCCCGATCGCCGGACTGTGGCTGCTGATCTTCCACCTGCCCTTACTGATGTGGACGCCTGATGTACCGTCCACGGGCGTTCCGATTCGGCGCGCCGTTGGTCAGGGACTGAAGCAACTGATGCACACTGTGCGTTGCGCGAGGCAGATGGCCAACGTGGGTATTTACCTGGTAGCCCGCATGCTATACACCGACGGACTCGTCGCCATTATCGTCTATGCCGGCATCTACGCCTCGGGTGTGTTCAAGTGGGACGTCGCCGCCATGCTGATATTCGGCCTCTGCCTGACGCCCGCCGGTGTCGCCGGCGGCCTTATCGGCGGCTGGATCGACGACCGGATCGGCTCGAAACGGGCCATTCAGATCGCCATCGGCGGGGCTTTGCTGTCGATGATCGGTGTCATCTCGACAACGCCCAACCAGGTGTTTTTCCTGCCCTACGATGCGGCTTCCGCAACAGCCATCTGGTCCTTCCCCTATTTTCAGACGCTGCCCGAACTCCTCTACCTCATCATATTTGTCATCCTGGTCGTCTTCATCGGCGCAGCATTTGCCAACAGCCGCGCCATGATGGCGCGCATCTCGCCGCTATCCATGATGAGCCAGTTCTTCGGCTTGTACGCGGTATCAGGCTGGGCAACGGCTTTCGTGGGCCACGGCCTGGTCGCCTTTTTCACCAGCACCTTCAACAGCCAAAGGGCCGGCTTTGCCTCACCCATTCTGTTGCTGTTGGCCGGGCTGATCGTACTCACCTGGGCGCGTGAAGAGCGCGCAGAGGAAATCCCCATGGACGGCGCTTCGGCAACGCAATAAAGGAAGACTCAACTCACTCGGCGATGCTGCGAGTCCCGCTTTCGACTTCCCGATCTGAAACGGTGACACGTAGGACTTCATGTCATTCATACGGCCGCGCATATATAAGGTGTCAAGGTCGAATACAGAGGGCTCCCCAGCGAACCGGGCTTTCCTCTGCTAGGATTGAATACATCCAGCCTGAGCGATCATCAAGAAAAAAAGCGAGGCTGATAAATTCGCAGAAACAATCAAGAGCATGGATTCCGCACATGGATTCCTGCTGAGGACTCGGATATGAACAGACGACTTGCCCTACTCTCCAACCTGCTACCAATGTTGCTCATGATCTCAGGCTGCA
>Ga0255052_10002190_pt1 | contig 14303 bp, 14 predicted proteins | sample JV7_2_21_MG_FD_188632 | JGI IMG/M metagenome (GOLD analysis project Ga0255052, IMG submission 188632) | Seawater microbial communities from Jervis Inlet, British Columbia, Canada - JV7_2_21 | ecosystem: Environmental > Aquatic > Marine > Inlet | place: Canada: British Columbia | collected... | reverse complement strand
ACCGTCCGAGAGCAGCCGTCCAGGTGATAAGATAGAAAGCGACTGCTGCTGACCCAATATAGCGGTCACTCTGAATTCGCCATATTGTTCGATGCTGGTTCTGTTGGGGTCGTCGTTATCGCTCGTAAAGGGAGCCGCCTCCCAGCTGGTGGTAAACGATGGGTACGAAGTCGTTTGCTGACCACGAAGGTACATTTCCCCACTGCTCGTCGTAGGCTGCCGCTGGTCTCGCCGTCATCACCTCGTCAAGCGTATTTCCTTGGGCGATCAGCTCACGCACACGCTTGCTTACATCAACGATCATGTCGCGAAATTGCACAAGCTCCTGGCGCCCGACTACGTCGACTCCATGACCGGGGATCACCTTGGTTTTGGGGCCAGCGAGACTGATCGCCAGATCAAGCGCCTCGATCGTGCCAGCCAAGGTACCACCGTTGTAAACGTCGATGATCGGGTAGCTCGTGGTGCGAAAAACGTCTCCGAGGTGGAGCACGTCGGACTCGGGAAAGTGCACGAAGGTGTCGCCGTCGGTGTGAGCCGGTGGTGCCAGGAATACCCGTACCTCCTCGCCATTGAAGTGGAAGGTTACGCCGTCGTCGTAGGTGACGAAGGGGCGCGCCTCGACAGGTGCCTGCGGAAAGAACCCGCCGTTCCCTCGCGGGAACCGCGATTGGCGCTCGAGCATGCGTACGCGCATGTTGTCATGGGCGAAGATCAGCACCCCGTCAGTGGCAAGTGGTGCATTCCCACCAATGTGATCGGGGTGAACGTGAGTGTTGATCAGAAATTCGATATCACCATCACTGAGCTTGCGTACCGCGGATACGAGGTCCTCAGCGTGCGGCTCGAACTGGGAGTCAACGAGCAGTACCCCTTCTTCGCCGACAAATACGCCGACGTTCGCAAAGCCGTCGGGGCGCTGAATCATATGCACGCGTCCGGCGACAGGCACGACTTTGAGCTTCACGTCGTAGAAGCCGTCGTTAAGCTGTGCGACTGCGAAGAGCGGGGGCAAAGCGGCGAACAGGACAACCAACGTGATTGCTCTAGTCATTTCTTGTTTCCTGAGTTGAACATTTTGGTGAACTTGCTGAGTTGTAACGGCAGTGTAGCTGATGAATCACAATCGTAGGGTACTGGAGGGTTTCCGAGATAAATGAAACATTGCCTTGGCGGTCGTCAGCGTCTGGCCGACTCCAGCCGTCCAGGGTTTCTGGGCTGCAATGGTTCCTGCTGACCCAAAGCCGTCATTCTTGGATCATGAGCGCGTTCGAAGCTGGTCGGAATTTCAACGACCGATTGTGCCTACAACCAGCCAGTCGATAGCTGAGATAACTGGCCTGGCGACAGGCGGGAGTTGGCTATAAGCTGACGTTTTCTGGAACGGCGAAGCAACCACGCGCCCAGTCAGGATCTCGGCCCTAGTAAGAAGCAATGACCTCCGCGACCAACCGGTCAAGCTCGTCCTGCGGATACCAGCGGCCGCATGACATCACGCCCAAGCGTTGCCGGGTAGCGCGAATATCGTCCAGCGGGTTCGACTCAAGTAGCAGAAGGTCGGCACGTTGCCCCACGGCGACCTCTCCGAAGACATCGTTGCTACCCATCCGACGTACGCTCAGTTCAGCATTCGTTGTTGTAGCGCTCAGCGCATCAAAGTTCGACAAACCGGCCCTAACCAGGAGTTCAAGTTCACGGTGAATGTGCGTCGGCAAGGCGCCCTCGGCGCCGGTATCTGTACCTGTCAGGATTGGCACTCCTGCGGCATGCAACTCCCGGATCACCTGCTCGTAGAAGGGCTGTGCCGTATGGCGGCGCCATTCCTGCTGCCCCTGCCAGTTAACCATGCGGCTTTGGAGCCATTCCCGGATTTTCTTGGGACGAACGCGAGACAACTCCGGGCGTTCAAAATAACCGGGACCTTCCTCCAGGTACTCGTAAGTGATCACGTCCGTCACGAGATTCGATACAACCATGGCATTGTGGGTGGCGGCGGACGCGATAGACTGAGGGATCAATTCCAGATTCATCGGTAGCGGCTGAAAAGCCCGTGGCGACATTTTGCCCACCAAATGCTCATCGAGAAACTCATCAACGTGGACTGATTCCCGCAATCCGGCGGCAAAAGGTGCCTCAATTCCGTGATCCAGGTGACCAACCACATAAATCCCTTGGATACGTGCTTCATCGATAGCACCGAGGTACTGATCTTGTGTCATGTAGTCGTAAACTTTAATAAGGTCATAACCTGCACTGACTTGACGTCTTACTTCAGCTCGGGCGCGCGCTTCAGTGTCCGGGACGTAGGCAAATGGGAACTGCAGAGACGAATAAGCGTTCAGAGGAATCGCTTTCGTACCGAGTAAAACGATACCGAAAACCACCAGAAATATACCACCAGGCAACAAAGCTCTGCGCAAAGTCATGGTGCCGTTATTCGCGCCCCGAAGCCGTTGCAACAGCCAGAGCAGAGTCCACATTGTTGCCCCGAGGGTGAGCAGGCCGGCGACGACCAATAGACGAAACATCCAGACCATTGTCGGTTCAGGCGGGCCGGCGATTACGGGCCCGCTGGTGTAGATAGTTGGGCCGATTCGCTCGCCACGCGAAACCTGATCCCGCCATTCGAGATGGTCCGGCAGGGCATTGAGATTCCGAATCGTCGTTACGCCCTCTGCCAGAAAGAGCCGCATGAAATCCGGGTTTGGATCCAGATTCAAGTGAACGTGCATGTCGGCGAGGCCAGGCATCAGATATCTTCCTTCGCCATCGATTACACGAACGTCCTTTGGCAACTCGAACGTATCCATGGGGGAGATTTCGATGATTCTGCGAGCTTTGATGAGTACCGCGTGGTTCTCCAGAACCCGCTCGCGGTCCATAGGGACGATGTTCACGTTGACGAAAGCGGTCAATTCGGGGCTTGAAACCGTCGAGTCACTCTGAGTCTGAGCAGACGCGGACGAAAACGATAGCAGGGTCGACCCAACACACATCAGAAGTAAGCAGGACGACGTGCGAGAAGTTATTTTCATATCAAATGTAAATGGCATCAATTGCAACCGGCAGGAGTGCGGCTACTCCGCATCTGCTAGTTGATATTGGACTCGCTTGAGCGTTCGCTGCAGTTCATCCAGTGACATACGGCGGTTTCCAATCCAAGTGCGGCGTACCACCAGGAGATTCCACAAATCTCGATCTACAAGCAGTCCGGATACATCCGCCTCAAAGGGCGCCTTGGGTATCTGATCCGCTTGGAACACGTCCGATACGATCAGTTTCCGCATCATGAAGTCATCGGTCGCCAGGTAATGTGGAAAAAGAATGTGGTCTTCCAGCCTCCGATGGAGATCTAGCTGAGCGCTCCAGTTCGCGAGCGCAATTCGTAAGGCGCCGCTCGTTAGTAACCCAGTACTGCCAGAAGTAACGAGGTCGTCATAGGTCGCAGTAACCGCGCGTAGAACGCTGGTATCGAAGGCGTTTGCTATCAAGTCCACGACTGTCGAGGACGCTTCCACGCGATGCGATGCCATGATTGCCAGCAATTCGTCGATCGCCGCCGTTGATTTCACTGAAGACGCTATTTCTTGCTCCAGGTCCAATGCAGTGGCGGAAAATTCCTCTTGCAGTCCATGCAAATAGGCTGATTCGGTAGCTCGGTCAGTCCGTTCGTCCCACCAGGCATCGGCAGATAAAGCCATAGCGACGGCGATGGCGACAATCGCCGTCTCCGTGACGACGTACTTCCAGTCCAGACTCTGCATGAATCTAAACATTGGCTTCTCCCGTGGACCCCAGGAAATACTACCTACTAACTGTAGCGAACCTTGAAACGGAAAGACACAGAAGTAACGAGGTGAATTTTAAGCTCGAAAGACCTTCCTAATCCTCTATCTTCACCGCAATCGGCGTCAGGTACCAATCACTCGGGTCAATGCGTCCGTGCCGCCCAGTCAGGACAATATGTGACTAAGTTTCTTGTTCATGCTATGCAATGCTGTCGAAAGCGGTAATCGGGAAAGGATACGGAAACCGTACGGCCGCTCCTGGCCGAGGCTGACGTCGGCTGGACGATTCATTGGCAGTTGGAATTGTGACGAACTTCATGCTTGAGTACCGAATCCCACCCTAATATAGACGTTGTCATCATTTTCGGAGCTGATAGTGAACAAGCAGAATTCCGTATTTGCAAAGCTGTGGGGCTTTGTCAAAAGTGTGGCAACGTTAGCGTTGCTCGGGTGGATTGGCTGGTACGCGTATTCGAATTTGGATCCAGTTTCATCAGGCGTAGTTGACTCTGAACAAGGGACCAAATACAACTGCAGGAGAGCTTACGCCAAGCGTGATTCGGACTACGCTTGTATGCAATCGGATTCATGCACCATAACCTCCGATGAAATGGCCGAATTGAAGAGTCTTGAGGCGGAAATCGATGAGAAGTGCAACTTGCCGTTTAATCCACTGGCCGATTCAATCCCGTAGCAAAAGATCAGTCTTGCCGTAGAGTGGACGATCGAATATAGCCCGCAACCACAGGTTCTGGCCGGAAGCCGCCGCCCAGGTGTTAAACTACTGAGCGACTGCTGTTGACCCGTTCCAGTCAATGGCGACTGGGCAGGTATAGGTGCATCATTCGATAGTTTGGTCCAGCAATATTTGGTTGGATTCGAAAAATGATCCGCATTGTAGTGCTGATCTGCGCATTTCTAATAACATCGCCTGTTGCAGGCGGTGACGCTGAATTTGCCGATGCATTCACGAAACTAGCCCTATACATTTTCGACGATGATTTCGAGCACTCTGCACCTGAGTCGATATTTTCTAGCAAAGATTTAGACATTCTTCAGAGCCAGAAAGCCAACCTGATCTTGCTGATAAACAAAGCTCTTGGGTCAGGTAATAGCGTGGTCGGTGCGGATCTTGTCGGCCATTTTGAGCTTTACGACTGCGCCCGCATGCTCAAGTATCGATTCTTGAAGCCCGGTACAACCTATGGATGGGAGGGTCGTGATTATTCCGATGCGAGGATCTATTTGACCGATAATAGGTACGTCTATCACTCGCGCTACTTTGCGGCTCTGGAGTCCCTATATGGTGCAGATCTTACGGCTAATCTCGACCTGACCAAGCAAGAGATACGGAGTATCTATGAACTCTCCCTGGATCCATGGAGTCCGCACTATTTCTGGGCGCTTTGGATGCTGAGCAAGTTGAAGATCTGAATCGAATCGCTGCCCCGACCGCTTCTGGCCGACCATTGCCGTTGAAGTATTCAGAAGCTGAACGGCCGTACGACGGCTGATGACCCTAAGTCGACGTAGAGTGTTTGGTCTATATTCTCCATTGTTGCCCAGGAGCAAGAAATGACAAGAATAATTCAAACATATCTGGGATTCCTATTCATAGTGTTACTCATTATCTCAGGGTGCGGATCGATTCAAAAGACAACATTGCAGGAGCGTAATAAGGAACTCGTTCACCGCATGAACGAAGAAGTCTGGAACAAGGGTAACCTCGAGATACTGGACGAGTTGTTCTCACCAGACGTCGTTCGGCATTTCCTCCCTGATGGTTCCGAAACAAACGGTCTTGATCAATTACGAGATAGCGTAGGCAGCCATCGCAAGGCTTTTCCAGATTGGGCAGAACAAATCCAGCGAATCGTTGCTGAAGGAGATTTAGTTGCGACTCATTTTACATCCACCGGAACGAATGACGGTAGTTTCCTCGGTAACCCACCCACCGGGAAACAGATTCACATAAATGAGATGTCGATATATCGAATTGTTGACGGAAAAATTGTAGAGCAGTGGCTCATTCCAGATCTATTGAGTCTAAGGCAACAGCTCGGCCTCGTTCCACAATCAAAGTAGAGTTGGTTTGCGACTCACTACAGACACCAGCCTAACAACAGATTCAGCGCGGACAAAACTGCAATGGCTGCTTGTGGCCGTTCTCTCCCTGTCACTGCGATTCGACGCGAACGACTGCTTGCGATAGGAGCGGACATTCAGATCTGTATTTTCGAAAAATGGATCGCTGGACGGTTGGTTTGCGTCCCGAAGCAGCCGCCAAGCTGATAACATTGCGGCAGGCTGTTGCTGACCCGAAGTGGAGTGGCGACCAACTATCCAGCTTGTTGCATAATAGGTGTATGCGCGTTCGTTGTGACTTCACTATTTGTGGGACTGTCAAACAGATGCTGAGGGAGTTTTTGGGAAATGTCAGTGTTTCGAATCGGGCTGCTGCTGATAATTACACAGTTTAGCACCGCATTAGGCGCACAAGGCCTGGAGTCGACAGATCCTAGTCTTGTGGGCGAACGTCCGAACCCATCCGGTACGGCCACGTTAGTAACCTTCGGCATATACTTGTTGGACATTGATGAAATCGATGACGTCAATCAACGTTTTAGCGTAGACATGTTCATGATCGTCGCTTGGCATGATCCGCGCCTGGCCCTGCCGGAAGACGAGCGAATTGGTCAGAACCGGACGTTGCCCATGAACGAAATCTGGACGCCGCGCGGATTGATCGTCAATGACCGCGGCTTGAGTGCCCAGTTGCCGCGTACCGCCGACATCGATGACCTGGGCAATGTTGCGTACCGGCAGCGTTTATCGGGCGAATTGGCTGTTGCCATGCAACTAAAGAATTTCCCTTTTGATAAGCAACGACTGCCGATCGACTTCATATCATACCTGTACTCACCGGATGCGGTACGTTTCTCAATCAATACTGATATCAGTGGCGATGCCGGGTCATTTAGCGCCGCAGGGTGGCGAATGAGGATTCGCGAGCCGGAATTCGGGGAGTTCACGGTTCCGGCCGCTGGAGTGGTCCGACCGCGCATGACGTACTTCATAGAAGCACAACGCAATGCGCAGTATTACCTGTTGACGATGTTTCTGCCGATGACGCTAATCGTTTTCATGTCATGGACAGTGTTCTGGCTACAACCGGACATTGTCCCGGCACGTATCGGCATCTCGACCGCTTCAATTTTTTCGTTGTTGGCCCTGGGTTTCAGTATTCGCCTGAGCCTGCCAGCGGTCTCTTACATGACACGCGCCGACTTATTCGTAATCGGTTGCACACTGCTGATCTTCGTGGCGCTCGGTGTGGCTGTCATTGGCAGTCGCTGGGCGAGCGCGGATCGGATGAAACAAGCTGTACGTCTTAACGCTGTGGCGAGGTGGGTTTACGTCGGCTTGTTTGGCATTGTTGCCACGATTGCCATGACCATGTAGGTCGTGACCGACAGCAGTTGTCAACGACCGCTGCAGTCCCTACGTCAAGGCCCGCTCCTGGCCGTTTTGAGACGATCGTGCGATCACCACTGAACGGCCGCAATTGGTGCGGACATTGAAGGCGCAAGCCGATCTGACACTGTCTGTAAGATCGGATGCAGACTATTACAGCTAAGGCTTGTTGCTTCAGTTATTCGTCGGCACCGAGCCAGTGGGTCTCGACGGGCCCAAGTCCTGCAATCTGAACCACGACTTCATTATCGTTACAGGAGCCGTCGAAATGCACGGCGCCCTTCGGATGCATTGCGAATGCCCCGGCTTTTAATGGAATTGTATCTGCGCAATCGCCAGAGTCGCCAGTTCCAAATGCCCAGACGCCGGAGATGACAGAAACAAAGCGATCCTGATCGTGATAGTGAGGCGGTGTTGTCAGGCCCGGTCCAAATCTGGCGCGAATGACATAAGGGCCCGGCTTGCCCGGATCCCCAGCCAGGATGGCGAATTCCAGGCCGGTGAACTCGGGAACAGAACGGAACTCCATTTCATCGACTTGCAAATGTATGAAACCTGGGCCTTCGCCCTGATCGTCCGCAATAGAGCCGCTGATGGCAACCAGTAACAAATTTATTGCGATGAATACGGATCGTAGGTTCATTTAAATCCCCGGTTTTGTCCAGCATCGTAACTGTGCCATATATTATATAGTGTCAGATTTACACTCGTCTTGCTGATCGTTACCTGGACCATTATCCGGAGAATCTGGTCCTTCGTTCAAGGCATGCTTGCACAAGTAGTCGGAAATAATCCGCTTATGGCTGCTTTGATGTTGCTGGTATGGCGAGTTTCAATCGGCGCCATTGAGTTTTGGAGACACCTACATTGATTCATCCCGGGAAAGCTGAGAGTAAGGTGGTGCAATGTCGCGCTTACGCTTAATATCCGTGCGAATGATGAATCCCTTTCTTAGACAGGTGCTGGTCATCAGCACACTGCTGCTGTACGCCGCTTCAGCATTGGGCGACGCCATCGTGCGCAGCCAGGCGATGTTCGCCGACACCATTGCCGAGTACTTCGTTGAAGACGATCAGGTCCGGCTGGAACTCGAGATTGGTTCGAACGATGTCAGCGCGTTTCGCAACCTGTTACCGGATGGCCTGTATCGGCGACTCGACTTTGGTGACCTGTCCTTAAAGGAGAGGCTGTCGCAATTTATCTCCGAAGACATGCCCGTGCTGGCTGATGGCAACAAATTGGTCGGCAGGATCACCAACATCGGTCCGGCCACCCGTCCGCTCAGGGACGAGATCACCGGCGAAGCACTGCCGACGCCGGAGGACCAGGCGACAGTAGTCATTCGCGCGACAGTAATCTTTCGACTCGATGGGCGACCTGACTCGCTGACGCTCGTCGCGCCCCGGGAAACGGGCCGCGCTAACATCGGGTTTGTGCTGTACCACAAGGGCGTCGCCGTCAACGACTATCGCTACCTGAGCACCGGCATTACCGTCAACCTGGATTGGCAGGACGCCTGGTACTCGGCATTTCCCGAACGTGGCCTGCGACGGCAATACTACTCGCCGATGACCGGTTTCATCTACGTGGAGCCCTATGAAGTTCGCAAGGAAATCATCGTGCGGCCAGCCGACATGCAGCAGTACGTCGATCTTGGATTGGCGGGGGCGACCACAATACCCGCCGATCGTCACGATGAGATAAAAGAAAAAGTTGTCGAGTTTCTGGCCGACCATTTTCCCGTTAAGATCGATGGAGAACCGGTGGAGGGCAGTATCGACCGGGTCAATTTCTTAAGGAGGACGCTGCGGATGAGCGTTGTCGTGGACAACCAGGATCTCGAACTCCTGCCCGCGACCATGGGTATCATTTATGTTTTCCCGACAGACGGCCTGCCGCGCAGCGTCGAGATGGAGTGGGACCTGTTCAGCGACAAAACCCCGACCATCCCGGCCGCCACGGTCGACCAGGCTGGACCGTTGCCAACCATCCTCGAGCCCGATTTCAATGTGCTGCGGTGGGACAACTTCCTGAAATTTCCCGAGCTGCCGACACTCGCCGATATCGAGGAGCCGCCGACGGCCTTGCAGAGATTCGCCGGCTGGGCACGCTGGCCGGCCGTGGCGCTAAGCGCTTTCCTGCTGGCAATGTTGCTCCGATCTCTGCGAGTGAATCGTGCTGCGTCGCGATCGTTGGCAACCGCCTGGCTACCGCTGTTCGGACTGACGCTTCTGCTCTTCTACCAGCATCGACAGGTTGAGATGAACGACGAACGGCTTAAGCAACTCGTTGGCGACCTGCTGCACAACGTCTATCGCGCTTTCGACTACCGGGGTGAGGAGGTCATCTACGACGTGCTCGAGAAAAGCGTGTCTGGCGATCTGCTCACTGACATCTACCTCGAAACGCAGAAAGGCCTCGAGCTTGCCAACCAGGGCGGTGCGCGCGTCAAAGTCAAGACTACCGAGGTCAATAAGGCAGAACTTGCAGCACGTGATGGCAACCAGTTGACGGTCGTAAGCGACTGGATCGTGTCCGGCTCGGTAGGGCACTGGGGACACGTGCATCAGCGCACCAACGGTTACCGCGCGAATCTCGAGATCAGCGAAACCGATGGAGTCTGGAAGTTGACCGGCCTCGAAATTCTCGAAGAGCAGAGGCTCTGATCCGCAATGATCAACATCAGGGAACTCAAGTTCAGGTACCACGGTCGCGGACCTGACGCGTCGTCAACATTCGGCATGCGCGTCGACGCGTTCGCGGTTCCGCAGGGAAGCAGCACGGCACTCGTCGGGCCGAGCGGCTCGGGCAAAACCACACTGCTGGGACTCATCGCCGGCACGCTACGAGCCGAATCCGGAACCATCAACGTCAACGACCAGGCCATTACTGGTTTCAGTGACAGCGATCTCGGCCGATTCCGGATCAGCAACGTCGGGCAGGTGTTCCAGGCCTTCGAATTACTCAGCTATCTTACGGTCATTGAGAACGTCATGCTGCCCTGGTATATCGCCGGCGGCGGGCGCAAAGGTGACGTGCGAAAGCGGGCCGCGGATCTGTTGCGCGGCGTCGGTCTCGAGTCGAAGATCAACGCAAGACCGGGAGAGCTGTCGCAAGGCGAACAACAACGCGTCGCCGTGTGTCGCGCCATGCTCAACAATCCTCCCTTGCTGCTGGCAGACGAACCCACCGGCAACCTCGACCAGGAGAACAAGCAAAACGTCGTCGATCTGCTGGTCGAGCAGGCCAGGCGCAACAGCAGTACGTTGCTGATGGTGACGCACGATGAGTCACTGCTTAACAAATTCGATTCAGCGCTCGATATGCGTCACGTGGCGCAGCTGTTGGACGGGCAGAGTCAACGATGACGGGCGCATTGTTTCTCGGTTGGCGCTATCTTGCGCAGCATAGATTCAAGAGCTCCATCCTCGTCGCATCAATCACGCTGATGTTATTCCTGCCGGTTGCGACACGACTGCTCGTTGAAGACAGCGCGGCGGCGCTGACTGCGCGCGCGGATCAGACTCCGTTAATACTCGGTGCGCGCGGCAGCGAGCTCGAACTCGTGCTGAACACGTTGTATTTCCACGCCGAATCGCCTGAGGAGATCGAGAATCGCGCCTTTGCAGAGGCGCAGTCCACAGAGTTTGCAGAATTCATCCCGATCCACTCGCGATTCAAGGCGCACGGTGCGGCGATTGTCGGTACGTCTCTCGATTACTTTGATTTTCGCGGATTGAGAGTGGCCAATGGGCGACAAATGGGCCTACTCGGCGAATGCGTCATCGGCGCAAATGTCGCTGCGCGACTCGGACTCGGCCCGGGCGAATCCATCGTCTCTTCCCCCGAGACAGTATTTGATATCGCCGGGGTTTATCCGCTCAAGATGACGATCGCCGGCGTGTTGGCTGCCGGCGGGACGGCGGACGACGATGCGGTCTTCGTCGATGTCAGAACGACATGGATCATTCAGGGTCTCGGGCACGGCCACACCGACCTCGCCGACGCGGGGGCGGGAGCCGCGGTGCTCAGTCGCCGCGACGATATGATTACGGCGAATGCCTCACTCACGCAATACGCCGAGATTACGCCAGAGAACATTTCAGCATTTCATTTCCACGGAGCCTCGGATACGTTTCCACTCACCAGCGTTATTGCCGTACCACCCGATCAGAAGAATGCCACCCTGCTGCGCGGCCGCTATCAGGATAGCGAGTTACTGCAGCTTGTTGTACCGGGTAACGTACTCGACGATCTGCTCGAGACCGTGTTCGCGGTGCAGAACTACGTGATCTTGGGCCTGGCTATCTTGAGCCTTGCCACGGTCGCCGTGATCACACTTGTGTTTCTGCTGTCGCAGCAACTTCGCAAGGGCGAGTTCCACACGCTGTTGCGTATCGGTGCGTCCAAAGGTTATGTTGCCGTTCTCATCGCATCGGAGATCGGTTTCGTATTCCTGATCAGCGCGTTGCTGGCGGCGGCATTGACTTTGGTGACACGGCATTACGCGATGCAGATACTGCAGACGTTCCTGACCTTATGATTGATTTGCGTACATTGTTAGTGAGTGTCGTTGTGCTGGTTGCCGCATGTGGCGATGCGGATCGCCAGGCCACGACCGCAGATGCTGCAGCGGAAAAACCCAAAAGCGCGCTGGTGGTTACCAGCAACTACCCGCTGTATTTCTTCGCAAGCCGGATCACGGAAGGCATCGATGTTGCACCTGAGATAGTGTTCCCCGACATCGACGGCGACCCCGCGTTCTGGACACCGGGTGCAGAGCAGATTCAACTGTTGCAGTCGGCAGACGTCGTGATACTGAACGGTGCCGGCGCGGAGCCGTGGTTGAACCTGGTTACTCTCGATCGTCGTCAGCTTCTTGATACCACTGCGAAAATAGCGGACCGACTGATTCCGCTCGAGGATTCGGTCCGGCACCAGCACGGCCCGGAGGGCGAGCACTCGCACCAGGGTACCGCGTTCACCACCTGGCTCGATCCTCAGCTCGCCATCGCGCAGGCGCAGGCCCTGACTAACGCAGTCGTCGACCTTGCCCCTGCGGCTGAGGACCAGTTCCGGGATAACATGGCGAAACTGGAACGGGAGCTGATCGAACTCGATACGCGGCTCGCCGGAATATTCGCGCAGCTCGAGGACCGGCCCGTGTTGTTCTCGCACCCCGTGTACCAGTACCTGCAGCGCCGCTACCTGATCAACGGCAAGAGCTTGCATTGGGAACCTGACGAAGAGCCCACAACGTCAGACTGGATCGAACTACAACAGGAACTTCCGGCTCATCGCGCCTCCATAATGATATGGGAAGACGAGCCGCTGCAGGCAACGAAGGACAGGTTGGCTGCTGCGGATATTCGCTCGGCGGTGTTCCATCCCGTCGCGAATCGTCCCGACGACGGTGATTTCTTAAGCGTGATGCGTGCAAACGCAAAGCGTATCCAATCGTCATTGTAGGAACGGGCGCGACCGCCATGGACGGCGGGAGTGCAGGTGTTGCAGGAGCATTCACCTGCCCGGCCCGCGAAAATCGCGGCTCCGGAGCCGCTCCTACATTGCTATTGACGTTCGTGCTGCAGGAACTGGCCCTGGCCCGCGAAAATCGCGGCTCAGGAGCTGCTCCCACTATTCCTTTGCGGACAGGACGTCGCAGGCTGCATGCGCGATGCGCTGCTTCATGGACATTTTTGAATTCACCAGGGACTCGTTGGCGGCGTAAGTGACGTACATGCTCGTCCGAACCGACAGATCCTTGCCACGGAAACCGATTTCGGCCAGGCACTTGCGCACGAATTTTGCGCGAAAATCGTACGCTGCCTTTATTTTTTGCTTCAGGTCAGGATTCTGAATCGTCAAAGATGTGACGACGTTGTCATATAGCGCATGCTTCTCCAAGATAACCGTCGTCATCAGGTTCAGGAGCTTGTCCGCGGGCCCGCCGCCCTAATCGTCAATGCGCCGTCCGACTCGGTCTGTGTGGATTTCATGCCAGTAGTCGATCAGCGCCGACTGGAAATCTGCCTGGTTCTCAAAGTGCCAGTAGAAGCTGCCCTTCGTAACGTGGAACTTCCTGATCAGGTTATTCAGGCTCAAGCCCGCCGAGCCCTCCCTGGTCAGCAACACCAGGGCCTGATCCAGCCATTGCTGTCTCGTAATTCTAGGGGTTTTTACGTGTACCGTACTGAGTGGTATTGTTAAATATATTTTGGTTAGCTTCGATAGTGGAAAACACTGACCGCGGTGGTAGCGAAGAGAGTAAGGGGAGAAATTGCGATGAAATTATTCATCCATAAACAAGATTTTCTACTTAGAGCGATCACCATTGTCATCGTATTCACTGGTGCACATGCGTTTGCCGCCGGCGGCGTCGTCACTGGACCTAACGCAGTGGCGCCGGACCGTTACGTTTACTACCCGGGCACCGAGGTCCTGGATGAAAACGAGATCCGTATTGTCGCCTGCGGTACCGGCATGCCGGCGGCCCGCCACGGTCAGGCGGCGGCCTGCTTCCTGATAGAAACAGGTAACGGCGACAAGTTCATCTTTGATATCGGTACCGGATCCATGGCTAATATTGCCGCCCTGATGATCCCTTACCAATACCTGGATAAGCTCTTCCTGAGTCACCTGCATACCGATCACATGGGCGATATCGACGCCCTATGGGCCGGTGGCTGGACCTCCGGACGGCCAAATGCGCTGCAAGTCTGGGGCCCCAGCGGGCGGGAAGAGAGTATGGGGACGAAGTATGCGATGGAAAACTTCCTGCGCTTCGTCAACTGGGACCGTGTCACGCGCAATTTCAAGATCACGCCGATCCCGGGAAACATCGAGATCAACGAATTCGACTATACGGGCATGAACGAGGTGGTCTACGATGAGAACGATGTGGTCATCCGCTCCTGGCCGGCGATCCATGCGGGCGATGGCCCGGTGAGCTATTCGCTGGAGTATGCTGGCATGAAAGTCGTCTTCGGCGGCGACACCGTGCCGAACAGGTGGCTACTGGAATACGCGCAGGATTCAGAC
>Ga0255052_10002184_pt1 | contig 14315 bp, 13 predicted proteins | sample JV7_2_21_MG_FD_188632 | JGI IMG/M metagenome (GOLD analysis project Ga0255052, IMG submission 188632) | Seawater microbial communities from Jervis Inlet, British Columbia, Canada - JV7_2_21 | ecosystem: Environmental > Aquatic > Marine > Inlet | place: Canada: British Columbia | collected... | reverse complement strand
CTGCATCGCAAGGGCCTGAACACGGTGTGTATTCCCCGTTCGCTCGAGAACGACATCGCCGCGACCATGGTGTCTTTCGGTTTCAACACCGCGCTCAGTTTCACCATCGAGATGCTGGACCGGGTGCGCGAGGCCGCGAGGTCTTCCAGGCAAATTTTCGTCGTCGAGGTGCAGGGCGAACAAGCCGGCTGGTTGGCATTGCAGGCCGGTATTGCCGCCGGCGCTGACGTCATACTCATACCGGAATTGGCCGTAGACCTCGACGCGGTTGCCGAATACTTGCGCGGGAAGATGAGTGTCGAAAGGCCGTTCGGCCTGGTGGTCGTGGCCGAGGGCATCGAGCTGGAGGAAGCTTCGGCCGGCGCCGATAAGCCATCGCCAATGCAGGCATCTTTGTCGCCGCTCGCCGGGGGCGAGGCGACCGGCCATGCCATACAAAAGTCCGGCAGGGCGGCCAAAGTCGTCGCCAATCGGCTGCAGCTCAAGCTCGCGGAGAAGATTTATCCGGTGGCGATCGGGCCCTGGGTGCGCGGCGGTGCGCCGACCGCGGTCGACCGTCAGCTCGGCCTTGCCTACGGTGCCGGGGCGATCCGCGCGCTGAACGAAGGTCAGGACGGGGTGATGGTGGCCTTCCAACCGCCGGATATTGCCTTCGTGTCGCTTCGCGAAGCACTCAACAAGGTACGTACTGTGCCTGCAGACAGCGAGATGATGCTCATCGCCCGAACGCTCGGCATCTGCCTGGGAAGTGCGCAATGAGTGCGGCGGGTTCGGAGGTTACCGGGACCGTCCTCAACATCCAGCGTTACTGTAGCCACGATGGTCCGGGCATACGCACGACGGTGTTCCTCAAGGGTTGTTCGCTGCGCTGCAAGTGGTGCAGCAACCCGGAAAGTATTCACCCGAAGCCGGAACTTGCCTACGACGCCCGCTTGTGCAGCGGCGCGAAGGAATGTGGCCTGTGCCTGAAGGCGCCGTTCCCGGAGGGCGCGTTTTTCACGGTGCCCGGCGCCGACGACAAAGTTCGCGTCAACTGGGACCTGGCTTCTGAGTGCGATGAGGAGACGGTTTCCCTGTGCCCGACCAAGGCGCTGTATATGTTCGGCTCGACGATGAGCGCGGACGAGGTGCTGGACGAGGTGGAAAAGGACGCGTCGTTCTACCGCACGTCCGGCGGCGGCATGACACTGAGCGGCGGCGAAGCCGCGATGTTCCCGGATTTCGCCACCGCCCTGCTGGAGGGCGCCCACGAGCGCGGAATCAACACCGCGATCGAAACGGCGGCCAACGTCCCGTGGCGGTTCCTGGAACAGATGCTGCCGCATGTCGATACCGTGCTCCATGACCTCAAAGTGATGGACGCGGAGCGGCACAAGAAATGGACCGGTGTGAGCAACAAGCGCTTGCTGGAGAACTTCAAGAAAGCCTACGAGACCTTTCCCGACAAGACCTTCATCGCCCGCAGGCCCCTGATTCCCGGCGTGAACGACGACGAGGAGGACATCCGGGCGGCCCTGGCGTTCATTCGCCCGCACAAGAACGTGGTCGATTTCGAACTGCTGCCGTATATGCGTTTCGGCCTGGGTAAATACCACATGCTGGGTCAAATCTATGAGCTGGAAGATTTCGAGCCGCCGACCGACGAGTCAATGCAGCGCTTGCAGGCCATCATCGACGAAGCGTTTGGTCGCGAGGCTCAGGAAACCCCGGGCTGAACATCGGCATCAAGGTGACGAGCCAAGTCAATTAAGCGACGTGGGGAGACGTCCGACAACAGAGTAATAGTTGCGATCCATAAAGCAGGAGGTGACTACAATGCCGTACTTTTGGCTGGTCATAAAGGCAATATTTTCCAGCAATCACACGACCGATTCACTGGATACCGTCAAGCAGCGACTGGCATCGAAGGAAGCGGTGTTGATTGATGTTCGTGAACTCACGGAATGGAATGAAGGGCATCTGGAAGATGCCAAGCTCGTACCGCTGAGCGACATACGCTATCCCCAAAAACGCATAGACGCCACCAAAGACCTGAGTAAGGAAGAAATTATCTACTGCCACTGTCGTTCCGGAAAACGCGTCTTCATCGCGACACACTATCTCTCCAGGGATGGCTACGATATTCGTCCACTCAAAGCAGGGTACAAGGACCTGCTGACTGAGGGCTTCGAGAACGCGAAGCAGGAATAGCCGCGGCGGTCAGGAAACCCAGGGGTAATAATCGACTTTAAGGAGACGTTCTATGTCTATGTATCCAAAGAACATGTTCTTCACGTCGGAATCGGTTACGGAAGGGCATCCGGATAAGTTCTGCGACCAGATATCCGACGTCGTGCTGGACGAATGCCTGAAGAAGGACCCGCTGTCGCGGGTCGCCTGCGAGTGCTACGTGACGATGGGCCTGCTGAACGTCGGCGGCGAGATCACCACGAATGCGCTCTTCGACGTCGCGAAGGTCGTGCGGGATCTCGGCAACGAGATCGGCTACAGCGCGCCGGAGTACGGCTTCGACGTCAATACCGCTGCCGTCGTCAGGACGATTCACGCGCAGTCGCCCGACATCAGCCAGGGCGTGACGCGGGAAGGCGGGCAGATCGGGGCCGGCGACCAGGGAATGATGTTCGGTTACGCGTGCAATCAGACCGAAGAGCTGATGCCGCTACCGATCATGCTGGCGCATCAACTGGCCATGAAGCTGACCGAAGTGCGCAAGCAGAAAGTGCTGCCATATCTCGGTCCGGACGGAAAGACGCAGGTAACGGTGGAATTCCGCGACGGCAAGCCCGTGCGCGTGGACCACGTAGTGATCGCGGCCTCGCACACCGACGAGGTGGTGACGCCCGACGGCGCATACACCACCGAAGACGCCAAACAGGAAATCGTCGCCGAGGTCGTTCAGCCGGTGATCGGGCACCTGCTAAACGGTCAGTCGACGATCACGGTGAACGGAACCGGGAAATTCCTGGTCAGCGGCCCGCAGGGCGATACGGGCCTGACCGGCCGCAAGATCATCGTGGACACCTATGGCGGCTGGGCCGTGCATGGCGGCGGGGCGTTCAGCGGCAAGGACCCCACCAAGGTGGATCGTTCCGCCGGATACATGGCGCGGTACGTGGCCAAGAACATCGTGGCGGCGGAACTGGCGGACGAGTGCCTGGTACAACTTGCATACTGCATCGGGCTGGTGGATCCGGTGTCCGTAATGGTGAACACCTACGGGACCGGCAAGCTTTCCGACGAAGTCCTGGCGAAGCTGGTGCGAAAGGTTTTCCCGCTGTCGCCGCACGGGATCATCGATCACCTGAATTTGAGGGAGCCGGTTTACCGCAACACGGCGGCATACGGGCATTTCGGCCGCAGTGAATTCGCTTGGGAAAAGGTGGACGCCACCGAGGAACTGCTGGCCGGGGCGAGGAATTCCTGAGGCTTTAACAAACATTAGCGAGGTAATCCAAATGGGACAAGAGTTACCCCAGGAGAAACAAACGGTATTGGGTCTTTACGTCACGGCTGCGGAGGCTTACGACAAGTGGCAAGCGGCGCCCGACAAGGTCAAGCTGCTCGACGTGCGTACCCCGGAGGAATTCCTGTTCGTCGGGCATCCGGAAATGGCGCAGTGTATTCCGCTGGGATTCCAGAGTTATCGCTGGGACGAGGAAAAAGGCTATTTCGACCTGGACGTAAATCCCCAATTCCTGGAGCAGGTGCAGGAACGGTTCGATCCCGGCGACACAGTCCTGCTGATGTGTCGCTCCGGCGGCCGCAGTGCAATGGCTGTGAACTTTCTGGCCAAGGCCGGTTTCACCGATGCCTGGAACATCACCGATGGCATGGAAGGTGATATGGACGACGGCAAACGAACCAAGAACGGTTGGAAGAACGCCGGCGTGCCCTGGACTTACGAGGTCGATCCGACGCGCATCCGCCTGCCCGAGGGGTAACCAGAGAAGCAGGCCAATCTGTATGTAACTGCGTTCGTGATGTAGGACTGGGGATTCTTGCTCAGGCGGCCTTGTCGTTCCCCTTGGCGCGTTGGATGGGCAAGCAGGCAGCCTAACGGCCTGTCCTAGCGCAATAGTCGCCGCTCCAATATGGTCGGCAAACTGCGCCGACCATCCACGATCAGGAGAATAAAGACCTCACGGCGAATCACTTCGTAGATGATTCTGTAAGGCTTGAAGTGAACCTCGCGGTAGGTCTTGATACCTAACGATCGAAATTCGGGCAGAAAGTGCCCTCGATCTGGATGCTGCTCAAGCCGTTCGCAGACCGTCAGCAGTCTTTCGAGTACATGGTCAGCGCGTTCGATTGAATCATTGCGCGCGATGTAATCGACTAATTCGGCCAGGTCCTCCTCGGCCTCTTGCACAATTTTGACGCGATACTTGGTCACGTCCTCGGTTTCGTCAACTCAGCTCGCAACTCCTTAATCGCGCGCCTGAACGGCCGCGACCTTGAATCCTCAATACTGCACTTGCCTTGTGCCAACAACTTGAGCAATGCCAAGGTCTCCTGCGTTTGCTCATACGTCGCGATGTCTTGAACGATTGCACGAGCCTCTCCGTTCTGCGTGATAATAATTGTTTCGCGGTTTTCGTTAACTTCTCGAACGACGTCAGCCGTATTGCTTTTCAGGAAACTGATGGGCTTTATGGATTCGCTTGGCTTCATCTCGGTGCCTCCAATTCGATTTCAGATGGTACTATATTCTGTCTTAATTCAGTACCTTCGAATTTGTACAAAATATGCCACTCAGTTCATCGCCAGAGAGCCGAAATGGTCTATCAGATCGCTCGAGCCGATGATGCCGGAGGGACGTCCGTCCTCGTCGACCAGCGGTAAGTAGCGCAGGTCGCCGACTACCATCAGATGAACAGCGTGGGCCAGCGGGTGGTCCGGCTTGATCGTCTCCGGATCGCGCGTCATCAGCTCACGGACAACGGTATCGGCGGGATCGAGATCCTCTCCTGCCACGCGGGTCAGCGCGTCGCGCTCGGTGAAAATTCCGGTCAGTTTTCCCTCTGTGTTGGTGGTAAGCACGCAGCCGATGCGCTTTTCGCGCATGACGTCGAGCGCCATCTGCACAGTCGCGGATTCGTGCACCGAGACGGCGCCGGCCGGGTTCAGCTTCTCCACGCTGTCCTCACGCAGACTTTGCTCGATCCTGCTCTGGGCTTCCGCGGCTGACGGCTCTTCGTGCGTCAGGCTGGCGAGGCACAGTTCGCACTCGTCCGCGCCGGGCAAATTCGGGTGGCCGCATAGCGGACACTTCGTGCCTTCCAGCGCGATGGCCGGAACCGCCCAGGTTTCGCTCTGGCGATACAGCGCATCCAGGTCCGCAGGATAGGACTCCCGGGCTGCCTGCACCTGCGCCATCAGTTGCTGGTCGTAGACCGGCTTTTCGACCGCACGGAAGATGCCAACCGGGGTCGGAAAGTCCGGCGGTCCCATGCGGCTCAGGAAGTAGGCCAGGGTCGGTTCCGTTGCAGATTCGTCGTGCACGAGCAATTCCGTCTCGTCGACGTCGGCGACGTTGACCACTTCGGGCGTGAGCCCGTTGAGGCGAATCCCCTTTTCCATCGCCTTGCCGAAGCGCATTGGTTTACCGTGCTCGAGGAAAAGTACGTTGTCGGCCTTGGTGTCGGGGTTGGTCAAGTGGGCCCAGCCGCCGTCATTAAAGATCACGCAATTCTGCGCGACTTCGATTAGCGTGCCGCCCGAATGCCGCGCTGCCCGTCCCAGCACGCCCGCCATGTGTTCCTGGAAGGAATCCACCGTGCGCGCGATGAAGCTGGCCTCGGCGCCGATGGCCACGCCGATGGGGTTGATGGGATTCTCGATCGAACCGTCGGGGCTCGACTTGGTACGCTTGCCGATCTCGGAGGTGGGCGAGTACTGGCCCTTGGTAAGACCGTAGATGCGGTTGTTGAAGAGCACGATGTTGATGTCGATGTTGCGCCGAAGAGCATGCAGAAAGTGGTTACCGCCGATGGCCAGGGCGTCTCCGTCACCGGTCGTGACCCAAATCTGTAGCTCGGGACGGGCGCACTTGAGGCCGGTGGCCAGCGTGGGAGCGCGTCCATGGATCGAGTGAATGCCGTAGGTGTTCATGTAGTAGGGAAAGCGACTGGAGCAGCCGATCCCCGAGAGGAAGACGATGTTCTCGCGCGGCACCCCCAGTTCCGGCAGCGTCTTCTGGATTTGAGCCAGAATCGCGTAGTCGCCGCAACCTGGACACCAGCGGACGGTTTGGTCCGAGGCGAAATCGCGGCGGGTCAGTCCGGCCGCTTTGGCGGGCGCGTTCATGACAGCGCCTCCTCGATCCCGGACTCGACTTCGGCGATCATGAAAGGCCGGCCCTGAACCCTCGAAAAGGAGATCACCTCTTGCAGGTATTGGGCGCGGATGAGCAGCGCCAGCTGGCCACCGTTCAACTCCGGGACGAGTACTTTCCGGTGGCGGGCCAGCAGAGGGCCGAGGTTGCGCGGAAACGGGTTCAGGTAGCGCAGGTGCGCATGGGCGACGGAGTGGCCCCTTCCGCGGCACCGGCTGACTGCGGCCGAGACGGCGCCGCGGGTGCCGCCCCAGCTTAGCACCAGAAGGTCGGTTTCCTCCGGAACGTCGGCCGATTGCTCGGCCACGAACTCGGCGATGAGCTGCACCTTGTCGGCGCGCAACCGGCACATGTGTTCGTGGTTCTCGGGATCGTGGCTCACATCGCCCGTCTCGTGCTGTTTTTCCAGGCCGCCGAGGCGATGCTCGAGACCCGGCGTGCCGGGCACGGCCCAGGGGCGCGCCAGTGTCGCCTCGTCGCGGCTGTAGGGTTGAAACTCCCCTGCTGCGGTGGGGTGCTCGACCGGGATTGGGTCCAACTCTTCAAACACAGGGATCCGCCAGGGCTCAGCGCTGCTGGCCACGTAAGAGTCGGACAGCACCATCACTGGCGTCGTGTGGCGCACCGCGATGCGGAAGGCTTCGATAGCGACGTCGAAACAGTCCGCCGGACCCGAGGCCGCCAGAACCGGAATCGGGCTGTCGCCGTTGCGGCCGGCAATAGCCTGGAGCAGATCTGATTGCTCGGTCTTGGTCGGGAGGCCGGTGGAAGGGCCAGCGCGCTGAACGTTGAGAATGACCAGGGGTAACTCCATCATGATGGCCAGACCGATGGCCTCGCTCTTCAGGCAGACGCCGGGGCCACTCGTCCCGGTCACCGAAAAGGCGCCTCCGAAGGCCGCGCCGATGGCCGAACCCATCGCAGCGATCTCGTCCTCGGCCTGGATGGTGCGAACGTCGAAGTGCTTTAACCTGGCCAGATGGTGCAGCACGTCACTGGACGGCGTGATCGGATAGCTGCTGTAGACCAGCGGCTTGCCGGCCAGGCGCGCGGCCGTGACGCATCCCAGCGCGAAAGCCTCATTCCCATTGATGATGCGATATTCGCCCGGTTTGGCGGGTGCCGGAGGTACCCGGTATTGCACTGCGAAGGGGTAACTGTCCTCGCCGTAGCCGTATCCCGCGTTGAGCGCGCGCCGGTTGGCTTCGGCGATCTGCGGCACACGGGCGAACTTCCGGTCGATCCACTTCTGGCTGGGCTCAATCGGGCGATCGTAGAGCCAGTAGAGCAGTCCGAGCGCGAAGAAATTCTTGCAGCGGCGCTTCTGCCGTGCGTCGAGATCGATCTCCTCGAGGGCGGCCATGGTCTGTGAGGTGACGGGCGCGGCGTGGAGTTGGTACCGGACCGCAAGATCCGGGTCGTCCAGTGGGTTTTCATCGTAGCCAGCCTTTCGCAGGCCGCCTTTGCTGAAGGCGTCACTGTTTACTATCAGCGCTCCACCGGGCACCAACCGCGGCAGGTAAACCTTGAGGGCAGCCGGATTCATGGCCACTAATGCGTCCGGTCGGTCCCCTGGAGTCTGAATCTCGCGGCTCGATATGTTGACCTGGAAGGCTGAAACGCCGGCAAGGGAGCCCGCTGGCGCGCGAATCTCAGAAGGGTAGTCCGGAAGTGTACAGACGTTGTTGCCCAGTATCGCCGAGGCGGTTGTGAATTGCGCGCCGATCAATTGCATGCCGTCGCCGGAGTCCCCGGAGAAGAGAATGGTCGCGCTTTCGAGGCTCCGTCGCTCCCTGGTGGCCGTGCTCATCGGTCAACCTCCTTCCCGTTCGAGTGCGATCCGTTCGGGATCGGGTGGCAGGTTGAGCACCTGAGCCGAGAAGTGTTCCGCCAGGTATTTGATGATGTCCTTGTGTCGCACACAGCCGACGACGCGGTCTTCCTTGTCCACCACCGGGACGCTCCGGAACCCGCCACGCCGCATCAGTCGTACCGCCTTGCGGATCGGATCAGTTGGGGAGACCCAGTCGGGGTTGGAAGTCATCCACTCGGCTACCGGTTGGTCAAGGTCGTACTCGGCCCCCAGGACACGAACCACCAGGTCGCGTTCGGTAAATATCCCGGCCAACCTGCCATCGCGTGTAAGCAGCGCGCAGCCGGAGTTCGCATCCCGCAACCGTTGGATTACCTCGCGCAGCGGACACCCTTCATCGAGCACGACCGGTGGACCCATTTCCAGCGCCATGACCTCAACGACTTTGATACTTTCTTCGATCTGCATGTTGGTTTGCCTCCTTGGAACTCCACCGCCGGGCATGCTTGCCACCGCGAGGGAAATGGAACCGAGCATCGACTGGATACCGTACAGCGCGGAAGCACTGGAGGTGGACGACGAGACTTTCGACTCTGTCGTCTCGCAATAGGGTCCCTTGTTCAGGATGAAGAAGGGAAAGTGCTTCCAGCGCGCCGGGACAGCGACATGATAGCGCACGACTGCGTAGGCAAGTCCGAAGAACAGTGCGATAACAATGATCGGGCCGACTGAATTCCTCGGAGCCGGTGTCTACGCGTTCATTTCTAGAAATTGAATACGAGCCCGATGAGCAGACCATGGGTTATCGTGTCGTACTTGAAATAACCAGGTTGCCCTGGGGTGCCAGTCTCGTAATCGACTGCCACCGCCTTGTAACCCAGGTCGAGTTCTGTCGACTTACCAAATCTCCAGCGGAACCCGATGTGACCGAGCCAGGTCAAATCCGCGCCGCCCGCGCCAATGTCGCCCTTTAACAGGAACGACCATTTCTCACTGATCGGGTTTATCCAACGAGCGCCGACGACCAGATCGACCCAGTCCTCCTCGACTTTTCTGCTTGCTGTGCCCGGCAGTATGACCGGATCGAACGTGGCCTCCACCTCGTTGTCCCACCAGCGCACCCCCGCGAAAAGGTCGAGCTGTGCATCGCCCGACCCGACGCCTTTCATCAACATTGCCTCGAAAACACCCTGGAATAAGTCGGCATCGAGCACGCCGCCACGCGGTCCGGTGACGTCCTTGCTCAGGTCCATGAAACCGTAATCGACAGAGACGCCCCAGCTGCTTTCGTGGCGGGCTTCGAAATGCAAAAAACCACCCAGGTCCAGGTTATCCAGAATGTCACCGAAATCAACGCCGACATCCACGCCGGTGACGCGGCCGATGCCGGCATCACCATCGATGGTGATGCCGAGCATATATGGCTCGATCTGGAACGACCATGCATCCGCATTCGCGGGATTTGCCGCCAGCGCCAATGTGCCGGCTGCCAGCGCGGAAAGGAGGATCTTGTTTGTCATTTCAGATTTCGCGGTTGCCATGTTGATTCTCCTGATCACATATGCATTTCAAACTGATTCGCGCCGTACAAGGGCATCCTCACACGCTACCCGGCACCGGCCGCCCTGATTATTGGTAGTTTCTCGTATCCGCTATTAGTTGTTTATTAGTAGTTTCTCGTACCCGTCCGGGAATGGATCCTCATTCGCAGATGGTAATGGTTGGTTAAGATCGCGAATATCCGGTTTCCGTCAAATTAGCGTTATCGCTGGTCGCACGGGATCGATATCGGTCTTCAGCACCATTCTCCAACCCTGAGTAATCGAACTGTTCACTATGGCAGCATGTTTCCATCCTTTCTACTCCAGCAGCTTGAACATTACGGCGGCCAAAAAACCAGCCAACGTGCTCAATCCTACTTCGTTCGGATTGCCATGCGCCGCCGCCTCCGGGATCATCGCAGCGGCAATCATGGTGAGCATCGCGCCCGCGGCCAGGCCTTCGGCGAACACCAGCCAGCTCTCACTAAGCACGCCTGCGAGCAGAAAGCCGAGACCTGTTCCGACGGCGGTCGTCACCATCAATGCAAACCATAGGAAAAAGATCCGGCGACGGCTCCATCCCGCGCCAAGCATGTTGACAGAGCTCGACAGCGCTTCGGGGAAATTCGAAAGGAACAGCCCGGCAACGAGCGTGTACGGGATTGCTTGCACAAACCTCAGGTTTTCTGGATCGGGGTGAGTCGCAATCAGAATAAAGAGTCCGGCACCGATGACGACGCTCTCGGGAATGCCGTCGAGCAAAATACCCAGCCAGACGGCAAGGGGCGAGCCCTTGTTTTCGGCCTGGACTTTGCGGATCACAAGTACCGGCAACTCTTCCCCGAGCCGCAGGGCAGAGGCTGCCGAGCGTGTCCACTCGACGGCCTCGGTGAGCCGTGTCGTCAGGTGCTGCTCAAGCTGGCCCATGCGCTCGGCTGCGAGATTGCGGCAGGCCTTGTCGAAGTCGGAAGACAAGGACCTGAGCTGCTCGACGTCCTCGCGCTCCAGCGCGAGGCACCGTAGGTCGTTCTTTGCCCGTATCGTCGCCAGGCTCGTCAAACCCGGTACGAACAGCATCCCCACACCAATCATGGTCCCCGGACCAAATGTTTTGCCGTGCTTTCCGCTGATTTCGATGTCCACCTCTCCCTCGAGGACGATGTACGCTTCGGCTGGCTCGCTATCCGGGCTCGAGATCAGCTCACCCCGTCTGAAGTCAACGGGACTAAGCATGCCGGCGAGCGTTTCTACCATGTCACCGGACAGCGCGTCGAAGGGGCGCACCTCGAGCACCGCGCCCATCATCTTCTGAACATTTTCGCGGCGACGTTTTGCCAGGTACGCCAGCGTGGTGGAGGTCTTGCGCAGGTAGCCGCCTTTCTTGTTGACCACAGCGTCCAGGACCACGAAGATCAGTCCTCCGAGCACACCGCCAGCCAGCATGGCGAAAAAATGGGCGTAGGCATGCTGGCTGCTACCGGCGTGACTCTGCTCGGTGAGGGCGAAGGCCGTGGGAGCCACGAGTTCTACGCTAAGCGCTGCGATCAGCGCCCCGGCACCGAATGCCGCGAGTATCGCAATGTACCGTGGCGGGAAGCGCACGTGTAGCCCCACGAGCGAGCCGAGAGGCAGCGACACGGCGGTGACGACACCAAGGATCAGCGCCCATACAACGTATGTAACCGTCGCATCTGTCATGTGAAGGTACCTCCTTGCGTCATTGTGTCATCGAGGTGGAGTCGGAGCAGCGGATAACCCGTGCGGGCACTCGATGCCACGGTCAAACCAGAGCGCCTGGCGACTCAGCAACTTGACTTGGGTTGAGGACTTTCAGTTCGAAACCGTTTTACTTGATGTAATAAGCAGACAAAGATGTGTTACTCATCCTCACGGGGAAACCACCTCCACCTGCCACTCTGAATTTACCCACAGACCGATAAGCTGTACCGGCAAATCCCACGATTGTACGGTAGCCACAGCTTCCCCGATATCCTGTTTGTGCTGCGCCTCGGAAACCGGATGTGCCGCGCAGTCGTGGTGGCCTACCATGGCTACGGTTTTTGAGTTGTGGGCATTAACGGAAATCAACACCTTTTGTTTGATGGCCTCAAGCACGTCTGCCGACCCGCCGGCAAGCGCCTTGTCTGCGCCCGGTTCGGTGATTTGATCGACAAATTTGGCATCAAACGAGGCTTTGAGCCAGTTGATTACCGGGATATGAACCCGCCCATCGATGCAGTTGATTGCGGTTACAAATTTTTCTGTTGCCATAGTGGGTATGTTTGTCCTTCGTCATTTTGCCTTTACGTACAACCCAAGGCTTTCATTGCATCGTGCGTGCTGAGCCGGTAACGCTAATTTGACGGAAACTGGATATTCGCGATATCAACCAACCATTACCATCTGGCAATGACGATCCATTCCCGGACGGGTACGAGAAACTACTAATAAACAACTAATAACGGATACGAGAAACCACCAATAATCAGCGCGGCCGGTGCCGGGTAGCATGTGAGTATGCACTCGTACGGCGCGAATCAGTTTGAAATGAATATAATGACGGGGTGCGTCCTGATCATTCCGGACATTCTCACCATCGCCGGTGGCGTCACCGTGAGCTATTTCGAGTGATCGCCGATGATCGCACACATCTCTTCCCGCTGGTAACAACGGATTAACTAAAAGGAAATCGGCAATGAGCGAGTACATACAATTTCTTGACACCATATTCTCGCCATTGATATTGGTCTTCACCGTGTCGAACCTGTTTGTCATGGGACTGCAGGCGAACATGCCCGAGGTGATCGTGGCGTTGAAGAACAAAAAATCCATGGCGCTGATCTTTGTGTGGGGCTGGGTGCTGGGGCCGGCACTCGCCTACCTGATCACCAGGGTTCTTCCCCTGGCAGAACCCTTTGTAGTCGTTGTGCTCCTCTGCAGTCTGGCGCCGTGCGCGCCGTTCCTCCCACCGATGGTGGAAAAAGCTCGCGGAGACGTGAGCTTCGCGGGCGCCTTTGTTCCACTGGTGGCGGTTGGCACAGTGGTTTTCATGCCGTTGATAGCACCTCTGTTGATCAAGGGGGTGACGATCAGCACCGTGGCTCTCGCAGAACCGCTCTTCCCGATCCTACTCGTGCCGCTGATCATCGGAGCAGCAATCCGGCATTACGCGGGGACTGTGGCAACCAAGATCTTTCCGGCGGCCAGGGGGTTCGCCCTGCTCACCACATTGGGGATGATCGTGTCGTGCGTCGCGCTCTATGGCCCGGAGATGCTAGCCACGGCGGGCAGCTTTGCTCTTCTCTCTATGACAATCTTCATGGTCGTGATGGGACTGATCACGTATCGATTCGGTTTCGGCCTGAAACAGAATCAGCGAAGCGTCATGGCGCTGGGTATGCTCACACGTAATTTCGCGGCGGTGTTGATTGCCGTTCTTACCGTTCCGGACCTGGACCCGCTCATCTTAACGATGATCGTCATGTGGGTTTTGTGGTCGATTGTACTCTCAGCCGTTGCAGCCAGAATATTCGGCAAGAAGGCCGGAGAAACCGTTGCAGGAAATACGATATGAGTGCGGCACATAACATACTTGATATATAAAAGGCAGGATAGAGTATGAGTGTCGATATTTTGATGATCCCTCTGATCTGGTTTGGCAGCCAGATGGTTCGAACGACATGTCCCGGCAGGTGAATCCGGCCAGGTTAATTTGAAAGGCAACGGACCATGACAAGTCAAGATATTGTCGGGATTATCGCAATTCTCTACTGCGTAGCGAATCTCGGGTCAACCAGGAACTGGACAAGAAGATGAGCAGAGCCTATCGCTCGGTAAGGGAGGTCGCGAGCGAGCATGGGATCGACATGCGAACGGCTGCTTTCGTGCTGGCCATACGGCGTGTAGGGAGGGCCGCACTGGCGCGAATACACGTCAAGAGGAAGCTCCCGTTCTGAGCCGGTAACGCTAATTTGACGGAATCCGGATATTCGCGAGTTCAACCAACCATTAGAATGTGTCTATGACGGTACAGTCCGGGCGGCTGGCCCGGTACAGGCGGCCGGATACGAAGAACAACTAATTGCGGGTACGAGAAACTACTATAAGTTAAGGGTCGCCGACGTGGCGTAACATCTGAGCAAGCACTCGCACGGCGCGAATCAGTTCAAATAAATATGTAATCAGGGGAATAAAAATGGCAACTGGGAAATCTGAAGTTTTTTCCAAAACCGCCAACGTCAATGCCGACCATGCGCGGGTCGACGCGCTGAAGGAAACGCTCAGGAGCACACCTCAGGAGGTCGATTACGATCGGATGATTATCATGCGTGACGTGTATGAGGATACCGTCGGCTTCCAGGAGATCATTCGGCGCGCCAAGTTGATTGAAGCAACAGTGGAACGTAAAGAGCTTTACATCGATGACAACCTCTTCGCAGGCGCCATAGCAAAAACGGTCAATGGTGTTTACCCCTATCCCGAATGGAACGTGGAATGGATGAAGGAAGAGAAAACCATCGAGAAGTCGAAGACTCCGGAATTAAAGGCGGCCAACGAATGGGCGCTCAACTACTGGGACAAACGTTCACTGAAGACTCGTACGGAAGAGATATTCGAAAAGCGGTAT
>Ga0255052_10002183_pt1 | contig 14317 bp, 12 predicted proteins | sample JV7_2_21_MG_FD_188632 | JGI IMG/M metagenome (GOLD analysis project Ga0255052, IMG submission 188632) | Seawater microbial communities from Jervis Inlet, British Columbia, Canada - JV7_2_21 | ecosystem: Environmental > Aquatic > Marine > Inlet | place: Canada: British Columbia | collected... | reverse complement strand
GAGTTCGCACATCCTTACCGAGTCGGTAAAGTTGTCGATCATGGCGAACGGCATGACTTCGAACAGGATGTTGGTGCCGACATCGGCGGCGTCCTCGCACAGCGCGGCAAATCCCGCGACGACCTGGTCCATCTCGACTTCCTGGTTGAAGAAGTCGCCAACCTTCAGGTGTCTTGCACCGAGCGCTTCCGCGGCAGAGAGTAATTTTGTTTTCTCGGCGTCGGACGCCTTTTTCTGCTCGCTGCCATCGGGATGGAACCAGTCGAACAGGAATTCGAGTTCGAGGTGCACGATGCCGTTGTCATCGAGGACCTGCTTCATCTCCGCGAGACTTCGGCTCTCGAGTATGTGGTAGAGATCCGTGTGCCAGATACCCATGCCCTTGAAACCGACTTTCGAAATGGCCTCGACCCTGTCCCGGAAATCGAACGGACTGAATGGATCGCCACCACCGGTAGGATCGACGTCGCCCGCGAGTGTCCAGTATGACGCGAGCAGGTCTACGTCTGGCGGCGGTGGTGTCACGTCGACCATTGTTGCCGCTGGATGTTGTGACTCGGAACAAGCGGCGATGCCGAGCGCGCCGGCTGACAGTATCAGCGAAGAATCGCGAATGAATTTCCTGCGATCGATAGTCATCGTCTACTCCATTTATACCTTGGCGACGTAGCCGTAGCGAAGATTGCTGCGCCCCTCGTTCAGTGCAAGGTACTCCGCCTTGACCTTCGATATCTGGTCCATCGAAATTTCGCCGACGGCGGCACTGATATCGAAGTCATACATCTTTGCGGCGTTGCCCGAAAATATCGCGGTCTTGACCGGACCATCGGCAGCGCCAAGCGGTGCGAAACCGTGTTTCTCCTGCATGTCTTCCGGCATTTCAAGCCGTCTCAATGCTTCGATCTGCCATTGCGGCGAGCCATACCAGACTGAATCCGTGCCCCATAGCACTTTGTCACTGCCAAGGCCCTTGATGAGCGACCCCAGCATCGCGGCAGCGAGCCGGGGATGGGTTACCGAGGTGTTCGCGAAGCAGGTACCTAGTTCCGCAAACACATTCGAAACGCCAAACTTCTCAGGGATCTCCGCGAGGTCGGTGACCCAGTCGATGCGACCGCTGTCCTCGAATTGTTGCAAGGAGGCATCCGGTAACTCGATGAACGGGCGTAACGCCGAATGGTAAATGACAAAATTAATTCCCGGCCAGTCCTTTGCTGCCTTGCCAACATCGGAAACAGTGGCGTGCTCCCATAATCCCGGCCATGAAGTCTCGTAGTCGGCTGGCATCAGTCCTTTGTGAATGCAAACGGTGTTTATGCCGGTTTTCAGTATCTTTTCATAAAACGGATAAACGAGATCCTCGTCGTCCAGGCGCCACTGGGATTTTATCTTTGTCTGAAACAGCGGATCGCCGATGGTATAGCCTTTCCAGCTATCGACCTTCAGTTCTTCGATCGCATAATCGACATCATCCATCCAGCCGTCCATCTTCGGCTGAATGATGCCGTGGGCGAGCATGCGCCGCGATCCGGCGATCGCGTTGACCGCTTTTCGCGCTGCCGCGATCTGGTCGTTCGTCAGGAAGCGGTTGGACTCGTCGTCAACTGGCGAGCCCGACAGGATGGCTACGTCCGTGTCGCTGTCGACATACATTTCCTTGACGTAATTTCCGAATTTGAAACGATCGATATTTATTTCGCCTTCCATTTCCGGATTCCAGTGTGCCTTCGCAAATTGCGCGAGTCCGCTGATGTCCGTCTGGTAGTCGTCCCGCACGAAGTGAGTCTGGCAATCGAAGATAAACTGATTCGCGAGCTCGCCGGCGCGTTCGTCGGCGACGCCCGGATTCGTCGCTTCAGCTCTTGCGACATTGTAGATCGGGCCAAACACGTCATTCATCGCGATAAAAGCGGCGGCCATGCCGGCAGAGGACGCAAGGAATTGCCGGCGGTTCATGCCATGCTTCTTGCCAAGATCGTCAGCAAGTTTCTTGATCCTTGCCTCGACCTGTTTTTGCTGGGTGGTCTGCGGCGACGGCGTGAATTCGCCATTTGATACGACCTGTGTGGGTATAGGTGAGGCAAAAGAGGCGCTTTCCGCCGGCTCGGTCTTGCTCAAGCCTTCGTCGCTCAGGTATCGCATTGATTCAGTCCCCCGTGAATTGAAAGTCGCCGATCGCTGTCACAGGCCCGCCAGCGCATTCGACAGCGATTGAGCGATCAACTTATTACTATAGCCAATTAATCGGGTATCGGTGAGTGCGGAAATCGACTGGCAGCGACAAAAGAATCACATCAGAGAGAATAGCGATTCAATCGGCACGTTGACTGATTTAGGATCGGGACTGGCAAGAAGTTTGACTAACTCAATGAAGTGGATGGCACGCATTGACTGACTCGAAAAGCCCCGCAACATTGGCCGACGTACCGCCGGTCGGTCTTGGTTGCATGAACCTCTCCCATGCGTATGGGAAGCCGCCGTCGCGGGAGATGGCGGAGCGCATTCTCCTCAAAGCGCTGGATATTGGAATAACACATTTCGATACGGCAGCCTTGTATGGGTTTGGCAAGAACGAAAAGCTACTCGGCGAAGTACTGAGCTCACATCGCAACAAAATCTTCCTTGCCAGCAAAGGTGGCATGGGTGCGGTCGACGGCGTGCGCGTGATCGATGGCAGGCCGGAAACCATACTGAAAATGTGCGAAGAATCTCTGCAGTATTTGCAAACGGATGTCATCGACCTCCACTACCTGCATCGCTGGGACAAGAATGTTCCGATTGAAGAAAGTATGGGCGCGATGAAGCGCTTGCTCGAGCAAGGCAAAATCCGGGCAATCGGTTTGTCAGAAGTATCTGCCGATACGCTCAGGAGGGCGCATGCAGTGCATCCGGTCGCAGCGGTACAGTCCGAGTATTCGCTCTGGACCCGTAATGTCGAGGTTGCAGTGCTGGATGCCTGCGCCGAACTGGACGCAACTTTTGTCGCGTTTTCGCCGCTTGCGCGGGGCTTCCTCACGGATACGGACGTCCAACCCGATGGTTTCGCCGAAAAAGACATCCGCCGGGGAATGCCGCGATTTCAGGAGCCGCACTTCTCACAGAACGTGAAATTGCTTGCAGATTATCGCCAGCTTGCGCGTGAAGCAGGCTGCAGCGCAGCACAGCTCGCGCTGGCCTGGCTATTGAACCGTAATCCCGGCATTCACGTTTTACCCGGCACGACCAGTCTGTCTCACCTCGAAGAAGACTTTCAGGCACTGGATATTTCGTTGGCTCCGGAAATGGTTTCGCGCGTTGACAGCGTCGTCAATGCATCGACCGTCAGCGGGCCGCGCTACAATGCGGTGACCCAGGCTGAAATCGATACAGAAGAAATTGCGGCGTAACAGATGGACCGGCTTCGCGACCGCTATACGAAAAAAAATATTCAGCAACGACTCTACAAGGAACACGCAGCTCATGAATGACATACGAGCCCTGATTGAAGACGGCAAAGTCACTGCACTGCAAATAACGGTCTTCCTGGTTTGCATCACGATGAACATGCTTGACGGCATGGACGTTCTCGTCATTGCGTATGTTGCGCCGGCGCTGGCCGCCGACTGGTCAACGCCACCGGAAACACTTGGCACTATCTTTAGTGCGGGACTTCTCGGCATGACAGCCGGTGCGATGTTCCTTGCACCCTTCGCTGACCGCATCGGGCGTCGCAACATGATCATGATCTGCGTGGTCGTTATGGGTTTCGGTATCCTGCTGACGTCGGTCGTGCAAACGGAAGGACAACTGATATTCCTGCGCTTCGCCAGCGGTCTCGGCATTGGCTCGATGTTGGCCACTGCGGCAACGATGGCCGCCGAGTACTCACCGGATCGCAACCGAAATTTCATCGTCAGTTTTGTACTGTCCGGCTACCCGCTCGGGGCAACGCTGTCAGGGTTTGCCGCGGCATCGATTATTCCCGAATTCGGGTGGCGGGCGATGTTCGTTACAGCAGGTTGCGCAACGCTCGTAACCTTGCCGATCGTCTGGTTCCTGTTGCCGGAGTCACTCGATTTCCTGATCAAAACCAGGCCGCGGCGCGCGCTCGAGCGGGCGAATCATATTCTTGAGAAAATGGGTCACGAAACCCTGAGCGAATTGCCGGAAGGCCCGCTCGAGGCGAAGAAGGCAAGCGTATCGGAACTGTTCCACCACGGACGCAAGATGCCGACAATCTGGCTCTGGATCGCCTTCTTTACATCATTTGCGACTCTGTATTTCCTGACCAGCTGGATTCCGAAGCTCGCAAGCAGCACCGGCCTGTCGCTACGGCTCGCGATCTATGCCGGGACCGTTTTCAACCTGGGCGCCTATTTTGGCATCCTTTCCCAGGGTTACCTGTCACAGACATTCGGTTTGCGCAGAGTCATCAGCCTGTTTCTGCTGGGCACCGCGGCGCTGATGTGCATATTTGGCTACGTGTCCGAGTCCTGGATCATTCTGCTGCTGTTCGGGCTGATCGGATACGGCGTGCAGGGCGGCTTCGTCGGCTTTTATACCGTTGCCGCCAGGCTTTACCCAACGGAGATTCGCAATACCGGCATTGGGTGGGGCATTGGTGCCGGCCGCATCGGTGCCATCGTCGGTCCGAAGGTCGGCGGGACGCTAATCGGCATGGGGTTGGCGCTCTCGACCAATTTCATCATCTTCTCCGTGCCATTGGTGATCGCCGCGGTGGCGACCCGGATGATCAAGTCGGACAAAATCAGCTAGAGGTCTGCGCGACCCGGTCGATTATTTAAGTCCCTGCTCGAGCCGATCCAGCGTTTCCATCGCGGTCAGGCACTGGGCGGCGCTGGCGTTCGGTTCGCGTCCTTCCTTGATCGCAGCAAAGAATTCCCGGTCCTGCAGTTCTATCCCATCCATGGAAACGTCGACTTTCGATACGTCGATCGGTTCTTCGTTGCCGTCGACAAGATCGTCATAGCGCGCGATGTATGTTCCGTTGTCACAGATGTACCTGAAAAACGTGCCAAGCGGACCCTCGTTATTGAAAGACAGCGAGAGATTACATACTGCGCCCGACGGGACTCTCAGACCGATGCTCATGTCCATCGCGATGCCGAGATCGGGGTGCATCGGTCCCTGCAGCGCATAGGCGTCTGCAGCGATTTCACCGGTCTGATACTGGAACAGGTCGACCGTGTGGCAGGCGTGATGCCAGAGCAGGTGATCGGTCCAGCTCCTTGGCTGGCCAAGTGCGTTCAAGTTCGTGCGGCGGAAGAAAAATGTCTGCACGACCATTTGCTGGATCTTCAGTTCGCCCGCCTGGATTTTGTTGTGGATCCACTGGTGACTCGGATTGAACCGGCGCGTGTGGCCGATCATGGCGATCTGGCCGGTCTCTTTCTGCACATCGTCGATGCGCTTCGAGTCCGCAAGGGAATCGGCCATCGGTATCTCCACCATGACGTGCTTGCCTGCTCGCATGACCTGTTCCGCCTGGTCGGCATGAATCTGCGTCGGACTCGTAAGGATGGCGGCCTCGACCCCCGGCTGTGCGAGGCTTTCGGCCAGGTCGGTGGTCCAGTGCGGTATGCCGCGTTTCTTCGCAACCGCTTCGGTGCTGTCCGGGCTCCCGCCACTAATCGTTGCTACTTCGATGCCGTCGATACGTGCAATTGCGTCAAGATGTTTATTGGCAAATGCGCCTTGTCCTACCATGCAGATCTTCATTTCTTTCACCGTAATATTCAGGGAACGGCTCGCGGTTCCCCGTCAATCTTCAATAATGATATTTCCTACCGAGGTATTGGACCCCGGCACGTGATTAAATCGGTAGACCTCGCGCGCGTTCTCCGATAACGCGCCGCGCATGACGAGCCACATCACCATTTCGATACCTTCCGAACCGGCTTCGCGGACATACTCGATGTGCGGTAACTTTCTCAGTCTCTCCGGGTTGGCGGTCAGGTCATCGAGGAATCGCTGGTCCCATTCCCGGTTGATGAGCCCGGCACGTTCGCCGTGCAGCTGATGCGACATGCCGCCCGTACCGAACACGACGACATTGAGGTCCGGTTCGAACGATTCGACGGCGCGACGAATGGCGCGCCCGAGTTCATAACAACGATTACCAGTCGGCGGCGGATACTGGATGACATTGACGCATATGGGAATGACCGGGCAGGGCCATTCTTCGGGTTCGCCGCACATCAGCGACAAAGGTACGGTCAGTCCGTGATCGACCGGCATTTCATTGACCACCGTCATATCGAATTCTTCGAGAATCAGCGATTCGGAGAGGTGCCAGGCCAGCTCCGGATGCCCTTGCACCACGGGTACTTTGCGTGGACCCCAGCCCTCATCCGCTGGCGGAAACGAATCGGCGACACCGATTGCGAAGGTCGGAATGATTTCCAGTGAAAAAGCGTTTGCGTGATCGTTGTAAACAAGGATTACGACATCAGGATCGGTCTCCGCCATCCATTTTTTCGAAGGCTCATAGCCTGCAAACAACGGTTTCCAGTAATCCTCCTCGGTCTTCCCGAGATCGATCGCGGCACCGATTGCCGGTACATGCGATGTTGCGACGCCCGCGATTATCCTGGCCATGTTGCTTGTTCCTTAATCCACTTGTTCCGACTTGCTGCGATTATTCTCTATGGACCGTCCGCCGCCCACCATCATTGCGAGGTATTCTTCGCCAGTCATCCCCGACATCTTTCCCGCAATGTACTGGAAAGATTTGCCATCCGTCGCACCGAGCTTCGATGTGTAATAGATGTTGCCCCCGACCTTGATCATACCGAGCCAGTCTCGCTCAAGAATGGTTCGTCGCTGCTCCTCCGTCAGCGGAAACCTGTCCAGGTAGCGAGCTTCGTCCGCCCGAAAAGCCTTGCGATTCTCGGATTTCGACAAGGACATGCAGAACATGTTCAGGTGGTAGCCCTCCCTCGACCTGTCGCTATTGAACAGGTACGTGCCTGGTATGTCCTCGAATTCTGCCTTGTCCTGCAACATGAAATGTCCTTTGCATGAAAAGTTCAGTGGGCCTGCAGCAACGTCAGACGCAGCGATCAGCCCATGTTAAACGGCGGCGGATACAACCTTTGTCCGCGGTCCAGTGTAATCCAGCGCGTTTCCGAAAAAGTGTCGATGGACCACTTACCGCCGTGCCGGCCAAGACCGCTGTCCTTGACACCGCCGAACGGGATATGAGGCTCGTCGTTGACCGAGCTGTCATTGATATGCACCATTCCGGTCTGCAACTGCCTGGCCAACGCCAGCCCAAGTTCTTCGTTTCTCGTAATGATGCCGGCCGACAATCCGTATTCGGAGTCATTAGCGATTTCCAGTGCCTCATCGACATCACTGAAGCCGATAATTGGCGCTACTGGCCCGAATGTCTCGTCCTTGAATACGCTCATGTCGCTTTTGACGTTTGTCAAAACTGTCGGTTCGTAGAACAAGCCTTCGAATTTGCCGCCAGTCAATAACGTCGCGCCCTGTTCAACGGCTTCTGTCACCTGCGAGTGAATGTTGTCGAGTTGTTTCTGGTTAATGATCGGACCAAGGACGTTTGCCTTGTCATCCGGATTTCCCATCTGGAGTTTCTGTACGTTCGTGACCAGTTTGTCTGTAAATTCGTCCTTGATGTCGTTGTGGACAATAATTCTTTCGACCGCCATACAGATTTGACCCTGGTGCATGAACTTGCCGAATGTGGCGGCGTTTACAGCGCGTTCCATATCGGCATCATTGAGGATGATCAATGCATCTTTGCCGCCCAGTTCAACGCAGGCCTTTTTCAGAAGTGACCCGGCGTGTGCCGCGATCTTCTTGCCTACCGGAGTCGAGCCAGTAAAACTGACGGCTTTGACTTTGCTGTTTGCAACCAGTTCGTCACCTACTTCCGCGACACTGTCGCGCGAACAGGTAACGACGTTTAGCACCCCTTCCGGCACGCCTGCCTCCGCGAACGCCTCCGCCAGTAGCAGGCCGCCGGAAACCGGCGTCTCTTCGGAGGGCTTGAGAACAACTGTATTGCCAATCGCTACCGCGAAGGCGAGTCCCCGGGAGGAAAGCAGCAATGGAAAATTCCATGGAGATATGACCGTCACAACCCCCAGTGGCTGCCGGCTTACCATGCTGATCTTGCCGTAGTCGGAGGGTAGGATTTCGCCTTCAACCTGGTAGGCGGCCGCCGCCGCCGCCCGATAAACGCCGCTTGCATACGCCGTCTCAAACATTCCCTTGCCGAACCACGCACCTCCTTCCTGGCTCAGCGCAGCCACGAAATCCATCTGTCGCGCCTCGATTGCGTCTGCGACTTTCGTCATGAGCCGCGCTCGTTGCGAATGCGGAAGTTCCGCCCAGCTACTCGCTGCTGCCGCCGCCGCGTCGATTGCCCTGGCAGTATCCTGGCGATTGGCATCCGCGATCGATGCATATTCCTTGCCGGTGGCCGGATTAAGCACTGAGAATCTGCGGTCGCCGGACGCCGGTGTCCACTCATTGCCAACAAACAGATCATTAGGTATGGGAGAAGTCATTGTTTGGCTTACCTTCCTGGAAATTTTTGATTATTGTCTCAGACGTTCCTGGTTACCGGTATCTGCCATTATCAAACCGACAGATCGGGCCGCTGACAGGTAGCATAACAAAAGCGGCGACACTCAGAATTGCGTCTCGAGGCATATGAGTATTATTGATCGCAAGGCAACAAAAACTCAGTGTCGCGGCCATTTTTCCATACGATTATCTATTAGCATGATCAGTTCACAGGGCAGGTTGATTAATGCTAACGATTCAGACAGCGATTCCTTGCACGCAGATGCGTGGCGGAACATCAAAGGGTAGTTATTTCCTGGCTGATGACCTGCCGCCTGACCCGGCTGCGCGGGACAAAATATTGCTTGCGGTAATGGGTGGTCCTGACGACCTGCAGATCGATGGCGTTGGCGGCGGGCATCCCCTTTCCAGCAAAGTTGCAATTGTGAGCAAATCGGCGCTCCCGGATACCCATGTTGATTACCTGTTCCTGCAGGTCAGCCCGACAGGGCGCACGGTATCCACGACGCAAAACTGCGGCAACATGCTGGCAGGTGTCGGCCCATTCGCGATCGAGCGCGGGCTGCTGAAGGCGGCTGATGGCCAGACCGCTGTGCGCGTACATATGGTTAACAGCGGCAATGTCTGTGAGTTGACCGTCAGGACGCCAGGCGGCCAGGTCGAGTACGAAGGCGATGCCTCGATTGACGGCGTACCCGGGTCGGCCGCGCCGATCATCTGCGATTACTTTGATCTTGCCGGATCGATGTGCGGGGACATGTTCCCGACCGGAAATGTCATTGATGTCATCGACGGTATCGAGACGACATGTATTGATAATGGCATGCCGGTGGTAACCATTCTCGCCGCTGACCTCGATGTCAGCGGCTACGAATCAGCCGAAGAACTAGATGTAAATCAAACACTTAAAGAAAGGCTGGAGAGTATCAGGCAGGAGGCAGGGTCCGCGATGAACCTCGGCGATGTCAGGGACAAGACCGTTCCCAAGATGGTGCTCCTCGCCCCGCCGCGGGATGGCGGTGCAATCAGTGCCAGGACATTCATTCCGCATGTATGCCATAAGACGATCGGTGTGCTTGGTGCAGTTTCCGTTGCGACGTCGTGCATCATTCCGGGCTCTGTCGCCGCAGATATTGCAGTAGTGCCAGACGGCGACGAAAAAATGATGGCCGTCGAACACGCTGCCGGATCCCTGCAAGCGCGCCTGGTAACCGAATCGTCTGGATTCGACGTTGAAGTTTTGCGCGCCGGCGTCATTCGCACGGCCAGGATGCTGTTCGCGGGTCACGTCTACGTACCGAAATCAGTCTGGGATAATCGGCAAGAAACAAGCGAGTCAAATGCGATCGCCGCCAATGCGTAGTTGCATGCCGCCAGATCCGGATACGCGGACACCGGATTATGTGGCACCGGCCGGTGCCTGCGACACGCATTGCCACGTATTCGGGCCCGGCGACGTATTCTCCTATGCGCCCAACCGAAAATACACGCCACCCGATGCGCCGAAGGAAAAACTGGCGTCGTTGCATCGAACACTCGGCGTCGACCGGGCCGTCATCGTGCAAGCGAGTTGTCACGGGACCGACAACACCGCGATGCTCGACGCGATCGCATCAAGCGACGGACAATATCTTGGTGTCTGTAACGCTGCCGAATCTTTTTCCAGTGAGGATTTTTCAGAATTGCACGAGGGAGGTATTCGCGGCGTCCGCTTCAACTTTGTGAAGCACCTCGGCGGCGCGCCTGACCTTGAAAAAATGTGGGACATCATTGGGCATGTCGAGGACATGCCATGGCACGTAGAGCTGCACTTCGATGCCCGTGATCTCGTAGAGTTCGAACATGTCATCGATGACATCCCGTTACCTGTGGTCATCGATCACATGGGCCGTGTCCCGGTGGAGGACGGCGTTGGACAGCCCCCGTTCCAGGCGTTGCTGGAGAAATTTTCGGAGCACAATCAACTCTGGGTGAAAGTATCCGGCTCGGAAAGGATTTCGCAGGCAGGCCCGCCTTTTGATGATGCAGTACCGTTCGCGCAGGCGCTGATCGAGGTTGCGCCGGACAGGGTGTTATGGGGAACTGACTGGCCGCATCCAAACATTTCGAGGTTCATGCCCAATGACGGGGACCTGGTGGACATGATTCCGAAGATGATGGCCGACCAGGAAATTCAAATGAGAGTGTTGGTGGAGAATCCACAACGGCTGTTCGGATTTCCGCCCGCAAAATCGACCGTTTAGTCAAGGTGTACACATGAGCAAAAATTCAAAGACAGCACTGGTGGTCAGCGCGCATTCGGCAGACTTCGTCTGGCGCGCCGGAGGTGCAATAGCGCTCTACGCAAGTCGCGGTTACAAGGTAATTATCGTCTGCCTGTCTTACGGGGAACGCGGTGAATCCGCCAAGTTGTGGAAGCAGGAAGGCTACACGCTCGACAAGGTCAAGGAAGAGCGCAGGGCGGAAGCAGAGCAGGCGGCGGATGTCCTCGGTGGAGAGACCGTGTTTTTCGACCTGGGCGACTATCCGATGCGGGTTCCGGATGAGGCCTTGTACAAACTGGTTGACATATACCGGGAACACCACCCGGAATTCGTGTTGTCACATTCCCTGCATGATCCCTACAACTTTGACCATCCTCTGGCGACGCACGTCGCGCAGGAAGCCCGCATTATCGCCCAGGCGTGGGGCCATAATCCTGGCGAAAAAGTACTGGGTGCGCCGGGCGTTTTTCTCTTTGAGCCGCATCAGCCCGAACAGTGCGGCTGGAAACCGGAAGTGATTCTCGATATCACGGAAGTGTGGGATAAGAAGCTTGAGGCCATACATGCGATGGCCGGTCAGGAACACTTGTGGGAATACTATACGCGCGTGGCATTGCAGCGCGGCGTCCAGGGCAAACGCAATTCCGGACGGTCGATGACCTACGGAGAGGCGTACCAGAGAATATTCCCGCTGGTCACCGACGAGTTCCGATAATTCAAAACTTGCAAAGCGGATACACGAAATGAAGTCAGTTGCAGTCAGAAATTTCGCCAGGGCCGACGCGAAGGACATTGCCGCACTTGAACAGCAGGGCGTCGCAACCGTGCATGAAGCGCAGGGACGCACAGGATTAATGCAGCCCTACATGCGGCCAATCTACAGCGGAGCAAGAATCGGCGGCAGCGCCGCAACCGTACTGGCGCAACCGGGCGACAACTGGATGTTGCATGTCGTCATGGAACTTACGCAGCCGGGCGATATTATTGTCGTCGGGGTGACTGCCGAGGATACACACGGAATGTTCGGCGAATTACTGGCGCAATCGGCGATGGCACACGGTGTGAAGGGCCTGATCATCGATGCAGGCGTCCGCGACATCCGGGACCTGACGGAAATAGGCTTCCCGGTCTGGTCGCGTGCAATCTCGGCACAGGGCACGGTCAAGGAAACGCTCGGCGCAGTTAACGTGTCCATCGTTTGTGCGGGTGCCAGCGTGAATCCGGGCGATGTAATCGTCGCAGATGAAGACGGCGTCGTCGTCGTCCCTCGCGCCGATGCCGCGACTGTTGCAGAGGCTGGTGCCGCGCGCGAACGGAACGAGCAGGAGAAACGCGAGCAATTCAAATCGGGTCGCCTCGGGCTTGACATGTACGATATGCGTGGTCCACTGGAAGCTGCGGGCCTGGTCTACCTTGATTCGGAAGACGAAACTGACGACTAGCGCCATCTCCGGATTCCACGGTTTGAACAAGAAGCCGCGGCACAAAGTGTTAACATTTCCAGCATGCAATCAATCGGGATACGACAGGCACGCATTTTCCTCGCGGTTGCCGATTCACTGAGCGTAACGAGCGCGGCCAAGTCCCTGAACCGGTCGCAAACGTCGGTGACCAAGTCGTTGCACGACCTGGAGCATCAACTCGGCGTCGAATTGTTCGATCGCTCCTCGAAAGGAGTCAGTCTTACGGCGTTTGGAGAAAGTTTGTTGCCCCGCGCCCGTGAGGCTGCGGAAGATTTTGCGATGGCTAAAGAGCTTGTGCCGCCGGCTGCGATGCAGCAATCAAGCAGTACTGCAAGATTCTTTCGAATGGATGTGTCCGACAAGTGGCTGGATGCATTCCTTGCAACATCCGAACATCAGAACATCGCGGCAGCGGCGGAGCACCTGGGACTGACCCCAGCCGCAATCTCCTCGTCATTGCGAAAACTGGAAGACACGCTGCACACGGTTTTGTTCGAGCGAACACCGAACGCCATCATTCCGTCGGTATTCGGGCGATCACTGGCAAACTACGTAAAACTGGCCCGCAGTCACCTGCGGCATGCCTGTGATGAAATTTCCGGGTTGCAGGGCGTCAATCGCGGGCATCTGACGGTAGGGACTTTGCCGTTCGTGCGCACGGTGATCGCGCCCCGGGCCATCACGAGTATGCTCGAGGAACATCCGTACCTCGATGTTTCAACGCTCGAAGGACCCTACGACGACCTGGTCGCGGCACTGCGCTGCGGGGATATCGACCTGATGGTCGGTGCCTTGCGTGGTTCGTCAGCAGACCGGGATCTACAGGAAGAATCCATTCTGGATGACAATTTATCAGCAGTGGTTCGTGCCGGTCACCCATTGCTGAATCAGCAGGCCTTGCAGTGGCAGGACCTGCTACGTTATCAGTGGGTTCTGCCGCGCCACGGAACGCCGACACGTGCCCTGTTTGAAGCTGCCATTGTCGATCACGGCCTGACCGTCCCGCCACATGTAATCGAAACCAGTTCACTGGTCATGATACGTGGCCTGTTACTGGAGAGTGATCGGGTAACGATACTGTCGCGACACCAGATTCGATTCGAGTTGCAAACCGGTTTGTTGGCAGCACTGCCTTTCGATATCAGCGGTACTGGCCGGCCGATCGGACTGACCTATCGCAAGACCGGATCATTATCTCCCGCCGCAAAATTGTTTGCCGACGAGATTCGCGCGGCGGCAGCAGAATTTGATAGCGAACATAACTTGTAAGGAACACACAATGAAGAAATATCAGCTCCTGAAGGGCAGCACGGACATGAGCAGTCTCAAGGTCATCGAATGTGATGAACCGAAGCCGACTGCTGGCCAGGCACTCATTCGGGTGCATGCCACGTCCCTTAATTACCGTGACCATGCGGTGGCGACTGGGCAATATTTTGGTGGAGTACTGCAGCGCGATACCGTGCCCTTGTCGGACGGCGCGGGAGAAGTGGTTGCCGTAGGCGCCGACGTCAGTCGACTCAAGGAAGGAGGCCGGGTCGCCGGTAGCTTCTTCCAGGGCTGGGTCGATGGCGTGCCGGATCGGACAGCGCTGAATGCGCTGGGGTCGCCGGCAGATGGCATGCTCGCCGAGTACGTCGTGCTGGATGAACAGGGTGTGGTAACGATTCCCGAACATCTTTCCTATGAGGAAGCGGCAACCTTGCCCTGTGCGGCGGTTACGGCGTGGAACGCACTGATGGTCAGCGGCAGTCTGAAGGCGGGACAAAGCATGCTGGCACTTGGCACCGGCGGTGTATCGATCTTCGCACTGCAGTTCGCGAAGATGAGCGGCGCAAGGGCAATCATTACCTCGTCTGATGACGCCAAACTCGAACGGGCGAAGGAGCTGGGCGCGGACGACACCATTAATTACAAGACCTCGCCGGACTGGGCCGAAGAGGTCCTGAAATTGACGAACGGCAAGGGGGTCGATCACCTCGTCGAGGTCGGCGGTGCCGGCACGCTCAGCAAGTCAATCCAGGCGGTCGGCTA
>Ga0255052_10002182_pt1 | contig 14321 bp, 13 predicted proteins | sample JV7_2_21_MG_FD_188632 | JGI IMG/M metagenome (GOLD analysis project Ga0255052, IMG submission 188632) | Seawater microbial communities from Jervis Inlet, British Columbia, Canada - JV7_2_21 | ecosystem: Environmental > Aquatic > Marine > Inlet | place: Canada: British Columbia | collected... | reverse complement strand
GAACCAGCTTTTGAACTGCAGCATTGTGTTCATGCAAACCCGGCAACTTTTCCAGTCAACCGGCGCAATACGCCAACGATTGCGCGCCTTGTTAAGGAAAAAGGCGCTCGCGCGTGGGCCCGGTGGTTCTGAAAGGTCTGATTTCGGCGCCCTGGCAGGCTCGCACTACGCCTACCTCGAAAACGTCTTCCATCCTCGATTGGTCCTGTCCTGCGGGTCGCCAAGAGCGTGGATCTGCCAATGCTCGCTCGTGAATGTTCGCTTCGCGTCCGCGGAAAACGTAGTACTGGCTGCGCGTTCTATCGTCGGTAACCAAAGTGCTTTGAGCCGGGATCAATGCCGCGGAGACCTCAGAAGAATGACCCGGCTCCGGAACGCCGAGGACGCGTACGCGTACAGCCGCAATAATGGAGCAAACGGGACGCTGGCGATTTTCCGGCCGACGCGCGTGTGTCGTACATACACCGGTTCGACGTAGGCGCACTCGCCGAACCAGGCGCCTGCGTGGCGGCTTATTGCTGATTTTGACAGGTAATTCGTCCGGGTCGTCAGATACTCCCTGTTCAGCTTCGCGGTTTCCTTCGCCGTGAGCCCTTGCTGGTACTCGTTTCTAATGCCGAGCTGAGCCCAAAATCGCAACCACAGAGGATATCTTATGATACTCGCCAGAGGAACGTAGATGTGTCCTTCGATCAGACGGTAGCGGCTGGGAAACTCGTGATACCCGACCCCGCTTTTCTTTGTGACCCGGGCGAGTTCTGCGAGGACAGTGGAATAGTCCTGAACATGCTCGAGCACCTGGCAGGATATGACGTAATCGAATGTAGCGTCCGGAAAAGGCAGGCGATAGGAATTCGTATCGATGCTTCTGATATATTCCTGGTCGTACAACTGCTCAGTCAATGGGTCGGCCGCGCGATCGTGCTGGATTAACTTTACGCTTTTGCGGCGCGTGACCGTGACAATTTCACATAAGAGGGCGCTGTGTGTTAGTCGTACCCAAAGTATTGAGCGATCAGTTAATTTTCGGCGCGCCTACTCGCGGCTACGGGTTGCCAGCGACTCTTAGTTCGACGGGAAAGGCGTATCTAGCCAGCCTGAATTGCTCACGACGTTATTGATCATTGCGGAGTCCGGCTCACTCATTGAATAGCTATAACCGGGCGCGTTGACCGATTCCCGCATCACTTCACGCAACTCTGCACCATTGACGGAAACGTCCCCCTCGGACCGCGTTCTGCCTGACTGTGTATCGGATCCGTAGGCCCCGGTACTGATGCCGATCTTGCTTCCTCCGGGTGCCGCCTCGTACACATTGTTCTCCGACAGGAACTTCGCATCCTGGCTGGACGCCGATGCGTAGCCGCCCCAGTGCCGGAAATAGTTGTTGAACGAGTGGACCCGTGCGTACCGGAGACGGGGCGCCCTTTGTTCGATGCCGTCGAAGTAGTTGTTATGCATTGTGACCGAAATGTCCCTACCAGCGAAGTTACCGATGTCTGCTCCGATCAGCAGCGAGCGGTTGTTTCCCGTAAACCTGCACCAGGAAACGGTAATTTCACTAGGCCCGGGCTTGTCCGGATTGCCGGCCCATACGGCCAATTGTTCGTCACCCCCCCAACCGGTGAACGTCACGTGATCGATCCAGACACGAAGCGATGAGTGATTAATGTCTATAGCATCCTGTTTGTCGACAATGTCCGTAAACTTCAGGTTGTGGACGATTACGTTCCTGGCGTTGGCCCTGAGTCCGTATCCCCTGATTGTAATGTTCGCACCTCGACCATCGATGGTCGTGTCGTCCAGAACCCGAATCTTCTCCGACAGAGAAATTTCTCCGGATACATCGAACCTGATCCACGTCCGGCCGGATTGCGAAAGAGCATCCCTGAGGCTGCCGGGACCGCTGTCAGCCAGGTTCGTTACAACGACGACACTACCGCCCGCGCCCCCAGTCACACCTTTTGCGAATCCCTGAGCCCTGGTAGTGAGCGCCTCCCAGGGCCTCTCGGCAGTAACGTCCGCGTCAACAACATTGACCGTCCGCGTAGCCGACGTGGTCAAGCCACCCGAATCCGAAACGCTGTAGTGGACTTGATAGGTCCCCACCTGATCTGTGCGCAGCTGGCTCGCATCGATTTGCAAGCTTCCTGAGAGATTGCCGTCTTCAGCATCGGAGGCCGTGGCACCTGGCTCAGGATAGGTCCCGTTGAGCGGCACCGATAGCGGGTTGGCTCCGAGAAGGGAGATAACCGGCGGCGTATTGGGTGGCGGAGCCGATGAATCCTGAATACTAACCGTGGTCTGCGACGGGTTACCCAGTTCGGCACCGGATGATGGCTGCGCCAGCGAAACGACTATAGTCTCAGTCTGTTCCTGGACGTTATCAACGATTATCTGGAGACTAACTTCGGCCGCTGCCTGCCCGGGGGTAAACTCAAGCGTCCTCGTCAGCGGGAAATAATCTTCTCCGGACGATGCGCTGCCGCCACTAACCGAACTTGCAACGACACCCGCGGACTGCTGCATGTCCCCCGTCCGGAGTACCGTCAGTGTCCCCTGACCACCTGCTTCATCAAAAGAGTATTGACTTTGCGAGAAAGCAAAACTGACAGACGCCGTATTCGAAACGTCACCTCTCGCTGCAGAATTGATGCCGTCCAGCAGGTCCTGTCCCCCCGTAAGCACGGCGTTCAGATGATTGGCGAACGAAGCAGTCCCTGCACTGCTCAACTTGCTCGATAGCTGGGCAATAGTCTGATTATTCACTATCGACCGGAGTGTCCCCAGGATGTTATCGATGTCAGCGGACTGCGCCGCGTTCGCTGCGACAGCGATCAGGATCGTCGCTCTGGCGATCACGCTAACCGGCACCGTCATACTGGCAAGATCCACGCTGGCTGTCGGACATATGGCGACCAGACCGTTGTTAATGATGGGCGCACTATGGGCGCCGTCGATCGTAAACTGATTGGTTATGAGCTCCAGGAACACCTGTGCCCGAATAACGTTCATCATCGCCGACAGCCTGGATGTTTCTATGGTTGGATGCTGGCCGCCGGCGAATGGATGCAAGCTGTCAATATACCCATCCGACAAATCGCTTGCCAGAAATTCGACCAGGTAGTCCGGTGAGAAATCGATGCCGGCAGTTTGCGCCGCCTGGCTCAACCGTCGGATAGATTCCGCGACGGCCTCGGCGCTCAGCAGATACGGAGCCAATGAATCATTGCAGTCATGCACGCTACGTTGCAATTCGGGGAGAGCGCCCTCGACAAGAAATCCGAGGTTATCGATTACGGACTCGTAAACCCGGGACTGCGTGGCTGGTGAGGACTGTGCCGACAGTTTTCGAATTGCGATATCAGCGACCGTCATGAATTGGTCAATACTGACTACCTCTTGTTGCCGGGTTACGGATGATCGCAAAAGGAAGTCCGGTGTTCTGCCGGTTGACGTATTGACCCCGCCGAATGCCTCCAGCGACAGTGGAAACAGGTCGTCTGACTGATCGTCTTCGACTACGAGAGAGAACCTGCCATTGGCATCTGTCGTTGTTGTCAGAATCGTCTGCCCGGCGAGCGTGTACACGTTGACCGTTGCTCCGTTGACCGGGCCGGCAATTACGATTCCTTCGTATGGTATGGACTGGACTACGGGTGGAGGAAGATCCGGCGGCAAGGTACCCGGGGGCCCGGCTGAGGGATCGAGTTCCTCAAGCGGTACGACGCCCTCACAGGCACATAAGAGTATTACGAGAATGCTTGGTAGTGCGGAGTTCCACCAGCGAGGTTTTACTATATTCACGTCCCGAAATCCTATCCAGACGCAAAGCCGGATCGGACAGGACTGCCGGGGACAAAGATGATGTGCCCTGTATTTGCGGCAGCCCGGCTGTCTTAGCAACAATTGCCTTAGACCCGTGGCTTTGCGCCCCATCCTTTGGGATGGTTTGCCTTTCACTCGAACTACGGTAAATTGTGTTTTTCACGGTGTCAAGCCATGGGTTACATATTCCATATGCTTGACCAGCACTCGTCGAAAGCCCTGCCGATCCGGAGTCAATGGCGCTGCCCAATTTTCTTGTCGAAGACTGCTTGGTCGCTGGCCGCATGCACGTTGTCATTTTCGAGCAGCTGCATGCGAATGCCGGGTTCGAGTTGGATCAGCTGGCAAGATTTCCCGAGGTGGATCCAGATCGATTTGCGGGGTCATCGTCAGCTAATTTTCTTAGGAACGCCACGTCGCTGCCGCGCTACCGGCGGTTGTGCAAAACCGCCAATGCAATTGCCGGGTTCCTGCGAAAGAACGACCTCGATGCGATCGCTAACCTGGGAATGATTGATTGATTATCAGTTCGTCGATATCGCTGCCCCGCCCAGCGGACTTGCGAATGCAAAACCGGGTGCCGTCTTTCTGAAACAATGACCACTGTTCGCACTCCCGGTTTTCGACAATCATCAAGTATCCGCCGGGGTCAAGCAGTTCGTGAAAGCCGCGCAGCGCCACTGAGATCTCGTGGTCGGAAAAGTAACTGCGATTCAGCACGTTAGCTACCTTTACAAAGTTGCTGGGCGCACCGCGCCAAGTATCGAACATGTCCCATTCGATGACTTCGACGCGATCGTCCGACTCGGCCAGTGACGCAAGCTCCGGCTGAACAAGGTTGACCCGAACCGCACGCTCCTCTGTCGCCTCGGGCGAGTTTGCCAGTTGGCTTGCAACCCAGTTGCGAACGGGTCGCAGCTTGCTGCCTGATCCTCCGTACAGAATCAGGCGCGGCCCTGCGCGCATGAAACATGATTCGCCGGGGCTTCTGTACAGGAAGCACGTGCCGTCACTTACCTGGACAGCCACCACTGACAGACAAACATCGGTCCCTGAGTAGCTCGCGAATTTGCCGTCAAGCGTAGAGATCAGGTCCAGGGATGTAATGCCGTCGGAGATACCGACATCCAGTATTCTCAACTTAATGCTGGATGCCAGTTCAAGAATACCTTGGTTCGCCTGCAGGTGTCGGCCCTGGCACGTCGTTTTCCAGGTACTGTTGACGTAGACCGAGGAAATTGCGGCGGTGAATTCCTCTCTGGACAGTCCCCGACCGGCGTCAAGCAGCGGTCGCGGGTCCGCAAGCGACGGGATAAATCTGTGCAGCGATTCGCTGACGCACGCTGCGTTGATCTTTATCGGCAAGAGGAAGTGGCCTTTCATATTGGTTCGGACCCGTCGGTCAGCGAATTGTAAAGCTCCAGGTACTGGTGACCGACACCGGCAATTGAATACCTTTCCTTGATCCGCTCACGACCTGACCGTCCAATGGCGTCTCTTTCCTCTGGTGTTTTTTCGGCCAGTACGCGCCAGGCGTTCACAAGGGCTTTCGCATCGGATGGCTGTACCAATATGCCGTCGGACCCGATGACTTCCGATGAATCTCCGACGTCCGTCGCCACACACGGCAGCCCACACGACATCGCTTCGCCGAGCACATTTGAAAAACCTTCACCGTATTCTGAGCAAACGGTGAAAATGTCGAAGCCGTTGAGCAACGCAGGAATGTTCGATTGCTCTTCAAGCAGATGAAATAACTTTGGGTCGACTTTCTCAGGAAACAGGTCGCGAATTGCCAAATTTGACGAGTCTATTCCGGGCCCGGCGAGGACAAAGCGGGTCCTTACAATCGGCTCCGCCAGATATATCGATGCCGCTTCAAAAAAGACATGCAGTCCCTTCATGCGGTGAAACCGCCCAATCCAGCCAATCACGAGCGTACCGTCGTCCACTCCCAACTTTTGGCGCGTGGCGAGCCGATCCGTGTCGTTGGGTTTGAATACAGACGTATCGAAGCCGTTTGGTATGACAAGAGACTTGTCTGCCGGAAAACCGACGTTGGCGTGCTGTGGCACGGCAACCGACGAGTTATAAACAATTGTTCGGCAAAATATTGACAACCCTGCATTCAAGCGTATGACTCTTTGATGGCGGCGCTCTTCAACATCGATGTCATTTAGCGAATGACGGATGCCGAAACAAAGCGGCCTGGAAAATCCACATGCTGCAGCACAAACAACACTAAATGCGTTGCCGTGATACATCCATCCCTGGATGATGTCCGGACGATACCGGCGCGAAATGCGGAGCAGTGAATACAACGATGACGGCAGGCTGCCCAGGCCGGACATGCCGAGAACTGAAATGGTAACGCCTACCGCTTCCATGCGTCGTGCGATCGAACCAGAACCGGTGTTGCCGAGGCAAACGACATGCACGGCGACCCCGGCTTCGACCCACTGAGTAGCAAGTCTGCAGGCCATCGTTTCCGCACCGCCGGTAGTTAACCCGCTGATAACAAGTAGTATTTTCTGAGCTCTTACTGGTCGCATGACAGACGCGTCAGCTCTGCGGCCGTTGCGGTCACCAATCGATCGATGGAATACCGCGCCCGGATACTAAGTCTTGCTTTCTCGCCCATGGCTTGCCGATCTGCTTCACTCAGCTCCGCTAGTTCGAGAATGGCCGCGGCAATTTGTGCAGGCTCGGTGCCCATTGCAATGACGCCGGTATCCGCGACGATTTCGGCGGCGTCTCCCACATCGGTAACGATGCAAGGCGTAGCACAGGACATCGATTCAGCGACGACGTTAGGAAATCCCTCTCCGGTAGAAACCATGCACGTAATGTCAAACGCACAGTAATACTTGCGCGTATCCTGGTCTTCGTGCCAGGCCAGCGAATCTCGGAGACCCAATTCGTTCTGCAGCGCAACTAACCGGGACATCAGCTTCGCTGGGCCGCCTCCCACACAGACGAATCGGACGCTTTTCTTCACCTGCAGGACGCACACTGCCGCACGCAGGAAGTTCTCGTGATTCTTGACAGGGCTGACTCGTCCAACGAGTCCGACGAGCAGTGTGTCGTCGTCGATACCGAGGTCCCTTCTCACACGCCTGCGCTGGTCGGCGTCCGGTACAAAACGATCTGTATCGATACCATTGGGAACCACGGAGAAACACTTCGGGCGCCAGCCCTTGTCCTCGCAATGGCTGCGACCGGCGCTGGAGTTGGATATGACCAGCGGCATACCGGGAGAGAGAATTCGGGATATACGAAAAAAAACCTCGCTCTTGGCAGACAAGCTGGAGTTGCCGCTCCGCACCGCCCAGGCCAGCCGCGACGAAGCTGTGCCTCGAGTCGCGAACCAGGCAAGCACATTCCCATCATTCAGAAAACTGTAGATAACAGGACTGTCCATCGCGCGCAGTTTGCGCCGCAGCCTCATGATACCCAGGCACCTGGATCGCAAAGCACTCCACAATCCCTTTCGCTTCTTACTGAACAGGCTGCAGGTTGAGACCGCAGGATCATCGCGAAGCATCGTCCAGAATTTGCCGCCCGGGAAAAGAGCGACAACGCAAACATCGCATCCACGCTGCGCCATCGCAGATGCCAGGACAGCAACCTGACGCTGGGTACCACCGACAGTTAATTCGACGATAAATAGTACGATGCGCACGAGTCAGCCGGCCAGATAACCGTATCGCGCGAGGAGCGGACTCGCCAGCAATGTACACCACGCCTTGTCGCTGGCGGGCATGTCGGTCTTCCAGCTTTCATCGACGGCTACCTTCACAGTCCGCTGCATCCGCAGCCTGTTGCCGGCCACGGTGTGTCCTACGGTGAGCATTCTCTCCCCTTCGAGCCTGGACGCGACTTCGGTCTCAGGGACTTCGATGAACCCGGACAGTGCCGTCACCCGCTTGGAACGCGCCTCAGAAAGATCCTCATATCTGAAGCGAAGTATTTTAGTTTGGCTGACCCGACGAGTCACCCACGTCGATTGCAGGTTTTTCCATTGCCAGAGTAAAGTCGAGTTGAACGTCGACCGGCCCAAGATCGCACGTTGGATGCCGGATCTCGCGTTCTTGGCGTAGGCCTTGCTCAAAGACCAGGCCACACCGCGAGCGTCTCGAACGAGGTGAAGAATTCGCAATCTCACACCATTCGTCCTACCCAGGGCGAGCGCTCTTGACGGCAGCTTGGAACTATCGACCAGGAGTCGCGAACCGGTAATTTGTGCAAGTGCCTTGAATACCGCAACCTGGTGGCGGCCGTACTCGCTCCATTCCTTGCACCTTTGCATGGGTGGAAAGCCCAGGTTCTCGACCCGGCGCTGAAGCCACAACAGCCTCTCCAGGTCGAAATCAGAATATTGATCGCGCACCAGATTGAGCACTTTGGACCAGAACGGGCATTGACTGACCAAGGCGCCGCATGCGCAGTATTCCTTTTCAGACAGAACTGCACTCGGAAGACAACGAAGCTCGCCGAAGCTGCTGACGCCGTCCAGGGTTCCAAGCAGAGTGTCCAGGATCGTTGATCCGCTGCGCCCGCAGCCGGTCACGTAAAGCACCTCGGGTTCGCTCACGAATTCGCAATTCGAGTCAAGGCGTTCGAGACCGAAATTCTCCTGGTCTTTAATGTCCGTCACTTCTATTTCGTAGACCGCACAATGCTGCGAAATGGCACCATGAAGCTCGCCCCGAGGACATGCAGGATTGTCAGCGCATACCGTTTCGGCGCTTTGAACACACCACCAAGCAGGTTTCTGCTGGCTCGACCGACGGCGGCCCACGCAATAGCGACCTCACCTTGCCTGCAATACGCCCTGGCGAGTTTCATTTCGGTCTCGGACAGTTGCTGGCGCACCACTCCGCTTTTGTCATCGCCAATTAAGCCGCCGATGTTCGTGTAGAAGTCGATCACCGACTGAATGCGCTGAACTGCGTTAATCGAGTTCCACTGACCGTAGTGATGCCTTCGGTACACGCCCATGACACGGTCGATATAGCCTATCGGTCCATTCGTTGCGACTATACAGTTGTGGACCCAGTCGCCGGGTACGGCACGGGATTTGAATTTCCACTCCGGGTATCCGGGGAAGTAGCGCCTGCGCGTCATCGGTGAACAGGCATAAATCATGTTTCCGGATAACAGATCATCCAGCGTGTATCTCGCTTTGCGATCAGGAGGGTAGATCGCTTCCTTTTCACCGTCAAACGACATCGCGTAAACGGGATGAAATGCCATCGACAGCTCTGGCGCGGAGTCGAGCAGATCCGCCTGAATCTGCAGTTTTTCGTCGTCAATCCAGTAGTCGTCCCCGTCGACGAACGCGACATACTCGCCTGCACAGCGAGCGTATACGTCGGCGAAATTTTTTTCCGCACCGATATTCTGATCGCGAAGTATTAGCCGAATACAATCGCTCTCTGCGGCCAGTTGCGAAAGTATCTGCGGAGTCCGGTCCGCAGAGCAGTCGTCAGCAATTACGATCTCCACCGGGAAATCCGTTTTCTGATTCAACGCGCCACGCACAGCAGTTTCTATATACTGCTCGTGATTGTAGGTAATCATCGCAACACTGACTTTGGGTTCGGTCATGCGACAGTTGCGCCTGCCAAATTGGACAAGGCCGGATCGATATTGATCTCTCGACCGTGTTCAAGAATTAACCGTATCAATGACGCTAAACGAGTCACACAGTCGTTCGACATCGAGCGCCCGGTTGGAAGCACAATGACCTGGTCGAGAATACTCTCGGTCACCGGCAGGCTTATAAAACGATTGCCGCCTCCGAAGCAGTCCAGACGATGGCACCCTGGATAGAAATATCGCCGGGCGTCGACATTCTCGTAGCGCAGCACGCCAATCAACTCATCTCTGGAGATACCTGTTTTGTCGCGATCTACCAGGCCGACGACATACTGGTAATTGCTCGAATCGCCCGCGTGAATTTCCAAGATACGAATTCCTGGAACTCCATCCAGGATCTCTCGATATCGCTCGTAATTCCCGGCATTGTGATCGACCAGATTGTCGAAGTCGGCAACTGAGAGGATACCCATTGCTGCCGAAAACTCGTTCATTTTGGCATTGGTTCCCACGTGCTCGACGTCTTCACGAGCCATCATCCCGAAATTACGGATAGCCTTCAGCTTCATTGCGACGTCGTGGTTGGTCGTGGCGATCGCACCTCCTTCAAGCGCATTCACAAACTTTGTCGCATGAAAACTGAAGGCCTCCGCGTCACCGAAGCTTCCGACCGGCACGTTGTCCCGGGTACATCCAAGAGCATGGCAGGCGTCATAGATAATCTTTATGTCGTACTTCTCCGCGAGTCGGTCGAACGCTGAAACATCGCAAATACGGCCCCAAAGATGGACGGGAATTACTGCGGACGTCCGATCCGTAATCTTGCGTTCGACGTCAACCGGATCCAATGTCATCGTTTCGGGATCAACATCTGCGAATACGGGTTCCAATCCCAGCCAGGCAACGGCCTGCGCTGTAGCGACGAACGTCAACGAGGGCACGATCACCTCCCCCGACAGGTCGAACGCGCGGATCGCGAGTTCCAGCGCGGATGTACCGGAACTAACCGCGACGATCTCGACACCTCCACATATTTCGGAGACCATCGATTCGAACTCGCGTACCCTCGGCCCGTCGTTGGTCAACCTGTTGGATTCGAGGACTTCTTGAATCGCGGACAACAGTGCCGATCTGTCTGGAAGGTTCGGGCTCCCGACATGGCGCATGGTCGCAAACTCGGGTTGCCCACCCAGTATCGCGAGATCCGTGAGCTTATTTTTATTCATATGTCTCACTTTCGTTGCTAATCGTCGCATAGCCGAATCCAGACTGACCAAATCCATTGCCGTTGTACAACATAAAGATTTCACCGGAGTGAATGAGCACCTCCGGATACGCAAGCATGTCCGAATCCCAGCCGGAATCCGACACATCGAGCCGAACGCGTTCGTCGAGCCTGGTCCAGGTCTTTGCGTCCATCGATTCTGCATACCCGATGCGGTAGGAGTTCAATCGGTTCTTCCGGTAGTCTTTCGCCTTGCGATACGAGTACCACATGCCCAGGGACCCGTCGGTCTTCGGCAGTACAGATGCCTTGACGATCCCACCCTCATCGTCGGACTTGTAGTCGATCGCAACGATCCCTGGTCGATCCCAGGCGACCCCATCTTCCGATTCGGCGTACTTGATGTGGTACCTCGGTTCCGGTCGATCATCGCCGGGAATCCACTCCGTGCACGACAGGTACCAGTTTCTCCATTTGCCACGCCAATGGACGACACAGGAGGTACCACAAAAATATGGCTCCGTGGCTGAACTTGTGATGACCGGCCCGTCGTACAGCCGGGTGTAGGTCGATCCGTTATCCTCACTTACAGCGATACCGATGGAATTGTGATAGGGAATCGTATTCCTGACGGTCCAGCCTATGTAGTACAGGTATCGAATACCGTTTTGCTGCGCAATACAGGACGGCATGACCCCACAATCGTCGAATGTCCCAAGGGCGCCGCGCGTCAACAATGGCTTGTCGCAATATCCGGTTATGTTCTGCGGTTGACCGGCCTCGACATCCACATATGCAATGCAGCTTCGGCCTTGCAAGTCCCTCGTAGCAAACAATACCCGCCAGGTTCCATTGCCGAGATCGTCAACGACCGGAACTTGCGCGTGCGTAATGGACCATGGGTACTTGGCGTCCGTAGCGTAGATTAGTCCCCCTTTTTTCCAGAGCTGTTTTTTATTCATATCTCTGACCGGCGCTACTACTACATCACTGTACGGCTGTCTTTTTCCAGCGCTTTTGCCGGGTTGCCGACATACACCTTCCACTCCTCAGTATCGCGCGTGACCGTTGCGCCCATGGCAATGAGGGACCCTTCGGCAATCGTCAGCCCATCCCTGATCGCGGCATTGACACCAAAAAAGCAGTAGCTCTCGACGTCACAGCGCCCCGAAAGAACAACATGAGACGTAAATGAAACATGATCGGCAATCGCGCCATGGTGGCCAATGTGATTGCCACTCCACAGCATCACGTTGTCACCTATCGTTGTATACGGCTGGATCGTATTGTCCTCGAGAATAAAGCAGTTCTCGCCTATCGTCGCACCAGGAAAGGTGGTTGCATACGAACTGACATAGCTGATCATGCGGTAGCCTTTGGCTTTGATACTCCGGAACACCTGCTCTCTGGTCTTGTTCATACCCGCAGGAGAGAGTGGCGCAAAAAGCTCGTAGTCATCCGGAGAATATCGGCTCACGACATCCTCGAAAGCGATGATCGGCAGGCCCTCGAACCCCCTCTCCTCTGGAAGGAATCGCTCATTCACCGTAAATGCGACGACGTCGTGTTCACTGTCGTGCTTCAGATAGAAATGTGCGAGCGATGAATTCTCTGCCAGGCCGAAAATGATGACATTAGCCATGTCAGGCCTTTCCCGGTTCGACCAGTGCATCTAACAGGTCACGCGGTGCGTCGGGGAAGTTCGAGTGATCCTGCTTCATGTTGGTGCCAGCGTACTCATCCAGATAAGGGATCGAGCTGTATCCCATAATCGTCTTTTCCGAATCCGTTAGCTGCTCGTAAATATACTTAGGGAGTGCCAACGGAATTTGGAACGACTGCTTCATCCACCATCTCGCAAAGGTAGCGACCAGATTCCATCGCGTGTTGCCGCTCATGTTCGCTGTAGTTCCATGCCATAGCCGACTGTCCCAGATTACGGCGTCACCGATGCTCGCCTCTATGGGGACGGCGTCGTCCAGCGCCGATTGCTCTACGTACCTGCCGGATTGGTGCGATCCCGGCACCACCACAGTGCATCCGTTCTTCTCTGTCATTTCCTCGAGTACGATCGCGACCTGCATCGAGATTACGTGCTCGCCCATGTACGGAATAAACGAGTCGATATGCAGTGGCAATTCGCCTTCGCTCGATCGGGCGAGGTAAGATCGAAGTTGGAAGTTGGGCTCTTCGTCTGGAAGAACCCGGTACCACCGATCATTAAGAAAGTTCTTTAATACTTCCAGAATCAATGGGTCCCGCAGCATCAGCTTAAGGAACTCGAAGTCCTTGTTCTGGACGTTGTGCAGCATGGTCTGATTCTGATTCAGGTACGGCGTCTCTCCGGCGCTCAGGCCGTGTACTTGCGCGTAACCCTTGCGGACGCTATCGAGGGCATATAGGAGTTCGTCGGGCGAATACAACGCGGGCACAATGCAATATCCCGCCGTCTGCACCTCGCGGCAGATGTCGGAAACGCCGATCACGATTTAAGGCACCCTCAAGAATTTCCCGGAGTTGCGGTCTTTTTTTGTCTGTCCTGTTGTGCTGATTTGGTGGACAGCAGACCCTACATTAGTATGGTTCAGTATATCATCCTCACCGAACACTCAAGCGACCGGCGCTTTATTGAACATAACGCAGATCCCATTCCTTGTAACCGTCGATACCGAAGCGGACGATGCGTGGCGACATCCGGATCGGATACGCCTGGACAACCTGACTGTATTACCCAAGTTCCAGGCGCTCTGTTCTGCGTATGGAGTCGTACCAACCTACTTGCTGACTTACGAATGCTGCAGCGCAAGCGCAGGCGTTACTTACATCGATGCCTGCATGAAGGCAGGAGCCTGCGAAATAGGGCACCATCTTCACGTTTGGACGACACCTCCATTCGAGCAGCCGGGGAATGGCGGCATCGATCGAGCGTGGCTGCATGCATTTCAGTTCGAATTGCCGAATAGCCTTTTCCAGGACAAAGCCGAAACACTCAAGGAAGCCATCAAATCGACTTTCGGTTGCCAGCCGCGGTCGCACCGGGCCGGGCGGTGGGGTGTTGATCAACGAACGATCAGCTGGCTGGTGCAGAACGAATTCCTTGTAGACTCTTCGGTCGTACCAGGCATTTCATGGAAACGACAGACCGGATCGGCGTCCAGTGGCCCGGAGTATCTTTTGGCATCATCAGGTCCCCATCGATGGTGCAGCGCGGACAACCAGGAGTGCCTGGTCGAGATCCCGGCGTCGGCACTGCCGCTGAGGCCGCTCTGTCACCTTGCATTACGCAGACTGGCTCGCCAATCCGCCTGGCTGGAACGACTACACAAACGGCTGGCGCGTCCCCGTATGCTCAGGCCCGACCCGTCCCGGGACGTTCGCGAGCTGGAGGAAATGATGATTACGCTCGTGCAAAGTGGCCTGCCAGTACAGCTCATGCTGCATTCGTCGGAATTACTGAGTGGGACCAGCCCGATAACTCGTACCGAGGAGCAGACAACGAGGATCTGGAAACAACTCGAACGAGTGTTCAGCGCTGCACGGGAGATGGGTCTTTTGCCGATGGGATTGAGTGATGCCGCAAGTTGGTACGACAAGCAAAACCTTCAGGCATATTCACCCGTGCGGTAAGCGGGGAAAAACCCCGACGAATCTTCACCAACCGATTCAC
>Ga0255052_10002181_pt1 | contig 14325 bp, 15 predicted proteins | sample JV7_2_21_MG_FD_188632 | JGI IMG/M metagenome (GOLD analysis project Ga0255052, IMG submission 188632) | Seawater microbial communities from Jervis Inlet, British Columbia, Canada - JV7_2_21 | ecosystem: Environmental > Aquatic > Marine > Inlet | place: Canada: British Columbia | collected... | reverse complement strand
GGCATTGTCATGGATCCAATCGAATCCATCACGCCCTATAAGGACAGTTCCCTCGCGATGCTGCTCGAAGCACAGCGGCGCAATGCTGAAATCCATTATTTCCAACAAAAAGACCTCAAGATGCTGGGGGGCCAGGCTATTGGCCATTCCCGGCGGCTCAAAGTTGCAGACGACAATTCAGCGTGGTTCGAAATCGGCGCCAGCCAGGAACTGGCACTAGGTGACCTGGACGTCATCCTGATGCGCAAGGACCCGCCGTTTGACATGGAATACGTGTATACGACGTATATCCTGGATCGCGCCCGCGAGGCCGGCGCGCTCATCGTCAACCACCCGCAAGCACTTCGCGACATGAATGAAAAAGCCTACACGGCCTGGTTCCCCGAGTGCACGCCGGTGACGCTGATCACGCGCTCGATGGGCGAGATGAAAGCCTTCCTGCTGGAGCACGAACACATCGTCGTGAAACCACTGGATGGCATGGGCGGTCGCTCGATCTTCGTCATCAAGAAAGGCGATAACAACGCCAACGTCATATTCGAGACGCTGACTGACTATGGCCAGCGGTTCGCGATGGCACAGGTCTTCATTCCTGAAATCAACAAGGGCGACAAGCGTATCCTCTTGATCAATGGTGAAGCCGTGCCCTATGCGCTCGCCCGTATTCCATCCGCTGATGACAATCGCGGCAATCTCGTCACGGGTGCCAAAGGTGTTGGCCAGGAGTTATCCGACGCCGATCGTGCCATTTGTGAAAAAATTGGTCCGGTACTTCGTGATAACGGTGTGTTGTTCGCCGGAATCGATGTCATTGGCGCTTTTCTTACCGAAGTCAATGTCACAAGCCCAACCGGCATACGCGAACTCGATGATCAATTTGGTCTCAATATCGCCGGGTTGTTATTCGACGCGATTGAAAACGAGACATAAGCTCTTGTTTTAAGACGACAAATGGCGGATGATTTGCAGCGACTATGGCCAGCATCGCCATGAAAATGGATTCTTTGGACGACATTCAACTTGTCGCTCCGGAAACGCCGGACAGGCTGCCGGCGATGCTTTTCCTCGCCGCACTTATTCACGGCATACTTATTATTGGCGTAACCTTTAACGCCTACATCGGCGACGAATTCTCCAGTGCGATTTCGCTTGAAGTGACGATCGTGGCCGACCCCGATCAACGTATTGACCGTCCCGATGAAGCGGAATACTTCGCACAGGCTTCACAGATGGGTGGTGGCAACACGATCGACGAGGTACGACCAACCGCGCCACTGCAAAGTGCGTCCCCGATCGACAATCCTGGTCAGGAAAATGGCGCATCCTTGCTCGACGCAACATCGCATGAGCAGTCGGCGGATCAGCTTGTATCAACGCAGAGCAAGCAGAATCGCGAGATAGTGGACAATCTGCGCGAGGAACCGCGGCCCGAAAACTCCGCCGCCATTGCTCTTGAATCCGGTAGTGAACAAACTCTGCCACTACCGCAGGACGATGAGTCGACATTTCTGATTCATGACGACGACCCGCGACAACTTGTCATTAGCGCCGACACGAGCGAGTCGACAATCGCCGCCTACCTCGACAACTGGAAGCGACGTGTCGAGGCCGTCGGCGATGAGTATTTTCCGGAACTTGGAGAGCTTGAAGGTCTGACTGGCAGTCCGACACTGGAAGTCAGCATTGAGGCTTCGGGCCAGCTGGCCGAAGTCATTATTCGCACATCCAGCGGTTCAAAGGTGCTCGACCAGGCCGCACTCGATATTCTGCGGCGCGCCTCGCCATTCGACCCGTTTCCGGCCAAGATACGTACCGATCATGATCGCCTGAGATTCGCTTACAAATGGCTGTTCAGCGAGCAACTCGATTCCGCTACCGCAAGCGCCAACTAACAAATTGACCGACGGGCTATTGTGCCATCCTCTTCTGGAGCCGATACTGTGCGTATGGGTTTCGAGGGTTCTCTGACAAATCAGTTGCTTATTGCCATGCCGGGGATGGCTGATCCGAATTTCAGCACAACGGTGACCCTGATTTGTGAACATAACGATGACGGCGCGCTCGGGATCATCATCAATCGGCCGCTAAATCTAAAGCTGGCCGGGCTATTTGAGCAACTCAACGTTGAAGATCCCGATCCGGGGTCAACAGAAGACCCAGTATTGATGGGCGGGCCTGTGGGTCCTGAGCGGGGATTCGTATTGCACGCTCCGGGCACCTCTTTCGAAAACTCCCTGGCTGTTTCGGATGACATTCAATTGACGTTGTCGCGAGACGTTATTGATGCGATGGCGACGGGTGATGGGCCAAGAAAGTCCCTGGTCGCCCTCGGTTACGCGGGCTGGGAAGCCGGCCAACTCGAAAGTGAGATGCTGGCGAACTCATGGCTGAACGTGCCCGCTTCCCCAGATATCGTATTCGACATGCCCTTCAATGATCGCTGGATGTCAGCTGCGCGGACACTCGGCATCGACATCAGCCGGATATCGTCCGATGCCGGACACGCCTGACAGTCAGGGCGGCCAGGCTGAAACTATCCTCGCATTCGATTTCGGCCTGCGGCGAATAGGCGTTGCAGTGGGGCAGACGATAACCGGGTCGGCGAGCCCTCTACGCGTAGTCGCGAATGGCGACAACGGCCCGGATTTCGGCGCAATCACCGCGATGGTCAACGAGTGGTGCCCGTCACGACTGATCGTGGGCCTGCCGATGCATGCAGACGGCTCACCAGCCAGGATTCAGCCCCGAATCGACGAATTTGTGGAAAAGCTGGCACATTTCCAACTACCAATCAACACAGTCGATGAGCGCTACACCTCGGTCGAGGCTGAGGCCGTATTGAAGAACGCCCGGGCCGCCGGGAGCCGTGGTCGACTCTCCAAAGAGGTGATCGACAGCGCTGCAGCCGTCTTTATCGCCGAGCGATTTCTCACCGGGCAATCGAACGTGTAGCATTGCCCCGCCATGCAAGCGATAGAAGTATTTCCAAGCAGTAATGACGAGGCAAATCTGCAGCTGAACGCGGACGGAAGCCTGCGCCACCTGTTGACTCTCAAGGGACTGGACAAGTCTCTGCTTGTCGAGTTGCTTGACGATGCCGAGCGATTTGTCAGTCCGGTCGAGCGTGATACTGCGCGCAGCCAGTCGCTGCGCGGACGCACCGTCGCCAATCTGTTTTTCGAGCCCAGTACACGGACGCGTGCTTCGTTTGATCTGGCCGCCAAACGCCTCGGGGCCGATGTGCTCAATCTTGACGTTAATACCTCGTCACGAAAAAAGGGCGAGAGCATTCTCGACATGATCTACACGTTACAAGCAATGCACGTCGACATCATGGTCATTCGTGATGCAAGCGCAGGTGTTCCTGCCTACATTGCACAGCACGTCAACGATTATGTCAGCATTCTCAACGCCGGCGAAGCCGACGTCTCACACCCAACCCAGGGTCTGCTCGATTTGCTGACCATCCGCCAGCGCAAGGGGCGATTTGAAGACCTGACCGTGGCGATTGTCGGTGACATCAGGCATTCACGTGTCGCACGATCCACCGCGGAGGGCCTGCAGACACTGGGCGTTGGTGAACTGCGATTAATTTCGCCGCCAGCACTGGCACCTTACGCGGACGAGATGCCTTTTGCGTCCGTCCTCGACAATCTCGACGACGGACTGCGCGATGCCGACGTCGTCATGGCTTTGCGCATCCAACGAGAGCGAATTGGCAACCTCGAAGGGATTCCGGGAATTGACGAATACTTCCAGAACTTCGGCATTAGTTCGGAGCGCCTGCAGATCGCTGCACCCGACGCCATGGTCATGCATCCTGGCCCGATGAATCGCGGTATCGAAATCGAGTCTACGCTTGCTGACAGCCCGGCGTCGGCCATCACGCAACAAGTTGCCAACGGTGTTGCGGTACGAATGGCTGTGCTCGAGTGTGTTTGCAAAGCAATGGAGTCGCGTTGACTACAGCGGCGCAGAAACACGCACAAAGAAACCGTGGGACCTTGTTCGTTGAAGACGGCGAAGTTGTTACGACCGTGGCGCACCCCGGTGACCAGTTCAGCATGCTAATTCGTGCGCCCAGGTGTGCGGCAGTTGCGCAGCCCGGGAGTTTCGTACATGTCGTTTGTGACGACGCTCTGCCGATGCGTCGTCCATTGTCAATCATGCGAACCGATGGCGATTCGATCGAGGTGTTGTACAAGATTGTCGGGAAAGGGTTGCATTTGCTGGCCGGCAAACGACCGGGCGACACGATTAGTGTGCTGGGTCCGATTGGCGAGCCATTCAAACCGTCAGTCGAGCGACCGAACTGTGTGCTGATCGGTGGGGGTGTCGGTATTCCGCCGATGGTTTTTCTTGGTGAAACCCTGCAGAACGAGCCGTGGAATCCGCTGGCAATTCTCGGATCCGAGATTCCTTTCCCGTTTGAGCTGCAGACGTCCGGCCTGCCGACACCGTGGCTGGCTGACGAACTATCGAGCACGATGCCATTACTTGAAAGTTGGGGAATTCCCACCCGGCTGACGAGTTTGTCGGGCTTTGCCGGCTGCTACCGGGGCTATGTGACTGATCTGGTGGAGAAATTGCTGCAGAGTCTCGATCACGGCGAACGCTCGAAGACCGAACTGTTCGCCTGCGGCCCGACGCCAATGCTCAAGGCCGTAACCGAACTTGCGGCGCAGTACGAGTTGCCGTGTCAGGTATCGCTAGAGGAGTTCATGGCCTGTGCGGTCGGCGGTTGCGCAGGCTGTACCATCGAGATTTCGACACCGGACGGACTTGCTATGAAACGTGTATGCGTAGACGGACCCGTCTTCGATGGCGCTACCGTCGTCTGGGGATAGCCACCGTTGGAGCGCTCAACCACCGAAGTTGATCTTGGCCTCGAGGTTCGCCCGCGAATCAGCATGTGACATTGCCTCTTCGAGTGTCACCGTCCCAGCCTTGTAGAGATCAAGCAACGCGTCATCGAACGTCTTCATGCCCTGCTCACCGCTGTCCCTATGCGCATCTTTTATGGCTGAGATATCGCCCTTGAGCATCAGGTCCTTGATATGCGGCGTATTGAGCAAGAGCTCTACAGCAGCGACAAGTTTGCCGCTGCGCGATCGCACCAGACGCTGCGACAAGATGGCGCGCAGATAGTGCGCCATATCCATGAAGATCTGACGGTGCTGCTGCTGCGGAAAAAAATTGATGATGCGGTCGAGTGTCTCTGATGCGTTATTTGCGTGCAGCGTACCGACTACCAGGTGGCCCGTGCCGGCCATGTCCAGCGCTGCCTGCATCGATTCGGTATCGCGAATCTCACCAATCTGAATGACATCCGGCGCAGCGCGCATCGCACTCTTCAGCGCACGGCCGTAGGACTTGGTATCGAGCCCGACTTCTCGCTGATTGACGATTGACTTCTTGTTTGGATGAAGAAACTCGATCGGATCTTCAATCGTAATGATGTGCGATGAGGTCTTCTCGTTGCGATGGTTGACCATCGCCGCGAGAGTCGTCGATTTGCCACAACCTGTGGCACCAACCATGAGAATCAGACCGCGACGCAGCATGATGAGATCCTGAAGTTGCCCAGGCATGCCGAGATCATTCAGGTTTGGCATCTCAGACGTGATGTATCGCAATACCATCGCAACATTGCTGCGCTGATGAAATACATTGACCCGGAAACGGCCCAGGCCCGGCTCGGAAATCGCGAAGTCGATCTCGAGTTCTTTCGTAAAGGCTTCCAGCTGGTTTTCATCCATGAGCTCGAGCGCCGCTTGCTTGACCATTTTCGGCGTCATCTCGAGATTGTTCACGGGCATTATTTTACCGTCGATCTTGATCTTGGCTGGCGAGTACGGCGCGAAGAAAAGATCCGACGCCTTTTTCTCAACCATCAATTTGAAAAGCGGCTTGACATTCATCTATACATTCTTCCGTGACGCTCAGAATGTCCGAGCAGAATCGTCTTCCACAATCTTGAGGCCCTCCGACTGCTGATCAGCAATTGAAGAGTCGCGCTTGCTTTCGAGTTTGACACGCAGACGGAGCTCGTTCTTGGAGTCCGCATTTCGCATTGCTTCTTCGTAAGTGATGATCCCCTGTTCGTACAGATCAAACAGCGCCTGGTCGAAAGTCTGCATGCCCAGACGGGTCGACTTCGCCATGATTTCCTTGATATGCCCGACTTCGCCTTTGAATATCAGATCTGCTATCAACGGCGTATTGAGCATGATTTCCATCGCCGCAATACGTCCCACGCCACCTTCTCGCGGAACCAGGCGCTGAGAAATAAAGGCCTTGGTATTCAGAGAGAGGTCCATCAACAATTGCTGACGGCGCTCCTCGGGGAAGAAGTTGATAATTCGATCGAGCGCCTGATTCGCGCTATTGGCGTGCAGCGTTGCGAGACACAAGTGACCGGTCTCGGCAAACTGGATGCCGTATTGCATTGTGTCGCGGTCACGGATCTCGCCGATCAGAATCACATCGGGTGCCTGACGCAGCGTGTTCTTTAGCGCTGCATGCCAGGTCTCAGTATCCACGCCAACCTCACGTTGGGTGATGACGCAGCCATCGTGTGGATGTACGTACTCCACCGGATCCTCGATCGAGACAATGTGACCACGAGAGTTGGCGTTGCGATGGCCGATCATTGCGGCCAGCGTGGTCGACTTGCCGGATCCCGTACCGCCGACAACGATGACGAGCCCATGTTTATTCATAACGACGTCTTTGAGGATCGGTGGTAGCTCGAGGTCCCCGAGAGTCGGAATTTCTGTCGTAATCGTCCTCAATACCGCGCCGACATATCCCTGCTGAATAAATGCACTGACACGGAAACGGCCTATACCCTGTGGTGCGATCGCGAAATTGCATTCCTTGGTCGCATCGAACTCCTTGATCTGTTTGTCGTTCATGATCGCACGAACCATGATCGCAGCCTGATCCGCGGTCAGCGGAGTATCGGTCGCTTTGTGAATCGTGCCGTCGACTTTGATGGCCGGCGGGAAGCCCTTTGTGAGAAACAGATCCGAGCCTTCACGGTCGACCATCTTTCTCAGTAAATTTTGCGTAAGTCGTACCGCTTGTTCGCGTTCCATGTTCCGTGTCTCCAGTCAGAACAGCCTGCCGGCGTTCCTAGAAATTCTCTTTCATCACTGCGCGGAAGCGTGCTTCTTCCTTGTTGATCAACCCCTTGGACATCAACTCGGCGAGGTTCTGATCGAGCGTGTACATTCCCGCTGCCTGACCGGTCTGAATCGCGGAATACATCTGCGCGATCTTGCCCTCGCGAATCAGGTTTCTAATCGCCGGTGTACCGATCATAATTTCGTGAGCGGCGATTCGTCCGCCACCGACCCTCTTTAACAGCGTCTGCGAAATGACAGCTCGCAATGATTCGGACAACATCGCCCGGACCATTTCTTTTTCCGCCGCCGGAAACACGTCGACCACCCGGTCGATGGTCTTTGCGGCAGAACTCGTGTGCAAGGTGCCAAACACAAGGTGACCTGTTTCGGCGGCTGTCAGTGCCAGCCGAATCGTCTCAAGATCACGCAACTCACCAACAAGGATAACGTCGGGATCCTCACGAAGCGCTGAGCGCAGTGCTTCGTTGAAACCGAGCGTGTCGCGGTGCACTTCGCGCTGGTTGATCAGTGATTTTTTCGACTCGTGAACAAACTCGATGGGGTCCTCGATCGTCAGAATATGATCGGGTTTGTTTTCATTGACGTAGTCGACCATCGCAGCCAGCGTGGTGGACTTACCCGAGCCGGTAGGGCCGGTCACCAGAACGATTCCTCGAGGATGCATCGCCACATCCTTGAAAATCGCCGGCGCGCCCAGATCGTCAAGAGTCAGGATCTCAGAGGGAATGATTCTGAAAACGGCAGCCGAACCGCGATTCTGGTTGAATGCGTTGACACGAAAACGAGCAAGTTTCGGAATTTCAAACGAGAAATCGGTCTCCAGAAATTCCTCGTAGTCCTTACGCTGCTTGTCATTCATGATGTCGTACACCATGCTATTGACGTCTTTGTGAGTCAGCGCCGGCATGTTGATACGCTTGATGTCGCCATCAACACGAATCATCGGGGGTACACCGCCGGACAAGTGCAGGTCGGAGGCATTGTTCTTCACCGTGAACGACAATAATTGGGCAACGTCGACGGCCATATTCATCCCTCTTAAATGGATGGCCGGACTTACCATAACCCGGCCTGGATCGAAGCCTAGTATAGCGAAGCATCCGGAGTAAAACGTGATTAGAGTCACGGAAAACTTGCCAAGAATCCGAGATTTGCTGGCAAAAGACGCTGTGGATGCCGGCCGCGACGCGGATTGCGTCAGATTGCTCGCTGTCAGCAAGAAACAGCCCCTAAGCAGTGTGATCGAGGCGTCTGAGGCCGGACAGCTCGATTTCGGCGAAAACCAGGTAGTCGAAGGCGTCGAGAAGATCACTTCTGTGGCCAATGATGAACTCATCTGGCACTTCATCGGCCACTTGCAGACCAACAAGACCAGGGTCGTCGCCGAGCATTTTCAGTGGGTGCATTCTATCGACCGTCTCAAGACCGCCGAGAGGCTCAGCCGGCAGCGACCTGCCAGCCTCGGCGACTTGAACATTTGTCTGCAGGTCAATGTCGACGACGAAGAAAGTAAGTCAGGACTGCCATTGAATGCGGTTCGTGATCTGGCGATGCGGGTAGCGGACCTGCCGAATCTCAGGCTTCGGGGGCTGATGTGTTTGCCCGCGATCCGGCATGATTTCGATGCGCAACGCGTACCGTTCGCTCGCCTGAGCCGCCTTGCTGATCAACTTCGTGCCAATGGAATTCCTACCGATACTCTAAGCATGGGCATGAGCGCCGATTACCGTGCCGCGATTTTCGAAGGCAGTACAATGGTCCGCATCGGCACGGCCGTATTTGGGCCCAGGATCACAATATGAGCAATTACAAGGTCGGTTTCATCGGTGGCGGGAACATGGCGCGAGCACTCGTCGGAGGTCTGATCTCAAGTGGCTATCGGCCGGCCAATCTCCTGCTTGCCGAGCCAAGTGCAGCGCGGTGCGATGTACTGTCATTGGAGCTTCCCGGCGTTCATGTCGACAAGAGCAACAACAGCGTCGCGGATCGCGCCGACTGCCTTGTACTGGCCGTCAAGCCACAGCTGATGCGTGATGTTTGTCTTGATCTTGCCGAAACCGCGCAAGCCAGGAAACCACTCATTATCTCGGTTGCCGCTGGCACTCACAGTCGCGACATCGACGCCTGGCTTGGCGGCAACCTTGCGATCGTCCGCGTGATGCCGAATCAACCCGCATTGTTGTTGCAGGGTGCTTCAGGGCTGTTCGCCAACAAACTGACGAGTAGTGAAGAACGCGACAGGGCAACTGAGATCATGTCAGCGGTCGGTAGCGTCGTGCACGTAGCGGACGAAGGCAGCATTGATGCCGTTACGGCGATTTCGGGTACAGGCCCGGCGTACTTCTATTTGCTAATCGACATGTTGATTCGGTCAGCTGAAGACTTTGGCCTTGATCCGCAGGCGGCACACAAGCTGGTCATGGACACGGCGCAGGGTTCTGCCTCGCTCGCAGCCGTAAGCGGCGAGTCGATGGAAGCGATGATTGCGCACGTGCGCTCGCCGGGCGGCACTACGGCCGCGGCCTTTGAGGTTTTCGACAACGAGAATGTTCGTGATATCTTTGCGTCCGCGATTGCTGCCGCAAGGGACCGAGCCGTCGAACTGGCGGAGACTTCAAATTAATGAAACCTGCACTGATTTTTATTATTAGCACGATCGCGCAGCTGTATCTTCTAATCATGTTATTGCGTTTCTGGTTGCCGTGGCTACGAGCGGATTTTCGTAACCCGATTGCGCAAGGGATTCTCAAGCTCACATCACCACTGGTCATTCCAGTCCGACGATTGATTCCGCCTGTCGGTCGCCTCGACACCGCAACCGTAATCGTCGCCTTTGGCCTGCAATACTTGACTGTGCTTACAGTTCTGACGATCAGTGGTATTACATCTGCAATCGTGCCAATTGCAATAACGTCTTTAATAGATTTGTTCTTGTTGTCTCTGCAATTGTTCAAGTTCGCGATCTTCGTTCACATCATCCTGAGCTGGGTTGCGCCAAGAACCTACAATCCGGCGACAGCTTTTATTGCAATGCTCGTCGAGCCCGTAATGCGGCCATTTAGGAAATTGATTCCAGCCATCGCCGGAATTGATATCTCACCCATCTTCGCCATCATTGCGTTGCATGCGAGCGGAATCTTCGTAGCTACCCTAAGGCCGATTCCGATTTGAGCAATAGCGAAGACATTGCCGCCAGTTGGAGCGGTAACGATCTGATAGTGCGTGTCCGGGCGCAGCCACGGGCCAGTCGAAACGGGATTCTTGGTGTTAGCAACGGCGCTTTAAGTGTACGAACGACGGCCACACCCACAGATGGAAAAGCGAACAAGGCCGTCATCCGCTTACTCGCTGAATACTTCAATGTGCCGCCATCGCGAATAAAACTGAGTCACGGTCGGACACATCGCAATAAGCGATTCATCATCGCAGGCCCGGTTTCCGTGCCGGATAGCCTACGTGTCGCGGCGCAAGCATCAAATAGTCTATAGTGCCTGTACCTGTAGGGGGACAAGTTTCATGAGCATCAAGAAAATAATAATCGCATTGTCATTGCTCGGACTCGTATCCGCCTGTGGCGGACCGAATGAATCAGCTGACGTGCCTGAAGCACAACCGGCTGGAGCGACCAGCATCGACATAGGCGATCACGTTGTGCATTTCAGTGCGCAATCTACCGACCAGTTGCCACCTGAGGTTGCACGTGCCTACGACATTGTGCGCAGCAAGAATAGAGCCATGCTGAATGTCTCGGTATTGCACAAAGCAGACAATACTTCAGTGGCTGCTGACGTAACCGTGAAAACGGTTAACCTGACCGGACAGCTGAAGAATATTACGATGCGCATCATCAACGAGCAGGATGCGATTTATTACATTGGCGAGGTTCCCGTCGCTAATCGTGAAACCCTGATTTTCGACATTCGTGTCATTCCGGAAGGTGTCGAATCAGCATCAGATGTTCGATTTAAGCGTCAGTTTTTTACCGATTAGAAAGACTTCCTGACGGTTACACGGTTGCTCCACATATGCTATCGTCGCGCTGCTTTTGTCGCGGGCAGCGCCCGCTTTTGTTTTTCTTAGGAGTCATTTTTTCATGGCAGCGAACACCAGAAAGCCACCTACCAAATCAGAAATCTACGCAAAGATCGTCGACGATACCGGATTGGCACGCAAAGACGTCGTTGCGGTCTTCGAATCACTGCATGGTCAAATTCAGAAAAACCTGGGCGGTCGCGGCGCGCCGGGCGTATTTACTGTCCCGGGTCTGCTCAAGTTGCGGGTCGTTAAGAAACCAGCCAGGAAAGCACGCAAAGGAGTTAATCCTTTCACGGGCGAAGAAATGATGTTCAAGGCAAAACCAGCATCCAAGGCCGTTAAAGCTTCTGCTCTAAAGGGCCTGAAAGACATGGTCTGATTTGGAAGCGAGTATCGAACACGAAAGCCGGGGCTTGCCCCGGCTTTTTTATTCTGCCGACGTTTTAACGAACCTCATGACCGCCGAGCGCAGCTCACTGAGCCTGCCGTGAAAAAAATGCTCGGCTCCCGGCACGACGATCAACTCGGGCCCCGGTTCGAGGCCATTGAGCCATTCGATAGTTTCCTCGACACCTACCAGCTCGTCCTCGTCACCCTGGATAATGAGCCAGGGACAGGCAGGCTGCTGATTCAGATTGCCCGCAAAACGGTAGATTGCCGGCGCAACGCTAATCAAACCGCTGACCTCGGTGGCAACCGCAGCCCGGACCGCGATCGCTGCTCCGAAAGAAAAACCACTAAGCCACAGCGGCACACCGGGATGACGATTACGCATCCAGAGAATCGCCGCAAACGCATCGTCAAGCTCGCCACTACCGTCGTCAAACTGGCCCTCACTACCCTCCGTACCACGGAAGTTGAAACGCAAAGCAACGAACTCGCTGCGCACGAACGAACGCGCAAGTGTGTGCGCGACCTTGTTGTGCATTGTCCCACCGTGCTGCGGATGGGGATGACAAACAACGGCCACGCCTTTTATTGGACCATGGCCCGGAGAATCGAGGATGGCCTCGAGCTTGCCTGCTGGGCCATTGAGCCATATGTCCTGAGGTTGCGCTATTCTGTTCAAAATCAGCTCGATTAGAATTAGCCTAAGCGGATGTTATTGCTGTAAAATTTCGGCATGAACGAACATATCGATCTTGAAGCACGATATTGTGCACACAATTATCACCCGTTGCCCGTAGTATTGACCCGCGCTCAGGGTGCCTACGTCTGGGACGCATCCGGCAAGAAGTACCTAGACATGATGAGCGCCTATTCGGCCGTCAGCCATGGTCATGGTCACGAACGGCTGATCGCGATTTTGAAAGAACAGGTCGAGCGCCTCAACATTGTGTCGCGCGCGTTCTACACCGACAAGCTCGGCCCATTTCTGGAAAGAGTGTGCGCGCTCACGGGCCAGGACATGGCGTTGCCGATGAACACGGGCGCCGAAGCAGTCGAGACGGCGATCAAAGCCGCCCGCAAATGGGCGTATACCATCAAAGGTGTCGAGCCTGACAAGGCCGAGATCATAAGCTGTACCGGTAACTTCCACGGACGAACGATTACAATCGTTGCGATGTCCGATGAACCGCAGTACCAGGAAGGATTCGGGCCATTCCCGCCCGGTTTTCGCCTTGTTGAGTACGGCAATATTGACGCGCTCGAAGCCGCAATCAATGAGAACACGGCCGCGTTTCTCGTCGAACCGATTCAGGGTGAGGGCGGCATCGTCGTGCCACCCGACGGCTATCTCAAGGCAGCCGAAGCGTTATGCCGAAAGCACAATGTGCTATTGATCGCCGATGAGATTCAGACTGGACTTGGTCGAACTGGTAAGTTTCTCGCGGTCGAACATGAAGACGTCCACCCTGATGGCCTGATCCTGGGCAAGGCACTTGGAGGAGGCATTTTGCCTGTCTCGGTGTTTCTGAGTCGGCGAGAAGTGATGAATGTATTCACGCCTGGCGACCACGGCAGCACGTTCGGCGGAAACCCGCTGGCTGCAGCGATTGGCCTTGAGGCGCTCAATATTCTCGTTGAGGATGATCTGGCCGCGAAGAGTGCCGAGATGGGCGACTATCTGATGACTGAACTCCGCAAGATCGATAGTCCATTAATCCGCGAAGTGCGAGGGCGCGGCTTGTTCATCGGTATTGAAACGGATCCCGGTCTTACCAGCGCACGCGCGATTTGTGAGGCGTTGATGGAGCACGGCATTCTCAGCAAGGAAACGCATGAGACGGTTGTCAGACTCGCACCACCCTTGATTATTAGCCGGGCCGAGATTGACTGGGCCATACAGCAAATAGGTGAAGTCATCGACAAATTTGATCGACTTCGCCTGGCGTCGTAAGGGCAAATCCGCATGCCAGAGATAACTGTCATTCACATCGCACTTCTGGCTATTGCTGTGCTGATCGGAACGGTGCTTGGTTGGGTCGGCCGCGGTAGCCGCACTCAACGCGAAAAGGCGGCAATTAATAAAGGATGGCAGGAGCAGCTCGAGGTGCGACGCAACGAACACGAACGCCTGCTCGATCAGAACAAGAGCCTGATGGCACAAAATAGCCAGTATCAGGCCTCTAACAACGACGCGAAAATGCGGGCCAGTGAATTGTCCATCGCACTCAAAGAGGCCTTTGAGCGGCGCGATGAACTGCAACGGCAAATCAAGGACATTCGGGGAAACCTGGAGTCCGCAGTGACAGAGCGCGATCAGTTACAAAGCGACATACACGACCAGGCTTCAAGGGGTGACAGCACCACCGTCTTGATGGCCGAAAAAGATCGCCAGATTGTGAAACTCGGCCGCGAACTTAGAAACTGGCATGATCGCCTGCCGCCGCTAATCGAAGGTTTCCGCAAGCGCAACGCCGCGGCTGAAGAACTCGAACAGGACCTTGACGCAGCGCGTCAACGCATTGCGGCACTCGAAGCTATGGTGGGGTCCGAGCAAACTCTCGTCGAACCTGTGGATCCTGACGCATTACCGGATGGCATGGAAGCATCAAACGACCCCATTGACGGTGAAACGGTGGGAGTCGATGTCGAAGAAGGGCGACAAGATGCAGAGCATAAAAACGAAGAACCTGAGAACGACGAAGAGCCCGAGGACGAAGAATACCTGGATGACGATCGGGATGACCCCGAG
>Ga0255052_10002180_pt1 | contig 14325 bp, 12 predicted proteins | sample JV7_2_21_MG_FD_188632 | JGI IMG/M metagenome (GOLD analysis project Ga0255052, IMG submission 188632) | Seawater microbial communities from Jervis Inlet, British Columbia, Canada - JV7_2_21 | ecosystem: Environmental > Aquatic > Marine > Inlet | place: Canada: British Columbia | collected... | reverse complement strand
GGAGACTCGGATCCCGAACTACTGCAGTTGATCAATGATCCGATAAATAAGATGTATGCGCGCAGAATGCGCGGCTCCGGGGACATGTGGGGAGCGATGCTTTATCGCCCGGAACCGTTCGACGTTCCGCAAAGCCTGAAAAACATTATCGACCGTAGCTATGTCGCGATGAATCAGGGCGATCCAGTGATGTTCCAGATAGATCTGGATGAAGATGGGCAGAACGAATACCTGTTGCTTATGTTGCACAAATTTGGCATCGGAAATTCGCAGTTTTATTACTTGACGGAAAATGGATGGCAGGCCGGCAACGTCTTCCATTCTGGCTGGAACCGTGATGACGCGGTGCCGGATCTGATCAGGGAGGGCGAAATCGAACTTGTTGATCCGCGCTTCAAGCATCTGGAGATCGGTGGCGTGTTACTCAAGCCGTTCACGCGTGAATGACGCATAGGGGAATTGTTAGCACCCTCACCTCGCGCCAGGCCTGCAATGCGATAACAACCGCGCATGGCAAGAGCTGCCTGAAGTGGCTTTTCCGGGGCGCTAAAACAAGAAAACGGGCCAAAGGCCCGTCTTCTTGTTTCCTCGATCGAAGGCTCATCAGAGCCTTCAATTCATCTTGCGATCATCAAAGATCAAACATATGCCGGAATACCACCTGATATTGACGGCCAAACGGGTCGTGAGTTCTGGCCTCAAAGTTCAGGTCCTGGTCGGCGAATGGAGGATCTTTGTCGGCGATATTGGTCATGTTCAGCGCCAGTGTCGTCCGGTCGTTAGTGAAAGTGTAGTTGTAGTGCAGGTCCACTGTCGTCCAGGAGGCGATCACAGAATTGAAGGTCTGAGTCGATGTCTTGTCATCGGTATAGTCGTCAATGTGTCGAACGATGGCCATGGCGCTGTGCTGGTTGTTGCTCCAGCCGAGTGTGAAGTTGGAGCGCCACTGGGGTAACGGAGAGGCAATATTACTTTCGTTACGATTGCCGACAGCATCGATTGTGACGTTAGTCACCTGGCCGCCAACAACGCCCGGAATGCCGCCAATATCGTAGCTGAACATATAGCTGGCATCGAGCCCAAGACTAAACTGGCTGTCTCCTGCCATATCGATTGTATAGTCTGCCGATATATCCACACCATCCGTTTCGACCGTCGGTGCGTTAATAAACGGCACAATAACCCGGGTAATTTCGCCGCTGTGTTGCAGGTTGTCGTCAGGATCCTCGCCCGGGAGTGCGTTACGGAAAATATCGGAGTCTCGACAGTCGGGCGTCCTGTTCACACAGAGCGTATTCTCGATCGTTACCTTGGTTTGTCCGTTCTCCACTGCGATCAGGTCTTCAAAATCGATATTCCAGTAATCCAGAGTGAGGTTGAAGTTATCGGTGCCGGCGACTACCAGTCCCACGTTGAAGGTCGTTGCCGTTTCCGGTACCAGGTTTGGGTTGCCGGCTGTATCGGCCGCCTTGAAGCCGGTTGACGGCGTGCCTCCACCTTTAGGTACGTCGGAAAACGGGACCAGGTTTGTTTCCTGGTTGAAACGCTGATGCAGAGTGGGTGCGCGGAATGTCGTACTCACAGAACCGCGGAAAGACAATACATCATTAACATTCCAAAGCAGGGCCAGTTTCGGGTCAAAGGTATCGCCGATACCACTGCCGTAGTCCTCGTAACGAAGGGCGACCTGTGCTTCAAAATTATCCGCCAGGGGAACGGCGAGTTCTCCAAATAAAGCGTAGACATCCTGGGATTCATCGATTTCGATTCCGCCGCCAACAAAAATAAAGCTACCGGGAATGGTGGCTATAAGATTGCGGTCGACATCGAGACTTTCGTCCCGGTACTGAATGCCGAAAGCGCCTTGGACAGTGCCGGCGCCCATATCAAACAGATCGCCACTGATAACAGCATCAAAAACCAGCAGATCAGCGGTTTGATCGAGGTCATTACTGCTGCGCATGAATTCCTCGACCGAGGCGTCGTTAGCAAGCGCCGGGTCGGTCCAGCGCGTGCTGAAAGGATTGAACCACATGCAACTGCCAACGCCCGGCGTACCCGTGGCGGTATCGCAATTCGGGCCACCCAAACCATTTATTGCATCGGCAAAACGCTGTTGAACTACTGTCGGGCTCGATTCATCAACATTGTTGTTGCTATAGCTCACCGAGCCATCGAATTCCCAGTTATCGCCAAAATCAGCTCTTATGCCGCCGACGACGCGGTAAGTTTCATATTCGCGCCGAGAGGGCATCGTCGGAAAATTCTGACCAAACGGCCGGCCGAGATAGATTCCCGGGACACCATGAACGTTAGCAGGGTGCGCGGCCGGCATCACCACAAATTTTAGAACCGGGAACGACGGCGAGTTGCCAATGTCGGGGGCATCGACGGTGTAGTAGGCGGCTTCTCCGTAAAATTCCGCACTGTCACCGATATCGCTTCGCAAGGTTGCCCAGAGATTGATCTTTTCCTGGTCGTCGGCGAGATCATAATGTTCGACAAAGCTGTAGCCACAGCGCCCAATCCCCGGTGGCACCGGCAGTGGGGCAGTGCCACCTGAAGCATTAAAAGAGATTCCATTGTTTGCTTCACAGTCCGGATCGGCGATCGGGAGCATGGCGATTGGAAATCCAGCAAACGGGCCGGTAGTCGGAGTAGCCAGGGGAATGAACGCACCCGGAGCCGCCAACGTTGATACGCCGCGGTTTGCTTCCAATTGGCCCACCGTAAACGGCAACTCGCTCGCCACCAGTTTCTCGACTTCACTATAGGCAGCTGCAACAACCAGATTGGTGCCGTCATTACCCCAGCCCCAGATACCGCTAACATCCCAATTACTTTGATTTGGGGACTCCGCCCGATCGCGATAACTGGTGGATACCTCAAGGCCCTCAAACCGGGTGCGGGAAATCATGTTGACAACCCCGGCGACAGCATCTGATCCATAGGTTGCGGCTGCACCGTCTTTCAGGACTTCCAGGCGTTCCAGCGCAATGCCGGGAATCAGGTTGATATCGACGAATGACGCCCCGGACCCAGCCGAGGTCGAATGGATCACCTGGCGCTTGCCGTTAAACAGCACCAAAGTCTTGTCCAGGCCAAGGCCACGTAAATTGATGTTGGCAGTACCGGTGTTGCGATTCTGTCCGCCGAGAGGATTCGAGCGATTCTCGGAACCCGCGTTAATCACCATATCATTGACTATGTCGGTTGTAGTGGGAGCGCCCAGCGCTTCGAAATCGTCGCGGTCGAACACGGAAATTGGCAATGCACCAGTGGTGGTAGATCCTTTGATGTGCGAGCCGGTAATAATGATTTCCTCTAACGGATCATCATCTGCCGCATCCTGTGCATAGGTCAGGCCACTTACGGCCAGTACCGTGACAAAAGAGAAGCAAGATATAAATTGGGCCACTCGGCCAGCCTGTGTGGAATTACGCATAAGGTTTCTCCCCTTTTTCCGTAAGAAGTGTCGTTGCGGCCACAACAAATATCAAAGGCCGGGGCTGAACGTCAGCTCTTATTCTTATTGGGAATATCGTGCTGAAAATTCACGAATATTGATATCTCGGCTAATACGTAGTTACCGCAAGAAGAACGAGCCTGCCTTGATTTGTGGCGGAAAAGATACGCTTTGCAGAGAACGGACCGAACGTCCGTAAGCCGTTAATTTGCCGAATATTGTTGGTTGATCGACGTCGATTCGTGGGCTTGGGTACGGCACTAAGTCGAGCGAGTTACGCTAGTTCTCAACGGCTACCGTTGGTCCGACCCCATATGTCAAATGTTCAATTATCGAGCGGCAGGAAACTGTAGCGCTTGTCCAGTTCCAGCATCCGGTCCACGAAATCATCCGGGTGCTCGACTTTCACGTCGACGATCTCACCATTTTCTTCGACAGCTACTATTCGTGGCTGAATAAATCCTCTGAATGGCGCAATATTTAGCGGCTCGACGCGCGCCAGGACTTCCTCGTGAATGGTCTGGTCAACCCTCACACCATAGGTTTCGACGAGGGCTTTGCCTGCTTCAAAATCTCCCTCGGACTTGATGCGCTGAATTTCTTGCAGGAGTTCACCGAACAGGCCGCGCAGCTTATCGTAGTCCCGAATCACGAAGTACGTCTTGCCGTCATCTTCGACCTTTTCGATGATATTGCTCTCACGTCCTCGTTCATAAGCCCAGCCGGCAATGATCTGGCGATTACGCATGTGAGCTTCTTCGATGTCGTCACCCGACTTGATACGACGTAGCTGCATCAGGAGGCCGTTGCGAATAGCAATGTCGTACACCACCTTGCCGACATCCAGTGATGGCATCAGACCAAGCTCAATGAGCTTGGGATCCAAGATGAAATAAAGTCCGACAAGGTCCGCGCGCGCTTCTTCAAGCGTTGATCTATAGCTCTTTAGAGTCTCCTTTGGCGTACCGACGCCCGGATTGATCTGGCCGGATGCGTGTCCGATAACCTCATGCATATCGACGTCCAGTAAAGAGGCGAGGGCGCCGTATTCGGCGTTGCGGGCCTTCTCTTCATCGGTATGGGTGAATTCGTCGTGCAGTCCGCTGGCTGTTGACGAGATCTCGAACGCCTCCATGATGTTGCCAAGCGTTACAGACTTGGAGCCATGCTCCTTGCGAATCCAGTTGGCGTTCGGCAAATTGATGCCGATCAGCGATGTATGCGCCGCATCGCCGCCTTCCATGACGACGGTGATTACTTTGGCCGAGATGCCGACGACGTTTTTCTTCTTGTGTTCGTCCCTGATTGGTGAATTGTCTTCGAACCATTGCGCGTTGTCGCCGATCGTTGAAATGCGGCGTGACGCGACGAGATCACGAATGGACACGACCGACTCCCAGGAGCCGCGATAAGCGAGTGGATCGTTGTAGACTTCGGTGAAGCCGTTGACAGCATCAATCCGTGAATCTGTATCGGCAACCCAGGCGATGTTGTAATCGTCGTAGTCCTTGAGATCGCCGCTCTTATAGTGCTTGACGAGTTTTTCGATCCAGGCCTTCTGCAAATCGTTCTCGGCAACCGTGGCTGCTTTTTCGAGCCAATAGATGATCTGCTCGATTGCCGGGCTATACATGCCACCGACTTTCCAGATCCTTTCGACCAGCTTGCCGTCGATCTTGACGAGTTGCGAGTTCAGGCCCCATGAAACAGGTCGTTCCGGGTCGGCGTCTTCCTTTGCGGCATAGAATGAGGCCACCTCGTCTGCTGTAACGTCGCGGTAATAATTTGTAGCGGAATTAATGACCTGGTCGACTTCCGGATCGAGACTGACCTTCTTCGCGGCCGTGTCCGGATCGAATAGAGGAGCCTGTAAAAGTGCCAGAAGATCTTCGACGGTCTGGCGTTCGTCGAGCGGCAGCTCGGACGAATCACTCTGATCGACCATTGCGGCGAGTTCGGCGGGCGTGAAATCCGGCAGCATTTTGTCCGTCGAGTAATGGTGATGAACGCCATTTGCGTACCACACGCGCTTCGCATACTCGAGTAAGCTGGCAAAATCCTCGCCATTGCGATCACCACTATAGGTGCCAACGACGGCGGACAACAACTTGCGAATTCGAAGATTGTGTTGGTAGTTCTGGTCAAAGATGATGTCGCGGCCCGACAAAGCGGCCTGCGACAGGTAATACGCCAGCTTCTTTTCCTGCAAAGGCAGCTCATCGAAACCCGGCACATCGTAACGCAGGACCTCGACATCGGCGAAACGATCGACATGGACCTGGAACTCAGGGGTTGTAGCGGGGTCATTGGCGGCGTCTGTGACATCAACCGGCGCCTGTTCCTGACCACAGGCTGCAAGCAACAATGCCGCCGAAACGGCTATAAATCTATGCACGGGGCGCTCCTCTCGTTAAATCAGCAGCCTCGTCCGAGGCTGAAAAGGGCCATATTGTCCGTGAAAAGCCCCGTTCTTCCAAGCAAAATAAGAAAGGCGGCGCTGTACGCCGCTACCGTTATTTCACTCAGGCTCGAGTAGCCGTTCCAGGTCGTCTCTGTGGCTGCAGAAACACCTGGTGGGCTGACCGATCCGCTCTATGCACACCGCGGTTTTGTCAGTCGGACATGACAATTTCTGAAGCTCTTCTCGCGAATCCACGTGATATTCAGCGTTGCCATGATTTGCACTCGCACAGCCTGCCAGGAACGCGAGACATACTACGGCGAGCAAATATAATTTATCTTCCATTGCTTTGTATTCGGCATGAAATATTACGAGCCCCTGAATGATGGGAAATTCTTCTTTTTGACCTGTTGAACTGGCGCTTCGTTCCGCCCTGATGTCACAACGATTGCCGATGCAGTGTATATCATGGTCGTCCTGCAAATGGCCTCATATATGCGGGGCGTGAGAGCATGCCAAAAAAGGGGACAGAACATCGGGTTATAAACATAGAACACATCGGTCTTGGCTAGATATTGTCGCCCCGGCAGCAGTATCAGTAGCATCTGCTCATGCCGGAAATCTACGTAATTCACGAAAACGACGAGTGGACTGAACCTCTGAAGGTTCAGCTTCAGACTATGGGGCTGCCATTCGAGGAGTGGTACCTGAACGAGGGTCAGCTGGACTTGTCCGCACGCCCGCCATCCGGCGTTTTTTATAATCGCATGAGCGCCTCGTCTCATACCAGAGATCATCGATTCGCTGCCGAGTACACGGCGGCTGTATTATCCTGGCTGGAAGGACATGGCCGGCGGGTTATTAACTCGAGCCGCGCACTGCAACTCGAGGTCAGCAAAGTCGCACAATACGGAGCGCTCCATGCACATGGCATTCGGACTCCGCGTACTGTCGCCGCCATCGGCCGGGATGAGATACTGGCAGCAGCACGCAGCTTCGATGGGCCATTCATCACCAAGCACAACCGTGGTGGAAAGGGACTTGGTGTCAGATTGTTCCGGAGCACTATCGCGTTGCGGGATTACATCGATGGACCGGAATTTGAGCCCCCGATTGATGGCATAACACTCGTTCAGGAGTACATCGAGTCTCCGGAGCCTTTCATCACACGATGTGAGTTTATCGGCGGTGAGTTCCTGTACGCGCTACGTGCCGATACTTCCGATGGTTTCCTGCTTTGCCCTGCCGACGAATGTCAGACGGAAGGTGCGTTCTGCCCGACAACGCCCACAACGAAATTCCACATCGTTAAGGACTTCGATCATCCGATTCTCGAACGATATCAAACCTTCCTCGACGATAACGGCACCCACATTGCCGGTATCGAGTTTATCCTCGATAAGACCGGTGAGCTTTATACTTACGACATCAATACGAATACCAATTACAACCCAACCGCAGAGGCCGAGGCGGGAGTATCAGGCATGCGCAGAATCGCCGAGTATCTGGGCGATCAGCTCGCAGAAGCCACCGGATTCGGAGTGAATCAACGACAAGTTGCCGCAAGATAGCGCCGACCGCGCGTTCATATTTCGTAACAAGCCCAACCTGAGCAACTGGAATTGAATACCGGGAACCAATCTCTCGATGTTTATTCTAACGATGCGGGTTCGATCGACTTGCAGAGAAGAGATTCGTGAGAGTAACAATAGTCTTGATTATCTTGGCGGTAATAGCCTGGTCAATGCTGGCGTTTGCGGTGGATCAGGGCGAAATTGCACCGAAGTGGCAGGCAGTAAATCTCCAGGGCGAAACCGTGTCGTTTCCCGAGGTATCTGAGGGCAGACCGACGGTGTTTATTTTCTGGGCGACCTGGTGCCCATACTGCAAGGCCTTCATGCCCTATTTGAAGAAAATCCATGATGACTATGGGCCCGAGCGTATCCTGATTATTTTGGTAAATGCCAAGGATAAAGACGGCGACAAAGACGCATACGTCGATGCGCTGGGTTTTCCGGTCGTGGCGATCCGGGAGGGCGACGCAATAGCGGCAGATTACGGCGTCAGATTTATTCCCGGACTGATGGTCGTAGACGGTAACGGTACGGTATCCTATCGGCGAAGCTCGACGGAGTTACCGCCGGGCCGAACCATTGCCGAGCTCTGGTCGGAAAAGGTGAGGGCAGCACTTGACCAGGCGCTTTGATTTCTGAACTTGATTACACAATGAACGAATCCTGGGGACCCCATGACATCGGCGGCCAGATGGCTGGCCCAATCGACCTTGGCGAGCACGATATTGCTCACTGGGAATGGCAGATCGATGCCATGCTGCGCCTTGCCCTGAAAAAAGGCCTGATCACCGACTTTGCAGAACTTCGCGATGGCATCGAGCAACTCTCAGCAGACGACTATGATCGCCTGAGTTATTACGAGCGCTGGGCGAAATCGCTGGCTTACACGCTGCTCTCCAAAAAAGTGATCAGCGAACAGAAACTCAAAGACAAAATAGAAACAATTCGCGCCCGCCAGGAAGCGGAGGGCCTGCGATGAGCGAGCCGCGTTTTTCGGTTGGGCAGCGCGTGCAAATCGCAGACCGCACGCCACCGGTACATCACCGCGTACCTTCCTATGCCAAAGGGCATGTTGGCGTCGTCGAGCGGGTTTGCGGCATGCATGCCAATCCCGAGCTATGTATCCGCGGCGACGGCAAACCCTTTCAGCGGATCTACCGTGTACGCATTCCGCAGACTGATTTATGGGCACCGTACGAGGGAACCGGCGGCGACAAGCTCGAGATCGAGATCTTCGAGCACTGGCTGGAGCTGGCACAATGACTGGCCACGACGATCATGATCATGGACGTACGTTTCAGCCGGATCACCCGGAGCCGACCAGCGATGCTGCACTGGTAGGGCTGGCGCTACGGGAGCTCCTGATCGAAGGCGGACATTACACGGCCGAAGAGGAGCTGGCCGTCATCGCCGAAATGCAGGGCGCTTCCCCGGAGAATGGCGGAAAAATAGTCGCCCACGCATGGACAGATCCCGAATATAAAAAACGTCTGCTGAGAAACGGCAAAGACTCGATTAAGGAACTCGGATTCGATCTCGAGCCGTACGAGTTCACTGTCATGGAGAATACTGAAGGCATTCATAACGTCATCGTCTGCACCCTCTGCTCCTGTTATCCGCGCGCACTCCTGGGTATGTCACCGGCGTGGTACAAATCAAAGAACTATCGATCCCGTGTCGTGCGAGAACCAAGAGCAGTGCTCTCCGAGTTCGGTGTAGATCTGTCAGACGATGTCGATGTTCGAGTGCATGATTCCACAGCGGAGTTGCGTTACATGGTCCTGCCGCAAAGGCCGGCCGGTACGGATAACTGGTCAGAAGATGATCTTGCCGCACTGATTACTCGCGACTCATTAATCGGTACCCAACGCGACCTGAATACCGAATAACAAGGTCACGAATCGCGGTGAGCCTCACCCGCTTCCGATAACACCGGACTCTTCGGGTAAAGAAACGCGCAGGGCACCCAGCCCTCCCTGATCGGCACATCGGCTGAATGCGTTAGATTCAGGCCCAATAATTCGGGTAATAGATGCGTATGCGGGCCCTCCGGCGTTTTGTCATCGGTGTGTTCACCACCGATTGCCTGGTAGACCTCGATTCTTCCCAGGCGAGTAATTACGACACGCTGCGGCTGAGACTCCAGTAGCCTGGGAAATACCGGTGAGCCATGCTCGAAGATGCTCGACCCGCAATGTTCACGCAGGAATTCAACCAGGTTCAAATCGCTCGTTCGAACGCAGAAATCGAGTTGAAAGCACCCGCTGCCTAATGAAGAGACACCAAGATCGAAAAGGAAAGCATCGCGATCGTCTGGACTCAGCGCAGAAACATCCTGCCCCAACTCGGTCAGAACCTCGTTATTCGACATTCCTGACGAGTCCGCCGGCAGACACAATGCGATATGTTGTCGGGCAGTGCCGTGGCTGGTCTTATTCTCGAACGCGCAGATACCGATATCCTCTTGCAGCTCAATGCGGATACCGGCACGCGGCGTGAGGCGGATCAGATCATCTGAACTGTCCGAATCAATCACTTCGCCAGCATCCTGAAAGAACTCGGCCACTGCACCATAGCTGCCCATGCTCCAGGAACTCTCGGGATTGCTGAGATGCTCAGCCAGCAGCTCCGAAAGTTCAGTCACGGCTGATTGTCCAGTTCCTCGATGGTTGCAAGCGACGGTGATCTGGACTGGCGCAGGCGTGAGGCACGCTGTTCGACTTCCGTGAATACGCGAAGGAGATTCTCGCGGGCGAGCTTTCGCAGGTCTTCATCACTCCAGCCCCTGCGAACCAGCTCGGCGAAAAGCAGCGGGTATTTCGAGACGTCTTCCAGGCCCTGTACAAGCTCGGATTCGACTTCCGTGCCATAGAAGTCAGCCCCGATACCGACATGATCAACGCCAGCGACTTTGGCGATGTACTCGATGTGATCCGCAACATCAGTCAATTTCGCACGTGGCGATGGCCCGCGCTCGGTTTCATATTGCCTGGTAATGTCCTGCCACTGATCGTCCGACTGGGCTTGCTTCAATAACGGGAACAGATCGTCTGCCCAGATGCGGACCGGTTCGGAGACAAATGGCGGTATGAATGCCACCATCACCACGCCACCGTTCTCCGGCATCTGCTTGAGAATGTGATCCGGGACGTTACGCACATGTTTGGTCAGGGTGCGGGCAGAAGAGTGTGAAAAGATCACCGGTGCCTCGGAAACGCGCAGTACATCGCTCATCGCTGCTTCAGACACATGCGAGATATCGACCATCATTCCAAGCCGGTTCATCTCGCGTACCACCTCTTCGCCGAACGGAGTGATGCCGTCGTGGCGGGCTTCATCCGTTGCCGAGTCCGCCCAGTCGATCGTGTGGAAGTGCGTCAGCGTCATGTAACGGACACCGAGATCGTAATAAGCTCGCAATGCTCCAAGCGAATTGCCCATCGAATGGCCGCCTTCGATACCGATCAATGATGCAATCCGGCCGCGGCGCTGTTCCCGCTGAATGTCGACGGTATTCAAAGCCAACCCGAAATCGTCCGGGTACGCTGCGATCATGCGTCGTGCGAGATCAATCTGTTCGAGCTGCTGGCGCATTGCATCGAGCGGCGAGAGGGAGCTTGGTACCCAGACGGACCAGAATTGCGTGCCGACCATGCCCTCCCGCAAGCGTGGGATGTCGGTATCGAGGTCCCTGCGGACCGAGAGGTCGAATTCCTTAACATCGCCGTTGGCCTTTTCGCGAATGACCCATGGCAGGTCGTTGTGAGTGTCGACGAGAGGAGAAGTGCGCAGAACCGACATGGCGCGTTGCATCGCTTCGTCGGCTTCCTGCGTCCGGCCCGTCTCAACGGCACCAATCGTAAAGGCGGCAACCAGAAGTAGTGTAAGCGGTAGTCCTTTCATGTGGTAAGGAACCTGGTTGTTCAGGCGGTGTCAGCCTGCTCCTCACGAAGCTCAGCGATCCGTCTCTGGACTTCGGTAAACAAGGCCTCACGAAGGCCCAGAAGCTTGAACACTTCGACGATGGTGAAGAAGGGAGCCGCAAGGTTCGCCTGTATCGGATGCTTCAGAAGTACGGGCATGGACTTTTCAATGGCGTGGCCGACAAACTGCGCGGCGTATCCGCCGAAGAACGCCACTGCCGCAATGATTGCCGCGGTGGATCGTGGGAGGTCGCCGAGGTATGCGGCTAACTGGGCTATGGCAATCGCAAAGACGACGAACACGACGGCGAAAACCCAGTCGAGCGTCAGATAGAAGATGAACATGGCGATCAAAGTGATCTGCGCCAGGTTTAAAGCAATGCCGCCGACTTCGATGGAAATCCAGGTCATCGGGATGAACACGCCCAACATGATCGTTGGAATGCCGATCAAATGCACCGCGATATTGACCGGATGCTGATGTGCAGCAGCGTAACCGGTCAGCATGTCCATTAACCTGGAGTCAGTGTTCATCAGACTAATCGCCTGGGCGTGAGAGCGTGATTTGCATCAATTTACCATGAGAAATGAGGCAGTATTAGAGCGATGTCCTCGGACCAGCCAAATAATTACAGTCGGCTTTGGCACGGCAGACTGAGCCTGACAGTACTCGTCCTGCTCGCCTTGGGCCTGACCATGGGTATCCCGGCTGCCGGCGTGATTGGCGCTTTTGTCATTGCGATTGTTATTTCCGTGATTGCGCGGAAGCACGGTAGCTTCCGGGATATGGGCTTCCGGTCTCCGAAATCTTGGCCCAGGTTGCTCGGCACGACCCTGGTGTACGGGCTGATCATTCAACTGGTCTTCACCATCGTTATAGAGCCCGGACTGGAACGCCTGACGGGCGATGCCGTGGACATCAGTTCATTCGACGACGTGCGCGGGAACTTTGTGAACTTCCTGTTGCTGATGGGACTGGGTTGGATAGTCGGAGGATTTCTTGAAGAATTTACGTTTCGCGGCTTTATCGTTGGCCGGGTCCGTTGGTTACTCGGCTCCGGTGGTGCAGCCACCTCGGTTGCCGTGCTGGTGGGGGCAGTCCCGTTCGGCGTTGCCCATCTATATCAGGGCCTCACCGGCATGATTGCGACCGGGATGATCGGGTTCGTGCTTGGCGCGGTCTATGTCCGTCACGGGTTCAACCTGTGGTATGCCGTGTTCACGCACGGCTTCATCAACACGGTCGGCATCATCACACTCTATCTGGATGTCGATCGTGCAATGAATCGCTGGTTTTTCTAGCGTCTGTTGAACAGGATTGCTATGAGAGCCTGGTTTCGCTGTCACGGGAATTGAGTTAGTTTTGTGTTTCTTCAAATCGGGAATTTCAGATCATGAAAATACGTCTATCGTCGTTGGTGGCTCTCCTCACTTTCTGCTTCATTGCTGCAAACGCGCAGAGCCAGGAACTGGTTGCCGAGTTTCACGGCAGCAGAAATATGACTACGACGGAGTTCCAGGTGCAAGGGCCGTGGATTCTCGACTGGCGGGTCACTGGTGATTACAGCACCTCGGTCGGATTTGAACTCATGCTGCTCGATGGCAAGACGAGAATGCACAAGGGTGTGATCCTGCGCCTGAAAAGGTCGGCGAATGGTGTCAAACTTTTCAACGAAAGCGGAACCTATCGATTCAGAATCAGCGCTGGCCTTGCCAACTACCATTTGAAGGTACAAGAGATCAGCGAGGAAGAGGCGAAGCTCTACACGCCGAGGGGAGGCAGTTGAGAAACTGCACCACAGCAGTTTCGATTACCTAATTACCTAACCGTCGATACCTCGCGTAGATCAGCGGTCATCAGCTCACCAGTCAGCTGCACGAAGGTCGCGACCTGGCGCCTGAACAGCCTGGCATCAAAGCGCTCAATGTCGGAAGAAGTCGCCCAGTAGGCCCCCATAAACCCCATTATTGCGAAAGCTGGAACGCCAGTTGCGGGGGCAAACTTTGCCATGCCAAACCACCGACCCTGGTTCCCGCCATGTACGCCCGGCCGTGCGACGTTGCGGACGTAAGCAGAGGGCAAGTTATTGTCTTCCACTGCCTTTGCGGCAAGCTCAACCATTTTACTGTTGTTGGTGGTCCAGATTTGTGAAGGGTAGACCCGGCCACTTTCTACCAGCGTATCGCCGTCTTCGACAAACTCTATTTGCCCGAGATGTTCCATGCCGATTACCGCAACGATCGGGTCGTCTGCATCCGGATTCCTGACAAACCAGTCCTGTTCCGCAAACGCCTGCTCCGCGCCGGGCATAAAGTGCCGGCAATCCAGAAATACCATGAGCGTACGAGGTCTTTCCGCTTGCGGAATTTGCGACATGTACTTGATCACACCCAGTATTCCCAAGGCGCCATTGTCCTGAGATATCGAGGGTCCATCGGTGTGCGTTATAAGCCGGACCTGCTCGTCGTCCGGAGTATTGTATTTGCTGCCTGGCAGATACCCGATGAGCTGATACGCAGTGCTTTCGGTCGTTGTCGCCTCGAGTCTTAAAGTTGCATGAGCGCTCGCCTTTGCAGCTTCGATGACTTTTTTACCAGCCGTGCGGTCGAGATAAAGTGACGGTGCAGCGTAGATGCGGGGTACCGGAAACGTATATATGCCGGCCATCAGATCGCGGCCGGCATCGAGTACGAAAAGAACGCCGACTGCGCCGCCCTGGGTCGCGATGTCGATGAAAGCTGGAATCTGCATCAGCTGTAAGAAAATACCGGAGCTTTGAAAGTCGGTGAGATCATCGGGTATGGGATGACCATATTCGGGGAAGCTCTCAAAGCCGCTTCGATACTCAAAGTCGCTGTTACTGAAGCGATTGACCAATGCCTGGTCGACGACCGTGCTGAACACCACTATCTTGCCAGCGATATCGTCTGGAGGATTCGTCTTGTCGTAATAAACCAGCT
>Ga0255052_10002179_pt1 | contig 14329 bp, 11 predicted proteins | sample JV7_2_21_MG_FD_188632 | JGI IMG/M metagenome (GOLD analysis project Ga0255052, IMG submission 188632) | Seawater microbial communities from Jervis Inlet, British Columbia, Canada - JV7_2_21 | ecosystem: Environmental > Aquatic > Marine > Inlet | place: Canada: British Columbia | collected... | reverse complement strand
ATCACGGTGTTGCATGCACTTGACGTAGCACCACTATGCCTGCGTGAATGCGCCTTGCGCTGAACATTCTGGTGACCACTGATCTTACTTTATAGGGTTGACAGTACACTAGTAGGGTGGACATTCATGGCCACCGTTAACTACCGATAGTGAGTGGTGGACATGAATGTCCACCCTGCGTGGGGAGCATTAATGAGTGGTGGACATGAATGTCCACCCTGCGTGGGGAGCATTAATGAGTGGTGGACATGAATGTCCACCCTACGTCGGGAGCATTAATGAAGGGCTTTGTATATCCTGCTGGCCAGTTGCTGGTTGATGCCGGGGATACCGGCCAATTCGTCGATGCCTGCCTTGCGGACACCCTGCAAGCCGCCGAAATGGGTCAGCAGTGTGCGGCGGCGGCGCGCGCCAATACCGGGGATGTCTTCCAATATCGAGTGCACCGTGGCTTTCTGACGGCGGCCCCGATGACCGGTGATGGCAAAACGGTGGGCCTCGTCCCGTACCTGCTGGACCAGGTGCGAGGCCGAAGATTCCGGGCCGGGCTGAAGGCTGAGCGGCGCTGCCGGTAATACCCATTCCTCGTAACCGGCACGGCGTGCCGGCCCCTTGGCAACCCCCATCAACGGTATGCCGGCCAAACCGCATTCGGCCAGCACTTCGGACGCAATATTGAGTTGTCCCCGCCCACCATCAACGATAACGAGGTCCGGCAGGTTGCCTTCGTCCACCTGCAACTTGCGGTACCGGCGTCCAAGTACTTCACGCATGGCAGCATAATCGTCACCGGGTGCAAAGCCCTTCAGGTTGTAGCGGCGATAACGGGATTTGACCGGGCCCTCAGGTCCGAACACCACGCACGAGGCCACGGTCTTGTGGCCGGACGTGTGTGAAATATCGAAACACTCGATGGTTACGGGGACCTCTTCCAATTGCAGCAGTTCTGACAAAGCCTCGAACTGGCTGCTGATCCGGGACGATTCTGCGGTACGCATATGCAGTGCATTCAGTGCGTTTCTCCCGGCCAGTTCCAGCCACTGCCTGCGATGGCTGCGCGGGTGTGCTTGTATACGCACCCGGCGTCCACTGCGTTCACTGAATACCGTTTCGAACAGGTCTTTTTGTTGCAACGGTTCAGAAATGATGATTTCCGGTGGCGCCAGGCGCTGCCGGTAATACTGGCCAAGGAAGGCGTGCAGGATCTCGGCGTCTGCATGGCCTTCGGACTGGGTCGGGAAATAATCGCGCTGTCCAAGGCTGCGCCCCCCCCTGACGGTAACCACTTCGATGGCGCAACCACGTTGCAAACGAGCCAGTGCAATGATGTCCAGATCACCATTGCCCGCTGACACAAACTGTTGTGCCTGCATCTGTTTTAACAGGTTGATCTGGTCACGAAACTGCGCGGCCTGTTCGTAAAACTGCGAACCCGCAGCCTGCTCCATGCGGTCGATCAGACGGGTAATGACTTTCTGGCTGTTGCCCTTGAGGAACAATAATGCATCCTCGACCTGCCCGTCGTATTCGGCCGCACCGATCCTGTTCACGCACGGCGCGGTGCAGCGCTTGATCTGGTATTGCAGACAGGGCCGCCGCCGGTGCCTGAAATAGCTGTCTTCACAATTGCGCAACAGGAACAACTTCTGGATCAGGTTGATGCTCTCGCGTACCGAACTGGCCGACGGATAAGGCCCAAGGTACTGCCTGCCCTTCTCCTGGGCCCCGCGATGGAAGGCGATACGTGGAAAATCATGGTCCATACCCAGCATCACCCAGGGATAGCTCTTGTCGTCGCGTAGCAGCACGTTGTAGCGTGGCTTGAGCGACTTGATCCACTCGTTCTCAAGCAACAGCGCCTCGGCCTCGGTGCGGGTCAGGCTGACCTCGATCGACCGGATACGCGCGGTCATGCGCATGATCCGCTCTATCTTTGGCCGGGCGTCGAAATAACTGGCTACACGTTTGCGCAAATTGGCGGCCTTACCCACATACAAGGCAGTGTCCTGGCCATCGCGCATCAGGTAAACGCCGGGACGTGCCGGCAGACGGCGGGCAAATTTCTTGCCGTCAAAACGCTCTTCAGTCTCCTGAGATGCGGCTTTGTCTGCCACCTCAACCCGCCGTAGGGTGGACATTCATGTCCACCATCCAAATTTATTCATTTCCGCCATTCGAAAGCCGGCTTTCGATCTCTTTCAGCAAACCCGAGGTCGCCTGTTCCAGCAGTTCGCACATATACGTGAAGCCGTCCATACCGCCGTAATAGGGATCCGGGACCTCCGCCGGTTGCCCTTGCGGGTGGAAGGACATCATCAGTTTTATCTCGGCGGCTGAATCTGCCGGTTGTAGTGCCATCAGGTTGGATAGATTTGCCCTGTCCATGGCGATCAGCAGATCGTACTCATCGAAATCGGACGCCTTTACCTTTCGGGCCCGCAAGTGACCTATCTGAACATCAAAATTCGCCGCCGTTTCAACAGCCCGTGGATCCGGCGGGTGGCCAATATGGTAGCTGTGGGTACCGGCAGAATCGGTGGAAACCAGATCCCTGTACGCGGAGTCCTGTAACTGTCGCGTAAAAAAGCCTTCGGCCGAAGGCGACCGACATATATTTCCCATGCAGATAAATAATATATTAATCATAGATTTATGATGCATTTCTAATATTTTGAAATAAGTATGGTACGCACACGTTCCAGGTCCAGGGGCGTGTCCACCCCGGCAGGGATAAATTCGCAGGCCATGGCCATGGCGATCTTGCCGCCCCGCTCCAGTATACGTAGCTGCTCAAGACGCTCTGCTTTTTCCAGCGTTGTCGGTGGTGCGGATGTAAACTCGCGCAGTGCCGATAAACGGTAGGCATACAGGCCAAGGTGCCGCTTCCAGTGCATTCCGGCTGCCAGCGCCGCTTCAAGATCCACGTGGCCACGGGCAAACGGCACCGGGGAACGGCTGAAATACAGGGCCCGGTCAGCACCGTCGGTCACCACCTTGACCGCATTCGGGTTGTGTACTTCCCCGGCCTCGGAGATGGGCCAGTAAAGGCTTGCCATCTCGCAATCCGTGTTGTGTTCCAACAAGGCAGCCACCTGGTCGAGACACGCTGGCGGCATCAGTGGTTCATCGCCCTGCAGGTTGACCACCAGTTGCTCATCCGGCCAGCCCAGCAGGCCCGCGCATTCACCGATCCTGTCGCTGCCGCTGTGGTGGTCGGATGCCGTCAGAACCACCTGCGCGCCAAACGCGGTGGCCGCATCCACGATACGTCCATCGTCGGTAGCGATGACCACCGATTGCGCCGCGGAAGCAACGGCCCTTTGCCAGACATGTTGTAACAGGGGCTTTCCAGCCAGTTCGAGCAGTGCCTTGCCGGGAAGACGTTCGGACGCATAACGCGCGGGTATCACGATGTGGTAGACCGGTTTCATCGACTGTCCTTCACCAGGCTTGACAATTTCTGTGCAAATTCATCTTCAAATCCTTTCGGCAAGCGGCTATCGACCGGCACATACCAGGCATTCTGAAGCCCCAGTTGACGGCATTTAACCGCGTCCTTTTCGGTCATGACGATGGTTCCGTTCAGCGTTGCAAAATCCCGCAGGCTGAAATCATGGTGATCCCTGAATCGATGTGGAACGACCTCAAGCCCAAACCCGCCCAGCATATCGAAAAACCGTTGCGGGTGACCAATGCCCGCAACCGCCTGCACCGGGTTCCCGCCATGCTTATGTAAAAACTGAGCCACAGAATACACAACTTCACCGTCCAGCGAATGCACCTCCCCGGCACACAATTGCATGGGGACGGCAGGCAACATCTCCGGTTTGCCGGCCCACTCGCCATTGGTCACGACATAATCGAACGAGAACAGGCGTTCCGCCGGCTCGCGTAACGGGCCTGCCGGGATCAGGTGACCGTTGCCAAGACCACGTGCACCATCGATGACACAAAACTCCAGCGAGCGGGGCAGATCGGCCTGTTGCAAGCCGTCATCTGAAAATACCACCTCAACACCCATCTGTTTCAGGCGGTCCACGGCCCGCGCACGGTCGGCAGCCACCACCACCGGCAGCCGCGTTCGTTGCGCCAGCAGCACGGGTTCATCCCCGCACTCGTCCGCGCTGCAATCGGGCCCCACCACCACGGTTTCATTACGTTTGCGGCCATAGCCCTTGCTGATGATACCGGGCCTGAGCCCTGTCCCCACGGCAATCCGGCACAACGCCATCACCAGGGGTGTTTTACCGCTGCCCCCAGCCGTGATATTACCGACGATGATCAGCGGCACCGCAGCTGCAGGTTGTTTCAAGCCGGCTGGTAACTGCCGCTGCGAGCGTTGCAAGGCAAATCGATAGACCGTTTCCAGCACCTGCAGGTACCACGGTGGCATAGACGGGCCGTACCAGTGCCCCAGCAACCAGTTTTCAATGCGCGCTCGCATAACGGCCAGCCCTTAGCCCGAACATTTCATCAAGGATCCGGTTGTGCGCTGTAGCTGGTGAAACAGTTTGGTCGATCGTTCGAAAAAGCATAGCGGTAGCTATGGTTTGAGAGGGATCGGCCGAAATGTGAAGCCAGATGCTGTGCAAAACCGGATAGGACAAACTGTAACCGCCAGAAACAATCCAAAACACTCATATTCGTCTGATTCAGTAATAAATGTATCATTTTTTCGTCCGCCTTGGTGAAATGTTCGGGTTAGGGCTAGTCTCCGAACTGCTTCTGGTAAAGCCGGGCATAGGCACCGCCCCGGGCGAGCAATGCCTCGTGGGTACCCTGCTCGACCACCCTGCCCTTGCTCAATACGATGACCTGGTCGGCATTTTCGATGGTAGACAGGCGATGTGCGATCACCAGTGTTGTCCGGTCTTTCATGACCTCCTTGAGCGCACCCTGGATGGCGCGCTCGGATTCGCTGTCCAGCGCAGAGGTGGCTTCATCCAGAATCAGTAAGGGCGCATCTTTCAACAAGGCCCTGGCGATCGCCAGTCGCTGGCGTTGGCCGCCGGACAACAGGATGCCGCTTTCACCCAGCCGGGTGTCCAGACCCGCGGGCAGGGCCTCGATAAACTCCATGGCGTGTGCAGCACTGGCGGCACGGGTGATGGTTTCGCGGTCGGTGCCGGCGAGCGCACCGTAGGCGATGTTGCCTGCGATGGTGTCATTGAACAACACCACGTCCTGGCTGACCAGTGCGATCTGTTTGCGCAGGCTGTCGAGCTTGTAATCGGCCAATTCGTGACCGTCGAGCAGGATGTGGCCTTTGTTATAGCTGTAAAACCGGGGCAGCAAACCGGCCAGTGTGGTCTTGCCGCTGCCGCTGTGCCCTACCAGGGCCGTTACACTGCCTGCCGGCAGTTTGAGGTTGATGTCTTCAAGAATCGGTGTATCGCTGTTGGCGTATTGAAAACTGACATTTACAAACTCCACCTCGCCCCTGGCCCGGTCCAGTGCCCGGGTGCCGCTGTCCTTTTCATTTTCGGTATCGATGACGGTGAATATGCTCTCAGCCGCTGCAATGCCTTTTTGCAACTGCGACTGCACGGTGGTGAGCCGTTTCAGCGGCGGAATGGTTGCCACCATGGCGAAAAATATGGACGTAAAGCTACCGGCCGTTATCTGGTCCAGCATCGATGGTCGGGTTGCGACCAGCATCAGGGTCACCATCGCCAGCCCGGCGGCCAGTTGCACCATCGAGGAACTGAGCATGTGCGTGGCGATCATGCGCATATGCAAACGACGGGTCCGCTCGTTGACGCGGTCAAAACGGGCTTTCTCAGATTCCTGCCCGAGAAACACCTTGACCACGCGGTGCCCGACCACCGCCTCTTCGGTCACGTGCGCGACGTCGCCCATGGAATCCTGGATATTGCGGCTGATTTTGCGAAATTTACGGCTGATAGTGGTTACCACCAGCGCCACCACCGGTACCAGCAGCAGCATGACCGCTGTCAGTTTTGCGTTAATACTGAGCATCACGATCAACAGGTACACCAGCAACATGATGTCGCGGAAGGCAGACACCACCGCCTTGGTCGCGGCGTTGGCGACCTGCTCGGAGTTGTAGGCGAGCTTTGAGATCAGCTGACCGGCCGAGTGCCGGTCATAAAACGTTGCTGGCAGGTGCAAATAACTGGCAAACAACTCACGGCGCAAATCAGCGACGACCCGCCGACCGGTCCACTCCATACCGTAAATTCCGGAAAAGTGCCCCATGATCCGAAGCAGCACGACCACCAGGATGCCACCGGCCAGCCACAGGCCATATTCTGCGTCCTTGGCGACGAAAACGCGGTCGATCAAGGGTTCAACAAAGCGGATGAACACCGCCTGCATGGCGGCGTCGAGACTGACCCCGATAATGCCAACGGCAAACATCAGCCAGTATGTGCGTGTGTAGCCCCACAGGCGTTTGTAAACAGCACCCGGGGTGTAGGCGACCTGGCCGGGCATTGTTACTCTTCGGTAATCCGTTCAGCCGCGATCGACAGCCGGGTAAAACCAAGTTGTGCGGTCACATCCATCGCGGTTACCACAAAGTGGTGGGGGGTTTGGGCATCGGCTCTCAAAATCACCGGCATCTTGCGATCGTCTCCGGCGACCTGGATGAAGGCAGCGCGGATGGTTGCCGGCCTGCCATCGAGCAACTGGCGGTCGTTCAGGTAAAACTGGCCGTTCTTATCAATCACAAGTTCGAAACTCGTGGGCTGATCCTGCGGCGGGCTGACATTGCTGGCTTCGGGCAGATCAACTTTCAATATGGCCTGACGTTCAAAAGTGGTACTGACCATGAAGAAAATCAGTAACAGAAAAACGACATCGATCAACGAGGTAAGGCTGATTTCGATATCCTGGGGTTTGGATGGCCGCAATTGCATCGTGTTAACCGCCTGGGGTAAAACCGGTCCTTTCCATGTTATCGCGCTCGATGCATTCAATCAGTCTTATCGCTTGTCTTTCCATGGATATGACGTAGGCCGACACCCTGCCGCTGAAGTACCTGTAAAAGAAATAACTGGGTATCGCCACGGTCAAACCAGCGGCCGTGGTAATCAGGGCTTCGGAAATGCCCCCCGCCAGCACGTTCGCATCACCGACGCCGCTGATCATGATGGCAGAAAATACCTTGATCATACCGATGACGGTACCGAGCAAGCCAAGCAACGGTGAAATACCGGCGATCGTGCCAAGGGTATTGAGGAACCTTTCGAGCTCGTGGACCACGTGGCGACCGGTATCTTCGACGGCCTCCTTGATGACCTCCCTGGGACGGTGGCGGTTGGCCAGCGCGGCGGCAAATACGCAACCGAGCGGTGACCCGTTGCGTAGTTGGTTCAAGTGGCGCAGGTCCAGTTCCTGATTGGCCGCCCAGTCTTCAACCATGGTACCCAGACCATTCGGTGTCACCTTGCCTTTGCGCAAGGTCCAGAAGCGCTCAATGATAATGGCCACCGACAGCGTTGAACAAAGCAAAATCGGTATCATCAGCCAGCCGCCGGCAAGAATAATTTCCAGCACGCAAATTCACTCCTTTGATATTTAGCTGATCCGAATAATACCTGAAGCCCGGTTTTATATCGCCCCGAATTTGTGAGGGCCTGTTAACACTATGCAAATACCCATCGACGACGGCCATTTTTTCGCAGGACAAGACGCACTGAGCGTGGTGTACCCTCGGTACATGAGCGAAAGTGCAACGCAGTCATGCAGAAAATGGCCACGTCCCGAAGGGTTGGCTCTCCAAAGGGGCCATCCCGCGTTGCGCATCGCTTATTTGGATTTACCAAACCACACTCTGCGCGCCTTGACTGGCCCCTTTGGAGAGCCAACGCTGGGCATTTGCATAGTGTTAACAGGCCCTAGTTCAGGGGCAGTCTGACGCCGCCGGCCAGCGCCAGATCGCGGTACGGGCCACGCGCGCCGACTCCACCAGCAAAAAACCGTCCACATCAGTGGTAATCCTGATACCCCCGCAACTTGCGGTATTAAGGACCGTGGTGTTGACTTCACCGTAACGTTTCAACACGTCCTCGCGTGGAAAGCCAAAACGGTTGTGTGCCGCAGCGGAAATCAGTACCAAAGAGGGTTTCACCGCGTTGATAAAGACCTGTGAGGACGAGGTCGAACTGCCATGGTGCGGCGATGTCAGGATGGCGTGCCTGCCAAGACCGGCATTGACCAGCCTTTGTTCAACGGCCCGGCTGATATCGCCGCTGAGTAACAGGCGCAGCCCCGGGCCGGTAACACTGATCACACAGGAGCTGTCATTGCCAAGGTAGGGCAAGCCGGTCGATGGATGCAATATCCTGAATTCTAACCCTGCACCGGACCATTGGGCAGGCGCCGTGCAAGCTCCAATGCCGGCGCGGTGTTGGGGCAGGTTTGCAAGCAGCTTTGCGCGCGGATACAGGGTGCGTGTCCGATTCAATCCACCGGCATGGTCAAGATCGGCGTGGCTGGCGACGACCAGGTCGGGGGGTTGCCCACGGGCCGTGATCATCGGCTGGATGGTGCCTTTGACCATGTCCCAGCCCGCTTCTCCGGACAGGCCGTTACCCGGGCCGGTGTCATACAGCAGCAGGTAGTCCCGGTCGCCGACCAGCACCGCCAGGCCCTGCCCCACGTCCATGAAATCCGTTTGCGTCCCGGTCCTGGAAAGGCCATTGCCGGCTGGCAGCAGCATGGGAAGCATTAACAACAAACCGCAAGAACGCCCTGGTATTCCGCGTGGCAGTAACCAAAACAAGGCCCCGGCCATTGCCAACACGGTAGCGGCCAGGCCGGGCACCCGGGTGGCTGTGAAACCCAGTGGTTGAAAAACGGACAGGTGATCCAGGAACAGGAACAGGCCTTCTGCTGTATGACCGGCGACCGTCAACAACCAAACCGACAATGGCCCCGGCAACCACAGCAGCAACAAGGCCAGCAGGATGGCGGGGACAATGACCATGCTGATAACCGGGATCGCCACCAGGTTGGCAAACAGCCCCGGCAGACTGGACTGCTGAAACCAGTACATACCCAGCGGCGCCATCGTCAGAGAGATGCCAATTTGCGCGGTCACCATCAAACGCCAACGGGGCAACACCCCGTAACGGGGTGTGAAAAGCAGCAGCAATACGGCGACGGCAACAAATGAAAACCAGAACCCCGCGCGGAGTGGCGCCAGCGGGTCTGCGGCCAGCACCAAGGCCATGGCAAGCATCCATGGCAGTGCCGGGTGTACCCTGCGTCTGCTCAGAACAACAAGCGTGGCCACGCTCAACATGATCAACGCCCGCTGGGTGGACACGCCGAAGCCGGCCAGCGCCGAATAGGACAAAGCTGCAAGCCATGCCCCCGACCAGGGCAGTACGATGGCGACGTACTGTTTCAGACCATAGGGCAGAAAAAGCAGCAACAGGCTGCCGAGGTAATAACCCATTGCCGCGGCCAGCCCGATGTGCAGACCGGAGATCGCCAGCAGGTGACCAGTGCCGGTAGCAGAAAAGACGTCTTTATCCAGTCTATAAAGACCACGCCGGTCGGCAATGGCCAGCGCAGCCAATAATCGAAATGCGGGCACATCACCGGCCTTCCCGGTCAGCCTGTCCAGCACGGATTCCCGCCAATGCTGCAGGTCAAACATACCGGGCCCCGCTAACCGGACATTGGTGCCTGTTCTTACATAGCCAAGCGCACTGACACCACCGGTAAACAACCAGCGCTCCGCATCCACACCGCTGAAGTTGATACGCCCCTTCGGTACCCGCAGTTCAAGCTGCAAGCGCCAGCGTTCGCCAGCATGCAAATCCGGTATCAGGCCCGCATTTGCCCCTTCTTTGCGCTGGTACCAGTAGACCCGGATCTTCCCGGCAACAGGTGCGGCGGGTGTATCGGGCAGGAATACGAAACGCTCGGCATCACCCATGGATTCGGGAAGACTTGCGATTATCCCGGTCACTTCATGCAGGGTCCCGTCCCTGGACACCGGCAAGCGCTGCGCCAGACGCTGATTGATCGCAAGGGTCGTGACCAGAAAGCAGGCTGACAGCAGCCAGGTCATCCTGAGCAGACGCTGAATGCCGGACCGGCTGCCGGGTCTGTGGCCGCGTACAAGCCCAGTTCCAAATCCTGCTACCACAACAAAAACAATCAACAGGAATAAACACAGCGCTGTGGTCGAAGACAGCGTAGCCGGAAACAGGAACGGACAAAGCGCTCCTGAAATCAACAGGGTCAGTCCCTGCAATACCCCCCCTTGCAATGGTCCCCCCTCAATGGAACGCTTAAAGCGGCTTCAAATTCCCCAGGTGCAATTCAAATTGTTGATTCATCCTGGCGGCCAGCCGCATATCATGTGTTACCAGGATCAAACTGGTCTTGAGTTCGGTATTGAGTTCGAGGAGCTGTCCAAAAACCTGGTTGGCCGTGCGTTCGTCCAGATTGCCGGTAGGTTCGTCCCCCAACACACAGGCCGGCTTGCCAACCAGTGCCCGGGCCACGGCGGCACGTTGACGCTCGCCACCCGACAATTCACCCGGTTTGTGGTCCAGCCGTTGGCCCAGACCGATGGTCTCCAGTAATTCTGCCGCCCGTCCGGCAGCCGTTGCGACCGTCTCCCCCCGGATCAACAGCGGCATGGCCACATTCTCCAGGGCAGTAAACTCGGGTAACAGATGATGGAACTGGTAGATAAAACCCATGCGTGAATTTCGCAGGTCACCGCGTTTACGATCACTCAAAGCCCACAGGGAACTGCCATCGACGAACACTTCCCCGTGGTCCGGTTTGTCTAGACCACCGAGAAGGTGCAACAGCGTGCTCTTGCCCGCACCCGAAGCGCCCACGATGGCGACCGAGGTGCCCGCAGGCACCTGCAGGCTCACGTCTTCCAGCACCTGCACCCTTTTTGATCCCTGGCGGAAACCGCGACTGATGCCGTGTGCCTCGATGACCATGCTGGCATGTTCACTCATAGCGCAACGCCTCCGCCGGATCGGTCCTCGATGCCCGCCATGCCGGATACAGGGTTGACAACAGGGACATGCCCAATGACATCAGCGTAAACGCGATAACATCTGAAACGCGCAGGTCGGATGGCAACTCGGTGATGTAGTAAATATCTCCGGGAAACAACGCAAACCCGAATATGCGCTCAAGAAACGGCACGACAGTGGCAATATTCTGGGCCAGTAAAATACCCCCGACCACCCCCAGTAACGTGCCGATGATACCGATCAGGCTGCCCTGGACTACGAACACCCGCATGATGGTCGCGGCCCGCGCGCCCATGGTTTTGAGGATGGCGATATCAGACTGTTTGTCGGTGACCACCATCACCAGCATGGAAATGATATTGAACGCAGCCACCGCGATTATCAGCGACAGGATAACCCACATGACGGTTTTTTCGGTGCGTACTGCCTGGAACAGGTTGCCACGTTCCTGGCTCCAGTCCCGGACCCGGTAGATGCCGTCCATTTGCTGCGAAATGTCCCGTGCCACCCACCAGGCGGAATCCACGTCTGTCAGTTTCAGCCGGATACCGCCGATCGACTGTTCCGGCATCCGCAGCAACCTGGCGGCATCCTCGATGTGCACCATGGCCAGCCCGGTATCGTTTTCGTACTCACCAAACTCAAATGCGCCCACCACGGTGAAACGCCGCATCAATGGACTGGCGCCAAAAGGTCCGGCTTTGAGCCTCGGCGCAATGATGGTGACCTTGTCACCCAGCCCGACACGTAAGCGGGATGCCAACCCGATCCCAAGCACGATACCGTATTCACCACTGCGCAGTTCATCCAGCTTGCCACTGACCATGTGCGTGCCGGCCTCCGATACGTCAACCTCATACGCCGGATCTATCCCACGCACCAATGCACCACTGGAACCGTTCGCCTGCAGCCATACGCCCGACTCGATATAGGGCGCCGCCGCGACCACGTCTTCCCGCTTGTTGACACCAGCGATCACCTCACGCCATTGATCCAGCGGCTTTTCCAGTGGCTGGATGGTGGCGTGGGATATGGCGCCGAGGATCCGTGCGCGCAACTCTTTTTCAAAGCCGTTCATCACCGATATTACCGTGATCAGCGTGGTCACGCCCAGCGCGATCCCCAGCATCGAGATCAGGGAGATAAATGATATGAAGTGGTTTTGCCTCTTGGCGCGCAGATAACGCAGGCCTATAAAGGCAGACAAGGGTCTGTGCATGGGTAAATTAGAACACAGCGCAACGCTGTCAACCAGTTGAAATTATCGGTGCAGGTGTAAGAAATCGACGCAAGCGTTGTAAAGTTTCAACCCATCCATCGTTAATCCAGTCGATCGAGCAATTGCACCAACTCCTGCGGTAATTGTGAACTGACCAGTTGCTGTCCACCATCCAAGGTAGCAAAACGCAGTTGGTGCGCGTGCAGGAACAGGCGCGTGACACCTTTTGATCTCCAGTGTTTTTGCCGCCCGTCGGGCGCATAACGTCTGTCACCGACCAGCGGCAGGCCCAGGTGGGCTGCGTGTACGCGAATCTGGTGGGTTCTGCCACTGTGGAGTTGGGCCTCTACAAAACTGCAGTTACCATAAGACTGTAACAGGCGAAATGTTGTGTGGGCCGCCTTGCCCCGGGGGTCAACATGCATAAATCGCTCACCGGAGCGTTCCGTTTTGGCGATCGGTGCGTCGACATCGACCACCGCTTCTGGCAGACGTCCGTCCAGCAGACACAGGTAACTTTTCTCAATCCCGTCGTGCAGTAGTTGTGTATGCAAATCCCGCAGGGTTTTGCCGTCAAGCGCCAGCATCAGGCAGCCACTGGTGTCGCGGTCAAGCCGGTGTACCAGGTCGATGGTCCTGTCCGGGCGCAGCTTGCGCACCACGTCGATCACACCCCAGGCCAGGCCACTGCCGCCGTGCACTGCCATGCCGGCGGGCTTGTCGATCACCAGCACACCTGCGTCTTCAAAACAAACAGACCGGTCCAGCAACTGCAGTACCAATGGCGGGATATTGACCGGACCCTGACCACGGATTGTTGCCGGCGGGATGCGCACCAGGTCCCCGGCTTCAAGGCGGTTTGCCGGTTTGGCCCTGCGCCCATTCACACGCACCTGCCCGGTCCGGATAATGCGGTAAATGGCAGATCGTGGCAGATCCTTGAGCCGGGCCGCCAGGAAATTATCCAGACGCTGCCCATCCCGATCCGGGGATACTTCGACGTGGCGGACAGTGGATTTAACCTTTTTCATCGCCAATAAATCCCAACTCATTGATAGAAAATGGAAAGACTGTTATATTGTCCCGCTAATGGATTCGTCCTGCCGAATTGTTCTCAGGAACCACCCAAGCGCCGGTGATAAATCGTCACCAGGTCGGACTTTTTAAGAGCCTTACTTCAAGCGCCACAACAGTTTACACGTTGTACCACGGTCAGATACACGAATTCACCTGCAGGTGTTCATGCTGAGTATCGGCAGGAAAAACAGATTTTTGATGGCAGACCGATAGGCTGCCTGAAAGGACCGGACCGGTATGGTCCGGCAAAAAAACATGATTTGGTACCCCCGGCACAGGTGTTGTACATCTGCCGGGTCAGCTTTGTGGAACCATGGCGGTGATCCCGTATGGTTATCCATGGCCGCCCCGCACCAGGGTACCTGAGGAATTTACAATGAAAAGAATGCTGATTAACGCAACTCAGCCAGAAGAGTTGCGTGTTGCTATAGCCGAGGGCCAACACCTGTTTGACCTCGATATCGAAGTCCCCTCCCAGGAACAAAAGAAATCAAACGTCTACAAGGGCCGTATCACCCGGGTTGAACCGTCACTGGAGGCCTGTTTTGTTGAATTCGGCTCGACGCGGCATGGTTTTTTGCCGTTAAAGGAAATTTGCCCGAGCAGTTATTCCAAAACAAAACGTAAGAAAGATGGCAGGCTGAACATCCGCGAAGCGGTCCAGGAAGGCCAGGAAATCATCGTCCAGGTAGAAAAGGAAGAACGCGGCAACAAGGGCGCCGCGCTGACGACCTACATATCCCTGGCGGGACGTTACCTGGTTTTGATGCCGACCAACCCCAGTGCCGGCGGCGTATCGCGCCGAATCACGGGCAGCGATCGTGATCACCTGCGTGAACAATTGCAACAAGTCACCACCCCCGACAATGTCGGTATTATCATCCGGACTGCCGGCGTAGGCCGTGACGCAGATGAATTACAGTGGGATCTGGATTACCTGTTACAGCTGTGGACAGCCATCGAACAGGCCGCCGCAAACCGTTCGGCACCGTTCCTGATTTACCAGGAAAGCAACCTGTTTATACGCGCACTGCGGGATCACTTACGGGCC
>Ga0255052_10002178_pt1 | contig 14329 bp, 10 predicted proteins | sample JV7_2_21_MG_FD_188632 | JGI IMG/M metagenome (GOLD analysis project Ga0255052, IMG submission 188632) | Seawater microbial communities from Jervis Inlet, British Columbia, Canada - JV7_2_21 | ecosystem: Environmental > Aquatic > Marine > Inlet | place: Canada: British Columbia | collected... | reverse complement strand
TTGGATCAGATATCTGGTCACACTGATGGCGCGCTGCGCCGAAAGCTCCAGGTTGTCTTTCCATTTGTCCTTGGTTTTCCTGATGGGATCCGAATCCGTATGGCCCACGACGTCCACGTGCTTGCCCGCGTACTTCTGCTTCAACACCGAGCGAATATGGTCAAGCTCCGTGTTGGTTGCCTTCTTCAGTGTGGCCTTTCCCGAATCAAACAGCAGTGAATTCTCAAGCGTTACAGTAACCGTCCCGGCGGCCGCATCGAAGGCGACGTCATAGCCCTCTCCAAAGCCGGACGCATCGGCCGGCGTTTTGCTCTGCTCTTCAATCTGCCTTCGCAATTCCTCGATCGTCTGCTGGCCCTGCGTAAGCTCATCGGCGAGCAAGCCCTTCTCCGACCGTTCGCGCGTGAGCAGGCCCTTTAGATTTTCGTGCTCGACGCTAAGAGCCTCGTGCTTTCTCTGCCAGTTGGTGCAACCGGGCATAAGGGTGATGAAAACGAAACAAATCAACACAACGATCATTTTCTTTCGGGCGGCTTGCATTTGGTATCTCCTTATACGGTTGAAACATAAATCCTTACTTAGTACAGATAAAACATGGACCCTATCCTGTTCCAAATCCAATCGTTCAGAATCATAACAATAAAAACGCCCAAAGACAAGAAGGGACCATAGGGAATTTGGCGAACTTTTTTAAAAAACATCTGGGAACCGGCCCATGCGAGGCCGAAAAACGGCGCGATAAAGAACGCAACCACCACCATGATCGGGCCTATCACCGCCCCGGCAGCGCCCATCAGATGCACATCGCCGAGCCCCATTGCCTCTTTTCCAAAGGCTAACGTGCCGAAAATGCGGATCCCCCAGACCACCGCACAGCCCACGAAGTAGCCCCAAACACTGCCCATAAGCCCTGCAATTGCAGGATGTTGTGTGGGAAAATCATTCAGAGTCTCGGCGGAAGCAACTCTGCCGACAATCAAGTAAGCCGCTACCGAGCAGACAATTACAGGCAGCAGAAAGACAATCTCCCTGAGGGCTTCCTGTCGATGGTTGAAATCCTCCTCCGGCATCTCATCCGGCCCCTCGGAGCAATCACCGTTGGCTGTATTGTCTGTTTGCGCGCCGCTGCCCTGGGCTGAGTCCTGCGATTCGTAGCTTCTCTTGAGCAAGCCGGTCATCAGCAGGACACCTGAAATGGCTAACCCTATGGTTGCTCCGGCCGCCAGCGAGCCGGTGGCGGCCGAGGCGACGGGCAAGAGCGAGTATGTGGCAATCTCGCCGGCGTCAATCACACAGGCGCCGAGCGCCGAGGCAATGAACGCAGCGGCCGTGACGAACCAGCAGATTCCCAGCGGAATGATCCAAAGCTCCAGGTCGATCGCCGAGGCTGCGATAAAGGCCGACAACATGATGATGTGGAGAAGGTAAACGAGCCAGCCGCCACGCAGGAATACCGGCATGCCTTCTCGCAGATCGACCGAAAAATACCAAATGAACACACCGAGGAAAATCACAGCGGTCAGCAGTTCGATGACAAAATAGCGAGGCGAAACCGGCGCTTTGCAGAACCGGCACTTTCGGCCCAGGATCAGCCACGAAATCAGCGGTATATTATCATAGGAATGAATGTGTCTGCTACAGGCCGGGCAGGCAGAGGGCGGCCACATCAGCGATTTATCGCGCGGCATCCGATAGACGACGACATTCAGAAAGCTGCCGATACAACAGCCATGCGCAAAGACAAAAACAAACCAAATCCAATCCGGTACTACCACAACGCCTCCTTGCAGAAGAGTGCACAAGTCACAAGTGCACAAGTCTTATGCTCTTGTGTTCCTGTGCTAATGTTCACGTACTCTGGTGATTCTTCTTGTTGTTTACCACCGCGGCGACTTTCGCAGGCAGGCCGAACAGACGTATGAAACCCGTCGCATCGGTCGAGTCGTATTCGGCGCCCATCTTGAAACTTGCCAGATCCGGCCGGTACAGACTGTTGCGGCTTTTGATCCCCGCCGGCGTGCACCGGCCTTTGTACAGCTTGACCCTGACTTCGCCGGTAACGTTGCGCTGGGTAACATCGACAAAGGCATCGATCGCCTCGCGCAACTGGCAGAACCAGAGACCGTAGTAAACCAGCTCGGCGTATTTCAGCGCGACCTGCTGCTTGTAATGCATCGTCTCTCTATCCAATGTCAGGCTCACCAGGGCCGTGTGAGCGGCAACGAGGATCGTCCCGCCAGGCGTCTCGTACACGCCCCGCGATTTCATGCCGACCAGCCGGTTCTCGACCAGGTCCGCTTGGCCGACGGCGTGCCTGCCGCCGAGTTCGTTCAGCGCCTCGATCAACTTCACGCCGCTTGTCAGCTTGCCGTTGAGCTTCACCGGGACTCCATCCAGAAAGCCTATCGTTACATAATCCGGCTTTGCCGGCGCCTTCGAGACGGGCCTGGAAATGGTAAACAGATCGTCCTTCGGCTCATTGGCCGGATCTTCCAGGTCCGCTCCTTCATGGCTGATGTGCCAAAGATTGCGGTCGCGCGAGTAGATCTTCTTCTTCGTCTGCTCGATCGGGACTTTGTGCTTCCTGGCGTAATCGACCGCCGCCTCGCGCGAAGTGAGCTTAAATTTCGGGTCTTTCCACGGAGCCACGATCTTCAAACTCGGGTCCAGCGCCATATAGGTCACTTCGAACCGCACCTGATCGTTGCCTTTGCCGGTGGCGCCGTGGCCGACCGCCGTGGCGCCCTCGGCGTGTGCAACGTCGACCTGATGCTTGGCGATCAAAGGTCTGGCGACGCTGGTGCCCAATAAATACTTATTCTCATAAACCGCACCGGCCCTGAGAATCGGCCAGAGGTAATCTTCGACAAATTCCCTGCGCAAGTCCTTGACCACGCACTTGACCGCCCCACTGGCCAGCGCCTTGCGCTTGATGCCCGACAGTTCATCACCCTGACCCAGCTCGGCGGCAAACGCGATAACGTCGTAGCCGTAGGTCTCTTTCAGCCACGGCAAGATCACACTCGTATCCAACCCGCCGCTATATGCCAACACTACTTTTTCAGCTTTACTCTTACCCTTAGCCATTACTATACATCCTCAACAAACTTACCTCTCCAACTCACGACACATTTTACACATCTGGCGCTAATTATATCGGCCATTTGCGGCAAAAACAATCAAAAGCATAAGAATAGAAGGGAGTCTGAGCAGTCAAATGCACGTTGCTGCATATGCGCCCACCTCACCCATTGCAAAGCCTCTCACCAAGTCCACTCCGGTTTAACGCTTGAATTTGACTTCGGGCATCTCTCTGCCCAGCCGTTTGTAAGTTGCCTCGAGCTTGCGCAGGAACTCATCCTGCTTCACCCATTCCACGTGGCTGTCCATGAACAGAACGTTTAGCCCGTCACGGCTGAATTCCGGGTTTTCATAAGCAACAATATTACCAGGGTGCATTGACGTTTTCTGGCCGGCAATATATATGTAGCTCGGTCCCTCAGAATCCTTCGGCTTAAGGGGAGACTCAAGCATTCGAGGATCGACGTCGACCTTTTCGATAAGCTCGTTGAGATTCGGCGGAAACTCGTCATTATAGTCGTTTGCATAGATGAGCGACGCCTTGCCTATTCCGGACAAATGCGTTGCGGACTGCATTCGCTTCGACACTCGTCGTGTCCGGGCCAGGGCGGGCATCATTACGCCGAGTCCCACCGCGCCGCCGGCGACCACTCCAAGACTGGGCTCAATGCCGGTTCCGCGATATCGCGAGCGCAGGCCCCGCTCATCGAACCAGGAGTATTGACACGAGGGCCCCATGTCTTTGGCGATATGGGATAGATTCGGCAGCACAAGCGGTAGTTTCAAGCCCGCGTTGTTGGCATACATGGCCGCCATCGGCCAAAATTGCTGCAAGCTCGTCATCACCTGGTTGAATTGAAGCTTCGAATCGCTGTATTTGAGAGATATCAGATTGCCGGGCAACTCGGCTGTCGCCCTCTTGAATCCTTCCGTGCCGCAAATGGATTTCGTGCCTGAGCTTATCTGCGCGACCGCCAGGTTGCATATCACCGGGCTGGAGGCTATTACGACTTTATCACCCGCCACCGTCCAGGTGGGCATTATCTGCGCCATCGCAAGCGGCATTACCGCCCAGGTGTGGATGGTCCTTCCCTCCTGGACCTGCGAACTTACCTGGACCATGCCGCCACTCATTTCGCCCGCGGTTTTTCCAAAGGCCACCAGCGTCTCTTCCAACAACTTGGCATCCCTCAGCTTGGCGATAAACACAAAACCGCCCGTAGGCGATTGCGTCGAAAAACCGCTCCCAAGAGCATAAAAGAGCATTTCGCCACTGAGGCTCTTGAGCAGACCGTCACGAATCTTGAACTTCCCACCCTCTTCAACCGCGGCGATTGCCTGTTCAATATCGGCAAAATCCTCGTCGGCCACGGCCTTGATCGCTCCGATCACCGTGTCATAAACGCCCGCCAGGTCGCAATTCACGGCCGTCGCGTTCATCGCCCCGGCGTCGACCATGTCGAACATCGACACATCTATGGTCTTGAGATTCGCAAACAAACCCGTCCGCGGCGCAGGCATTTCAACAAGAGAGTTGCTGATCACATCGGGCCCGGCAAATCCAATCCTCGCTGAGCCGCTCTTGACGTTGTCCAACCCGAGTTCCTTGAGAGCCGCCAGGGCAAGACTGACCACTTCCGGAACCTCCCCCTGCCCGGCGATAGCCTTCACCAGGCCGCCTATTTTCTCATAATCGTTGTACACAACGAAAGCATCGCCGCTGCCCGGAATGTTCTTGAAGTAGCCTGCCGTGGTCGCACGGGGCGCCGACAAATGCTTCAGAGCCGAGCCCTCACTGTCGTTCACAGCAATAATGAGATGATTGGCGACCCATCCCCAGTATACGGGCAAATCATCCGCATCCACCGGAGCATGCATTTTCGCCGAGCCGATCTCGACCTCGACGATATCGCCCTCACTGTCCAGCGATTCCAGTATGCGCAATGCCGAAGCGATCTCGGCCTTGTGCGGCCCGGCATCCAGAATCACAAAGCCATAAACGGGTGGACCATCGCCAGCCTGCTTCTGAGCAACACCCGCAATGATCGGTCTGGCCAGGACAAGTTCGGCAAAGCTCCACACCGAATCGATCACCCCGGAGGCTTCAGGGTCGTTTATTTCCTGCTCCAGCTTCGACAGAAGCTCCTTCTTTATCGACTCGCGGAAAGTCTTAACACCCGGATCGTACCACATCCGACCCAGAATCGACTTCTCGAAATCGGCCTTCAAGCTGTCGCCGCCGCTGGTAGCGACAAAGCCCAGCACGTCGTCAGGCAAAACCTTCGTTAGCTCCTGGGCCGGCGAATTAGCTGCAAAGACAGCGTTCGAGAGAACGAAGCCGACTGAGAATAACAACGCAGCGCAGATAAATAGATTCTTCCGAGGCCGGATCATGATTATCTCCTTTCAAACGAATGGGGTCGCAATCCGCCAAAATCACACACTTCTCAGGCGGTAATGACAATTCCTTCATGCCGGGCGATTTCGAGAATAGGACGGCTCTGATCGGTCTCCCACTCCCGCTCACCGCACGGAATAGGCTCGATACGGTTGTCGGCCGACATCGTCGCCTGCCACAGCTTCTCAACGAGTGTTATCTCGCGAGGCCCATCGAATTCCGGAGCAATCACGATCAAATCGATATCGCTAAACTCATCGGCATCGTCACGAGCAAAGGAGCCAAAAAGAACAAGTCGGCTTGTGTGGATACCGATCGAGCCGAGCGCTGTGACATAGCGCCTTAGCGCGGTCATAACTGTGCTTTCAACCATCGCAGGATATCTCTCACTTCAGCGCTTTTCGCCTTTCAGAGCAAAATCGCACTTCATTGTATCGACTATTCTTGAAAAAGACAATCACAAACTGTCTTTCGCATGAGTTCCGCGTTGCCGTCGGTGCCGGTGAAGAGTCTGAATTGGGTCATTGCCTGGTTTACGAACATTGAGATGCCGTCGATTGTTTTGGCGTTCTTGCTCTCGGCCTGTTTTAGCAACAGAGTCCGGGCGGGGTTATAGACGGTGTCGAATACTGCCATGTCCGGCGTCAGGGATTCTTGCGGCACGGGCGTTGCATCGACTTTCGGGTGCATTCCGATGCTAGTGCAGTTTATCACCAACTTTGCGTCGAGGCTCCGCAATTCGTCCAACGGTGCGAACTCGCAATTGAACTCGCCGGCGAGCCTCTCGGCCTTTTCGAGCGTGCGGTTGTAGATTTTGACTTGTGCGCCGGCGTCGCTAAGGCCCGCCACAATCGCCCTCGATACGCCGCCTGCGCCCACGACTGCGACCGGCATGCCCTCGAACTCAGCTCGCGTGATTCCCATCCCGGCGGTGATCGCATCCAGAGCGCCGGCGTAATCGGTATTGTAGGCGGCCAGCTTCCCGTCACGGTCGGCTATCACGGTGTTGGCTGCTCCGATCTTTTCCGCTAACGGCTCGACGTGCCCTTCGTTAGCCCGGACGTAGTCCAGGGCGCTTTGCTTGTGCGGGATTGTCACGCTAAAGCCGTGGAAGTTCAGCCATTCTCTCGTAAACGCACTGCGCAGGAACGAATCGAATTCTTGTTGTCCGCCCTGGACCAGCAGCGGCAGGTACAATCTGTTCATGTCTTGCTCGCCGAAGCAGGCGTTATGAATCGCCGGGCTTAGCGAATGCCCAACCGGATCGGCAATCACGCCGAACAGTTCCGTCTCGGTATCGATGCAGTCGGCGAGGTACAGATTTCTGAACTGCTCGATAGTCAACTGCCCCGGCGCCGTTGCGCTTTCCGGGTCGATGCTCGCGAACGTCACCAAGCTGCCCAGCTTCTTCGCGATGATCCTGCTGATCAAACCGGGGCCACCCATGCAGAAAACGATCCGCTCGCCATCGGCTTCGTGCAGCAGGTCGAAGGCGTCGAAGCAATCGTTGATATGGTTGGCGGTATAGACGAGCTTGGGGATAGCCCCCGGCGATGCAGCCAGGATGTCCCGACACAACTTGCCGATATCGTCGAACGCGCCATCGAAATTGTGGACGGACAAGATCAGCCGGGCGTTCGGGCTTTGCGAAAGCGCCGTTTCGATCTTCTCCCGGCTTTGGGAGTCGAGGAAATTCTCGTACTCGAAGTCGATAAATTCCGCCCCGGCCTTGATCGCCGCTACAAGCGTATCAACCCGCAACTGCTGCGGATAGTCTATCGCCCCGCCCTGCTTGGCGTCCCGGCAGGTCACAATCAGTGGGATCGCCTCGTCGTCGCCACTCTTTATCTCGTCGACCAAGCCTGTTACCAGATCGGTGCTGAGACCCTCGAAGTAATCGACCCTCAACTCGAGCATGTCGGCGCCGGCAGTCCTCGCTGCTTTGATCTGCCGCCGGGCCTTCTCGATATTCTTCGCTGCTATCGGAACAGTTAGTTTTGTCTGCATGGCCGAAATATATAGCAGCCGCCAGCAATCAAAGCAAGAGCAAAAGCGCCTGGCCTTGAGCCCCAGGATCAATTCCCGGAGATAATGTAGAATCGCTTTTTCGCGCTCTTCTTGTTGGTCAGGATCATTTTCAGGTTGTATTTGCCATGCTTGTCATGGTAGCTCTTTGAAGCGTACGGCACGATAATGTGATCCTTAATCTCCTCCCAAGGCTGAACTTCGCCGAAGACATACTCTACAGGCTCTTCTTTCTCGAGCGACTGATTCCATATCGCTGAACTGGGCAAGAGTATCGCCATTTCGTCATAGTTCTTCGCGCTTCTGTGCTGCCAGTATGAGATTACCAGGTCACGTGGTTCGGGCCAATTCTCCCTTTCGTCGACCACGGAGATCGCTTCTTCAAAAGCCTTGTCATAGGCAGTCTTTTCCTGTTCTTTTTCGCCGCTCACGGTTTTTGCCGAGGTGGGGACGCCAACGTCGTAGATAGTCTCAGGTCCTGTTTCCGGGTAGTCAAAATGAACATCTACTTCCATTGTCAGTTTGTCGGCTTTGTCGAAAGCTTTCTGGTTGACGTGAAGCACCACGCCCATGTTCGCATCGACGGTCATTTCCACCTTTATATCCGTACCGCCACGGAACGCGCTCATCTTGAAGATGATCGCGTCTTTTCCCTTGTATTTGCCGGTTTCCCGGATGACTTTCTCGCCGGCGTCTCCGAACATCTTCATCACAAGTCTGGGGTAATCCAGCACCGAGCCACCCAGTCCGGCGAGAGCATCGGGCGTACCGCGCGAGACTGTGATTGTGTTGGCATCGGGGTTATAGACCTGCACGATCTGCTTAGAATCGTCCTGGAACCTAACCGCACCGTTGGCCTCCTTGGCTACCAGTAGTCTCCGTTCGAAGCTGAACCAAACCTCCGCCCCGTCGCCTGCTCCTTCCCCCACGGCATGCATCCAGGGCATCTTTTCCATGTTCTCTGTTATTTGTGCAAATGTAACGGTCGTAATATCAATCGAGCCGCCTGATTGGTGTAAGATCACATACACTGCAATTATTACCACCGCCGCGGCGGCCGATTTCGTTATTCTGCTCTTCATGATTGCTCTCCACATCTTCGGCGCGGTCGGAGCCGATCTCTGTTCTACATGCTCATCCACCGCCTGCAGAAAGCTGCCGAGAGCCTTGTCGTACGTCTCGGCACTGGCTTTATAACGCCTCTCTTTGATCAGTTTTTCGATTCTTTCTGCAGGTTTCATTCTTCGAACTCACTATTTAGCATTGATTTCAACTTGTCCAATCCGGCTCGGTACCGCGTATGGGCCGTCTTGGTCGACACTTTCTGCAATTCGCCGATGGCCTTGAACTTCATTCGCCCGTGCAGGTAGAGAACGATCGCTTCTCTCTGCTCGTACGCAAGCCGATTCATCGCCGAACCTACTTGCTGCGACAACTCGCTGCGTATGACCAACTGGACCGGTCCAGTGTCATCCGCCGCCGCTTGCTCGGCATCGCCGACCGCGACGGTTTGCGGCCGTTTCTTCCGGCGATAGTCACGGGCCCTGTTGGCAACGCTGGTCTTGAGATATCCCGCCAGGCTGCTTCGAAGCTCGAAATTGTCGATGACCCGCAGCAGCGAAATGAAGACATCGTGTACAACATCTTCGGCCGCGCTTCTGTCGTCCAGGAGATTGGCCGCCAGGGTCCGCAGGTCGCCCTCGTACTTCTCATAGATCCGCCTGAACGCATCCCGACTGCCTTGTTTGCATCTCCAGATAAGCAGTCTATCTTCAATCATACGCGTTTCGTCTATTCTTCTTCTCGTGACAATCGATCGTCTATAAGTAGGACGGTCGGCCAGCATGTTTCTTACCCGAAAACCTGCGCTTTTGCGAAAAATAATGATCTGAGGCTACTGAAACGAGAATCCATGCAAGTTGACCCCAATGCAAAGAAGGCACGCAGAATCGGTAGGGTGCGATGAATCGCACCACCTATCTATAGAAAAAGAGACCCTCAGAAGGCAAACACAGCAGTCAATGTAACGCTGCCCAAGCGGCATGGGCTTTTGTGTCGAGGGCGTCCCGCCCTCGAATCGCGGGCAGCACCGTAAGGCGTCCCAAACGGGAGATGCCCGCGACACGTCGGCCCATCCCATTGCCGAAAACTTCATTCGGATGAAAAGCCTTGTATAGCTCTCGTAAATAGGCTATACTGCTCAGTTTGTATTACTGATGAATCTCAGTATGCGCCTTGAGACTTGTTTTTGGGCTATGATTTTGACTCTTCGCAAGATATAGTGGCCCCTCTACTTGGATTAGTGGCTTGTCTCTCCCGCGAAAGGGACGGTTGAAAAAGTCCAACAGTGACAGTTGAGATTGCCGCGCGATTCTTCGAATCGCTCGCAATGACAAGTCGCGAAAGCAAGCATGAGTGAATGGCAATTGGTGTCGCATGACGTCCGAACTTCAGATCAGAATTCCGGCTTCGCCCGAGGGCGGCTACCCGATACGAATCGGCACGGATATCCTCGGCTCGTTGTGGGACAAGATAGAAGCGGATTTCGCCAGACATAACAAATTTGTCGTAACCGACGAAAATCTGGCCGCGGCGGGGCATTTGCACAAGCTGCTGGGCGAGCGTGATGTTGCGACTTTCGCTATAAGCCCGGCGGGCGAGGCTTCCAAGACCATCGATACGGCGGTGTCGATAATCGAAGCGATGGAAAAGGCCTATCTCGGCAGGGATACGCTGGTTGTCGCTCTCGGCGGCGGAACGGTGGGCGATATCGCCGGGTTTGCGGCTGCCCTCTTCAAGAGAGGCGTCCCCGTCGTTCAGATACCGACAACGACTCTCGCCCAGGCCGATTCGGCGGTCGGGGGCAAGACCGGGGTCGATTCGAGCATCAGCAAGAACGCATTCGGGGCGTTTTGGCACCCCGCAGGCGTATATATCGACGTGGCGACTCTGGCGACGCTAGATGACAGACAATTCCGCGCGGGGCTGGTTGAGTCGGTAAAGCACGCGATTATCGCCGACGCCGACTATTTCGATTTTCTTGAGGCCAATTTGGACGCCATTCTGGAGCGAAAGCCCGACGTGCTGGAAGAAGTTGCCCACAAGAACTGCAAGATCAAGGGCGGAGTGGTCGAAGCCGATCCTCGCGAGCACAACCTGCGAAGAATCCTCAATTACGGCCATACTATCGGACATGCCATCGAGGCGGCCAGCGGATTCGAGCTGCTGCACGGCGAGGCGGTCGCGATAGGGATAATCGGAGCGGGCCTGATCGAGATTGAGATGGAACTGGCACAACCCGACAGGCTTGACAGGATCCGCTCAATTCTCAAAAAACTGGACGTCCCGGTAAGATTACCCCGGAATCTGGCCGAAGAGAACTTGATCGACCTGATCAAGCGTGACAAGAAGGCCATTAATAAGTGGCCAAGATTCGTCTTAATTGATAAAATGGGTGAAGTTTACCGTGAGGACGGCCAATACGCCGTCGAGGTCACTCCTGAGTTAGTGACGAGAGTGTTGAATAAATTGTAAAAGAGAATTCGTTTAAAGGTTTTGACATGTACAGAGAGCAGATAAAGGTACTAGATTGCACCATCAGAGACGGCGGACTTATTAACGACCATCACTTCACGGACGAGTTTGTTCGCGAGATTTATAAAGCCCTTTCCAGGAGCGGCATCGACTACATGGAATTCGGTTACCGAAGCAGCAGAGAACTGTTCCCGCCCGAGGAGTTCGGGGCCTGGAAGTACTGCGACGACGACAAGATACGAGAAGTCATCGACGGCATCGAGTCCGACATGAAGATCAGCGTGATGGTGGATTCGTATAGGGTCAAGGAGCAGCAATTCGCCCCGGCCGACGAGAGCCCGATCGATATGATTCGAGCGGCCACCTATGCCAAATATATCGACAGCGCCATCGAACTCATCAACAAGTGTCACGATCTTGGCTACGAAACGACCTGCAACATCATGGCGATCTCGAAGGAGATAGAGCCGGATTTGATCGAGGCGTTGGATCAACTTGCCAAATGCCCGGTCGACGTGGTTTATGTCGTCGACAGCTTCGGAGCGCTGTACTGCGAACAGATAGAATATATGGTGAAACTGTACCAGGAGCATCTGCCGGGCAAGACGCTCGGAGTCCACTGCCACAACAACCAGCAGCTTGCGTTTTCCAACACGATCGAGGGGATCATTCACAACGCCAATTACCTCGACGGCTCGCTGTCGGGCATCGGCCGGGGGCCCGGCAATTGCTGCCTCGAACTGCTGGTCGGCTTCCTGAAAAACCCGAAGTTCAACCTGACGCCGATTCTCAAGGCGATCCAGGACCAAATGATGCCGATGCGCGAGGACATCGAGTGGGGCTACATCATACCGTATTTCATCACCGGCATATTGAACGAGCATCCGCGCTCCGCGATAGCGTATCGAAAGACCGACGACAGAGACAAATACGCCGAGTTCTACGAGAAGATGCGCGAGACGCAGCAGTAGCAACACGCAGTTCCACCAAATGTATGAGAACCAGAGTTTGCAGCCGCGTGTCCAGATGTGAACTGGACACGACTGTTCGAAGGCTAACGATCACGTTTCAAGATGAACTATTCCCTATAGCCAACAACTGAGCGGGGCACCCAAAACCCGACATACGGGCGCCGAGCTGACAACGTTGCGTGTCATGTCGGGCGGCTCCGTCAGGCTCACCGTCTTGTTGAGACGTATTCGTAAAGGCCCTTGACCTCGGTCGGTTCGGCGTCTTCGAAGAACGCCCCGCGACCCGGGCCCTCGCTCACGGATTCGTAGGTATGCAGCGGAGCAATCGAGGCCTTTACGGCGAATCGGCGATCGATTTGCCGGATCGGCGTCAGGTTCATGGCGAGCGTTTCGCCGACCTTTCGACGGCAGTCCTTGCTGTACACGCCTCGGAAACTCAGGCTTTCGCCCAGACAATTGCAGGTCTGTGCATTGGCGAAGATACACTCGATTCCCACCCTGCCGTCGTCATGTTTGAGCCTGCGAAATACGCGGCCGCTGCAAATCCCCTCACTCACCGGGTCTTCGAGCGGTGCGAGCACTTTCGAGCAAAGTTCATTGTATGCCTGTTTGTTTGCGTTGATCAATCCTTCGGACTCGTGCTTTGCCGACTCTTCCAGGATACTGCGCAACGACTGGACGTCAAGCCAGAACACCCTGTGCTCCAGCCTGTTCAGCATGGTCAGCAGCTCGAGGCCAAAGCCCCTGGGAAACCGGAACGCACGCTTGAGGCTCTCGTCAAAGATGATCCGGCAAATCTCACGATCCGCGGTCCAATCCAACTGTAGCAGCATCTCTGCAACACTGATTGCAATCCCGTGTTCGCTGCCGTCATCGGCCATGATCTTAGCGATTGTCGCCCTTATGCGGCCGGCGTGTTCTCTGCCCGCCTGGGCGATGGAATTCTTCAACGGGCCGGTCATGTGTTTCTGGAATCGCCTGCCGAAGTTGGCTGCCATCGAAGGGTCGAACACATCCGCCAGCAACGCCATAAACCGCTTATGCGTCAGCCGATATCCATTGGGTTCAAAGGTCGACAACCGCAGCATTATTTGTCTGAACAGGTGATAGTTGCCGCCCTCGCCCACCGACCTCAAAATCTCCCCCAGATAACGCCGAACTCTGTCGGTTATTGTGGCCAAATACGAGTCTCTCATCGTGTCCATCTCGCCCAGGACCCTGCTGAGAGTCTCTTTCTGGCTCATGGGATCGACAATCCCCGCGACGACACCGATCGTCGTATCGGGCCAGCTCGCAACAATATCCCTGACCCGCGCCGCCCCGGCCTCGGCATCGAGCCTTCGACGACGTTCATCCAAAACCCAGAAAACGAGCATTGTCGGCAGAAAGTAACAGCCCGCGTGCTTGACGTTGGGCCAGAATCGCTTGATCGAGTTGATCGCAAACGTCAGGACCCAGCAGGCAAGCACTATGCGAATTCCAGCCGCCAATCTCGCCGTGGGAGCTTGCGCCAAATACGCGTGCACCAGCAGCAAAGCAGCAACAAGATTGAAAACTATTGCCATCATCAGGTGACACGCAAAGTCCCTTATGCTCTTTCTGTCAATGATCATCGAGTTTACTCCGAAATACGAATAGATTTGCAGGATTCCATTCCTTAACAAATACCCTGTTTGAAGAACAGAGTGAAAACGCTACATATCTCTAACATGAGAGATTCTTTTATGTTACATCGACAAAAGAAAGCGAATCAGCACAGAAAATCCGCCCGAAAACCGAAAAAATCCGATAATCAACGCAAGAATCGTCGCAAAAAGTCGCAATGAAGGCCCGCCCGGGCAACAAGCGTGTTCGTGCCGCGTCGCCACAGAAGCGGCCTAATCTCCACAGATTCTCCCGGCCGTCTCGGCGGCCTCTTCTTCCATAGGCGCATCGAGGTAACCGAAACTCACACACTCTGACAAATCCAGCAACAGGTTGATAGAATCCCTCGACAACTCCGTCTGACCCTTAAATTTGCGCAGGCTGTGAACTACACGTCGCACGCTGCTACATACCTGTCGATGAAGCCCGACCCGAGACCGTTCAGTCTATTTTCTTACCGGTCGCTTTTCGGTTGCCTCTGGATGTTATGAACTCGCCTTCCAGCGTCTCGCCCGTCAGCTTGCCTTTGAAATCCATTGTGAACTCCTGGTCGTTGAAAGACAGCGTCATCTTGAAGCTGATCCGGTCGCCTTCGATCTTGATGTCTTTGATCGGAATCTCTCGGTCACGGCTCTGATATATCCCGGTCCCATCGTCGTTGATCGTCAGGTTCCTT
>Ga0255052_10002177_pt1 | contig 14332 bp, 11 predicted proteins | sample JV7_2_21_MG_FD_188632 | JGI IMG/M metagenome (GOLD analysis project Ga0255052, IMG submission 188632) | Seawater microbial communities from Jervis Inlet, British Columbia, Canada - JV7_2_21 | ecosystem: Environmental > Aquatic > Marine > Inlet | place: Canada: British Columbia | collected... | reverse complement strand
ATCGCCGAATGGTGCCTGGACATGAATCGCAAGACCATCAACGTCAACACAGAGACGTTCGAAACATCCGAGCCAGGTATCTATGCTGTTGGTGACATTAATTATTACCCGGGCAAAAAGAAGCTGATTTTGTGCGGATTTCACGAAGCGGCGCTGGCCGCATTTGCGATCAAGCAGCGCATCGAGCCGGACAGGAAGGTGCATGTGCAATACACGACGACAAGTCCGATCATGCACAAGCGCCTTGGCCTGGATAATTGACAAGGGGTGATGTCATTACCAAGGGAAACTGGCGGACTAATTACCAAGGGACTTTGTCGTAGCACCGTAGCAGCCAGACGTTTCTTACACCACTCGCACTGAGCACAATCTGTTGTTCCGTAAATCGCTTCTTCATGCCCGCCTTCTCCTCTGAAAACGGACTCTGCTAAGCTCATAATGGACCGGCTACAGGGGGACAGGTCACCGCCAGCAAAATCCCTCGGAACAACGCTGTTGCGCCGGTGTCAAAACGGCGACAAGCGGACACTAGCTTGGCAGGTATCTTCCGAATTGGCTCCAGTTGCCTGGCGGCCCAAGAAGAACACCCTGTCCACATGCCGGAAAGTCCCAAACCATTCAAGCCAAATGGAGGCAGATCATGTTTCGTCTTATCTTAATGAGTGCATCAATTGTGATTGCCTTGCTGGGGATACAGTTCCCGGCACAGGCAGAGGACGACGACCGAAGAGCGGCGTTAGCGGTACCGAGCAACACGCCGGCCAAGAATTTCTATGTCGGTGGGCGGCTTGGTTTCGGAGACAACGATTATCCTGGCTCAAATCAGGATGGCTCGGTGACGAACGTCCGTTCAGAGTCCAACGACACAACGTTTGCTCTCACCGGTGGTTACCACCTGAACGAGAACGTTGCGGTGCAGGCTGGATACCATGATTTTGGCCAATCAGATTTCGCCGGAGATTCCTCTGGTGGAGAGTCGTGGAATGCCGGTCCGGTAAGTGCGCTGCACGAGTCCGACGGCTGGGAGCTCGGCGTGATGGGCCGCTGGCCGATTACTGATCGGTGGTACGGCCTGGGTTTCATGGGCTGGCTATGGTGGGAGTCCAAAGAGACATTCGTCGAAAGTACCGGTACGACGACAGTTTCAGAATCCGGCGGGGACGCCACCTACGCGGTTGGTCTTGAATATGACACCGGCCAGAGAAATAAACTATTTTATCGCTTCATGGGCTCCCACCATAAAGTCGGTGATTTTGGTTACGACGTCAACAGCGCGTCCGCAGAGATGGTGTGGCGCTTTCCGTAGCCGTTCTTCTGTTTTACTTTTTCCAAAAAGGCCGCTTTGCAGCGGCCTTTTTGCACGGCCCGAATAGTCGCGCGCCGTATGTCCTCTTAACCAAAAACAGGGGCCGCCGGACCGCCGGCCTCATTCAACCAGCAGGAAGACCGGGTTGGAGTAGAACCAGAGATCACCCCACGGATTCTCGCCTGACGGGTCGGGATCGGGCTCCAGTTGATTCCCGTTCGTACCGCGGACGCGAAGGTAGAGGTCACGGTCGGCGTCTTGCAACCGCTCAGTCATCGTGAGGAATTCGCCCTCCCGGGTCCAGTCGCCGGCACTGAAGCGGCGGATGATGCGAGCGCTCGGATTCCTGTTCGGATTGGCACCGGCTTGCGTGCCGGCAGAGTCCCCCGCAATCAGGTCGACCCGGCTGACTGTCGGTCTGTCGCCATGGCTGTTTTTGCCATCAGGATCTCGCAATCGAATGGTGACTGTCGCGATCTCGCCGGCCCGAATCTGCAGGGTACCGCCGATAGCCGCAGTATGGCCGGCCTCCGTTGCAACCGAAACGTAAAGCTCAGACACCAGATCGCCCGTCGTTACGAATACCTTTCCGGCTCTAAGTGCGGCCAGTACCGAGTCGTGATCACGCTCGGCATACACGTAGGTCTTGGAGAACTCACCGGGCCAGAAGTCGTCGCCACCGTCCACCCAGTTTCGATGGGAATCCGAGTTCGCAGTGATCCACCAGCGTCGTCCCTCGCCCAGCATCGAGTCCCAGAAACCGCCGAGTTCTGCGGTCAGGCGATCAAAGCCCCCATAAGTGGGCTGTCCGCTGTAGCTACCCCGGGATTGATCCGGATTCATGGAACCGTCGGCGTTGATCGGCTCAGCTTGATGGCCGGGCGCGCCGGCCATGCCGACAGCGACTTCCGGTGCAGCGTTGTTCCATGCTCTGAGATCCTCAGGCACGGTCTTTCCGTACACTTTTCCGCCCACAGCGCCTCGAGACGGGTGATTGGCGATCACGACGGGCGGCGCAGGTAGGTCTCGCATGATCTCCAGCGCCTCGATCATTCGCCCAACCGTGTCGGCGCCCTGATCATCGGGGTCCGCTCCGCTTTTATCGAATTGCGACTCCAGCTGATAGACTCGATCTGCCTCGTCGTGGGTTTGCGGCACAATCACACTGGCGTGATCGGCCCCAGGGGTATTAAGTTCAAAACCAAAAAACTGGATGACATCAGGGACAGCTTGTCTTGATTTCAGGACATCCGGATAGGCCTGCTCCAGATTGAGTTTCGCGTGAAGACGGCCACCATGATCGGTGCTGACCATCCATGTAAGGCCATAACGCTTCGCCATTTGCGCGTTTGTCTGAATCGGAGGCATGCTGGTATCGAATATCGGTGTGGGAGGGTCAACCTCGTGGTCCCAATCAACGCTATACCGACTATGGATGTGATGATCACCGGCGAGCCACTGCTCGGAAGTTTCCTGAGAGCTGCAAGACGCAAGCAGGATTGCCAGACCAAGGACGCCACCAGGCAGTGTAAGGAGTTTTCGCATATCGTAGACCCTCTATGGAATGTCGCAAATGCAGCCGCTGACTGACAAATGCTGAACGGACTGAGCCGTCAGTATATCAACCGCCTGAGCCAGGCTGGTGTTTCTGAAAAAAAATTGTGCCACCTGACCCCGTTACTCCGTCCGGCAGACTCAGACGGCCAGGCGCAACGCGTTTTGAATCTGATCCTGCTTTACGTCATCGACGTTCGCTTCCGCGGCATAGTTTTTCCACCTCGACATGACGGCGACAACCTCTGCGATGATGCTTGCGACACGTCCGCGCTTCATCGATGCGGTTTTCGCACAGGTCTCGAAATCATCCTTCGTGAAGTTATCGCGCTTACCGTTCAGCGTCATCTGGTGAGCGTTCGTCCATGCGCCGTCCGGGTTAAAGCTGTAAGTCATGTCAAAGGCGGGAGCGAGTGACCAGTTGCCCGCCTTGTCCATCAGGTAGGCGATGTTCTTTACATGGTCATCCTGGTTGCGGCCGACAATGTTGAACACCATGCGACGAAACAGCTCTTCGATCGCACTCATCGGCAGGCCGAGCTCACGGGTAGTGTACAAAGCCTGCTCGTAAGAATGTGCCCCGGCGGCATTGAAATCATAGTGCGCCATCGCGCCCAGCGACTGCATGTGAAGTTTTTTGCCGTTGTCCAGCCGATCGAAGCGACGCGTCATAAAATGTCGTCTGCCGTTTTCTTCGAACAGACGACACTCGTTCATATTAATGCCGCAGTCCCTTGCCATTCTTGAATAGGCATACTCAATTGCGCCGTAGCCTTTGGGATCTTCGATCTCCTTGTCCCTGTTGCCACTGACACCGTCGAACTTAAGTAACCAATATTGAAAACCCGGACCTGCCGGAACCTGCCCGGAGCGAACTTCGTTGGTCGCAGGGCTCCAGGCAATCACTGCTTTGGCGCGCGCACCGCCGGCGGAGGTGCCGACACGGAGAATGTCGGTCAGAGCCTGTGCCTTGCCGGCATCTGCAAACGACGCTCGAAGATCATCTCTATGCGTGAGCACGTCCGAGGCAAGTGCGACGAGTTGGTCAACATGCACGCGGCTGGTCTTGCGGGCCCTGGGTCCAATGGCAGGGGCAAACTCAAGGGCACCCATGCCGCGTGTCCCGGTGTAACAAAGCCGCTCCACCGCATTGAAAGAACCTGCTGTCCGACCTTGTGTCGCGAGCCAGGCATCGATCAATGCGTTGCCAAACCGATCAGGTAACGAGTCTGCCAGCATTCCCGGAAGGCCGTTGAAGGTGTGTCGCGACAGTTCGGGAAAGGAATACACGCGAGTGGAGAGCGGCATGACAATGGGTGACAGTTCGATGCCGCTGCTGGCAAATGCGGCGTCGTATTCGAAAGATGCTGCAGTATCGTTGTCATGAATGGATACTGCGCCGATTGTTCGTCCCCAGAGTTTGATCTCTGCGACAGTGGTCATGGGTCATCATTCCATGACCATGGTTCATCGGGCTGGGTCGCGCGACCGCGAGACGAGGCCCGTTTTCGCACCTTTCCCTTGCTCTTCAACAGGTCCGTCGGGCGTGGTGTGCTTTCTGGAATCATGAGGTCCAGGCCCGGCAGAAGTTGCAGTGCCCGCAAAACCCGGATCAGGCCAGCCATTTGTGTGGACGCACCGGCCTCGATTCTCTCTACCGTGCGCTTCGACACGCCCGCCTGTTCTGCAAGGCTCGCCTGGGTTAACTGGAGATCGATCCTGTGGGCCGTGATGCGCTTGCCGATTTCGGCCAGAACGGAGTCGTCGCTAAAGGAATTAGATATCTTCATATTCGTCAAGGTTGGCGAGTTAATAAAATAAACAACAATAACTCGTCATTACTGGCGATTTTAAAGAAACTATTAGAATTTGTCAATTCGTCAGTTATGGCGAAACGAACAAAGTGTAATAGCCCACACCGGACCGTACAGGTACTGTCCGATTAGGTCGAGTTCGACCGGCTACTTTGCTCGAAAGCGGACGGCGGCCAGTCAAATCCGCGGACGCCCCCAACCTGCATAGCACGGGATTTTGCGGTGGAACTCAACGTACTGCTCGCCGAACACACGACGCAGGTGCTCCTCTTCCACCAGAACCAGGAGATGCAGGTTGATCGCCACCACCAGGAGGGCCGCCAGACACCACAGCGACCAGTCGTTAGGCGCAAAGCCCAGCAGGAACAGGAACGCGCCCACATACTGCGGATTCCGACTCCACCGGTACGGCCCGGATATCGTCAGCCTGCCGCGCCTGCGGTATTCCCATCGCGCATAAAGTAGTGCGACCGTCGTCATCGGAACTGTCAGAGCGAGTAAGCAGGTCAGCAAGATCGGGCTCCCGTTATCTCTTTTGAGCCCCCAGCTTGAGCTGAAATCTGCAGGAGTTGATCATGAATGTGTTTTAAACGGGGTAGACAGTCGGCGTCAATTCGGAATTATGCGTAAAAGGAGATGTCCGCATTGGATTACGGTCGTTGTGATGAATCAGTTCCCGCCCGCAGCCGCAAACTCTTCGCAGGTTCCCTCGGCGGGTTGCCAGACGGTCGCATAAGGATTATCAGTACAAACGATGGTGAGGAACCTGTCTCGCTCGTGGGCCTGCCGAGCTTCCTGGGTCGCAAGGATGGGGGCAAAGCCTGGGTCGTCATATAGCGTTCGCAGATAGGCCTCTCGGGACGGAATGTAGGTCCCTTCTTCCACCGCCTTGGCAATCAGCGCGAGCCCGCTCTCGCGCTCGCCGGCCAGATAGGCGATAAGGCCCTCTTCATAATCAACGCTATCCCAATAGAACAGGATGCCCGCGACAATTCCGGCCTCGCGAGAGCGGCGCACATTGTCCCGTATCGCCACCATAAGTTCGCCGACTTGGGCATCTTCACCAGCGTCGCGGCGGATGATGATCAACGCTGCTGCGCTAGCGGTTGGAAACAGACCATCGCGGCCTATCCTCCCACCACTTCGTTGCCACATCTCCTCTAGAATGGGCCGGGCGCGAGCGTAATCACCGGCGCTGGCGAGCGCCAGCCCAAGATCGCGGCGGGCCAGGAGAGAAATCGGGTCCTCGGCAAGGCGTGCCTCCGTGGTCTCGATCGCGTCTCCGGATCTGCCCAACCAACTCAGCAATGAGGGCAGCGGTGCCAAAGAGACGGCAAGGGCTTCTTTCTCAAGGCCGATGGCAGCGAACTGATAGGATAAGAAGCTTCGCCAGATAGCATTCTCCGGGTCGATACGCAAGGCATCCAGGGTACCCAGGACCAGATTGGCCCATTTCCCCCCGACCGATGACAGCAAACCGCTTCTACCTGCGTAACCCGACGGCGAGACGGTAGCCAACTTCTCCAATTCCCGGGCGGCGTCTTCGAGCCGGTTCCTCTTGATCAGCGAAACTAAGTAGTTAGCCCTAGTCGGGACCGACAGCGGATCGAGCTTCAACGCCGCCTGTTGCATCAGGAAGGCCTCGTCATATCGTCCGAGGTCCTCGAGGATGATTGCCATCCAGTTGTGAACGATCGCATAGTTGGGGTTGATCTGGGTGGCCTTCTCAAAATGTGTCAAGGCCTCTTCCAGATCCCACCGGCGCCACAGGAGATAACCGGTGGCGGCGTTTGCTTCGGCGAGGGTTGGATCAAGGGTCATCGCCCGCTTGGCATGGGGTGTTGCTCTGACAATGGCTTCGGTGTCAGTGAGGTCGCCATAGCCGCTCAGCAAACCGGTGACAATCGCCAACTCCGCATGGGCAAGCGCATAATCGGGATCGAGCGCGATCGCCTTTTCAAACTCGCCAACAGCGCCCTCAATACTTGCCCGGGTACGCTGAACCACTAGGTGTCGGCCCCTCAGGTACGCTTCATAGGCCTCGATATTTGCCGCTGCAATTACACGGGGCAAAACATCACCCTGCAGTCCAAGATGCCCCGTTAACGCCTCAACAATGGCCGCCGAAATCTCGTCCTGCACCGCGAAGATGTTCTCGAGGTCCCGGTCATAAGTCTCCGACCAGAGATGCGTGTCTGTCCTGGCGTCGATAAGCTGAGCGGTGATGCGGATGCGTTTGCCCGACTTGCGCACGCTGCCCTCAAGGACGTTCGCGACGCCAAGCTGTTTAGCCACTGTCGGAATATCCACACCCATGCCTTTGAAACTGAAAGCAGAAGATCTCGATGTCACCTGCAAACCAGGAATTTGGGCTAGAACATTCAAAATCTCTTCCGAGATACCGTCAGAGAAATACTCCTGCTCAGGATCCGCGCTCATATTCTCGAACGGCAACACCGCAATAGAAAATTCTGGAGGAGGAGCTATCCACCACTTGTCGTAGGCGAACAGTATGACGGCAGCACACAACAGCGAGATGACAATGAAGTCCAGACGTCGATCGGTAACATGGGTTATCGACTCTGCCGCATCAACATCCGTCTCAAGACTTATGCCCTCCGGCGTTAGCTCGTAGAACCAGGAGAAGATTAGGGCGATCGGGAAGCCGACGGCGAGCAGGCCGAGAGTGGTTGTGCCGATCCAATCCGGCAGCTTGGCGAGGTCGATCAGTACCTCTGCCACCTGCATGATCAGCCAGGCAGCAACGGCATAAAGCACCGCCATGCGGAACACGTTACGCCGCCTCAGTTCTGACACCAGTCTCATGTTGACGAATCTACGCTTTAGTCACAGCACAAACAATTTGGGGATCGCCGCAATTTTGACAAAGTCCGCTTTGGGTTGCGATTTCAACCGGTCGATGCAACACATTGGCTAAATCGTTCGGCGACACCGCCAGCTCCCAACGTTGCTCGACGCACCGCCAACCTAACAGCCCCTTGATAGACAACGGCTGCACCCAGGCGTCCGCACACCCAGTAAGGCCGTAGTTGAAATCCGCGGCCCGTGGACCGAGACGTTCACCCCCCGGGGCGATCTCCACGCGCACGGATCCGAACACGATGCCTTCGGCGGGTCCGAGATCATGGGTCTGGGACGGGTCCGCGATCAGGGGGTGAGACGTGGCGCACCCGCACATGATGAGCGCGACGGCGAGAACGCCCGCGAGCGTACGCATGATCTCGATCACCCATCTCATTTCCGTAGCCCCCTCGCCAGACAGTGTTGTGGCTATTCGCGCTCTAGGTGAACCTAAGTATAAACGTTCAGCGGCACTTGGCTGGATCGTACCGATGTCGGCTTTGGTCATCAGCGGCCCGTCAACATGTTAGTAGCCCGACGGCCGCTTTCGCGTGCGAGGCGGACATTGGTCTCAATTCAGTCTGACAATGCCTGTCAGGTCAAGAACCGATCATCACGAATAAAGTCTGCGCATAGCTAGCGATGTTGTGCCGGCAATGCCGGACCATTTTCTCCCCATTGCAAAAAAGCGCCGCAACCCGGGGTCTCATAGAGATCGATGCGGTCCAGTTCGGGCAAGGTGGCGGCCAGTTCGCTTCGCATCCAGTGCAAGAGGCTGATTGTGTCACCGTCCTCAAGGCCTTTCAGATCGCCCAGTTGATGGTGATCCAGCCGGGCATAGAGCGGTGCAAAACGTGCCTTGACGTCGCCGTAGTCGATGGTCCAGCCGAGGACGTCGTCCAGCGGCGCGCTCAGGTGCAGCCGGGTCAGAAAGCTGTGACCATGCAGCTGGCTGCGCCGATCTGAATCGGGAGCCCGAACCAGCCTGACGGCGCTTTCAAATCTGGCTTCCTTCCAGATGCGGTAATTTTCACCATCGTAATGACAGCCAGCCGTCACCGTCTCATAAATGGTGACCCAGGACAGCTCTGGCAATTCCGGCTTCAGGCGGTCCCAGATCCAGGTCGCGATGATCTCACTGGTTGGATTCTCAAGTCCTTTGATGTCATTTAGGCAAGCATGGTGTAACTCATCATGAAGCGGCTGCCACTGGCTGATCAGCAGGTCGAAGTCAACGGCCATATCACCACCGCCAATGTCCTGGTTGGCGTGCAGAATGACCTCAAAACCGTGACCGTGCATGCGCTCGCATTGATGACCTTGCGGTACGTTCGGCAGTTGGTGCGCCGCTTCAAAGCGAAACTTCCTCCAGACGTGTGCACGATTCCTTTCGTCCAAATCAACTCCCGCATCGTCAGTACTCTGGACGCCGACCATATCGACACCGGCGATGTCCATGAGCCGGACAAAAATGTAGCGAGCGAGGTTTTCATCAGTCGGAACGCTGATGATGTTGTTCAGATAGCGGTAATCGAGAGACCGGACGCAGTCCGTTAGCAGATTGCCCAAAAAAGCTGGCTCATCTCCCGGGAAATCCGCCCAATCCGGGCCTTCGAGTCGTGCCCGGGCTTTTGCAATAAAGCTATGTCCGTGTAGTCGCCTGGAGCGGTGTTTCTTCGGCAGGATATCGACCTCACGAGCCGCCTCAAACGGGCTAACCGCAGTGACGTAGGTTTGTGTCTTCATATTGGCACGCCTTCAACTCGGGCGAAAAGATGGTCCGACAAGTCAGCACCCTCAAGCCGCTCGAGAAATTCTCGTGACAGAAAACCGATGCCGCAGCTGCACGATCCTGACGGCATAATCACCCAGGTAATGTAGCAACTGCCAGACCGGGGCCCCTATTGGCGCGCCGCAGCCCATTCGCCAAACAAGCCGCAGAGCACTGGTTCAGGTGCGGGTATCGTCAAGACACTGTCACCAAGCTCCTGCACGGCAAAGTCCGGAGCTCTGAACCTGGGCCAGTCAGGAAGACGTTCCGCGTTTGGGTTTCCGGTTGCTGCAAACTGTGTCCAATAGCCCATTATTGTGTCTGTAAGCGCAACGTCCACGTCGGTGGTCGTCATATAAGAATCGTGTGTACCGAAGACATAGGGCAGCTCCGCGCCGTGGTAGGCGCCAAGTTTTGCGCCTGCCGCGCCCTCTCTTTCGCGGGTGAAAAAATACATCCAGGCGCCCTGTCCGGTTGCCGCCAATTTGGCTGCCGTGTATTGCGAGGGGCAGACATAATTGTCAGCGGTAATCAACCGGTCCATTGCCCGGCGCGGATCCTGCTCCTGCGCCACGGCGGCCAGTGCTCTTGCGCTATCGATGTGCGTCAGATCTTCTGCGGTTTGAATAACATCCTGCATCGTCGCGTCGACGGAGATGTAGTCGAGCCATTCAGCATGATTGGTGCCAATCAACATCTGCACATCGCCGAAGTTGCTGGCTTCAATATTCGCCCAGGTTGATGAGCTGAGCAATTGATCATCGATCGCCGGCGAATGGTAGTAGTCCGGAAACGATTCCTCGTAGGTTTGCAGCAGAACATCCGCCGGAACCTGTCGGAGCAGGGCCAGAGACTCGCCGCCTTCGAAGCCCATGATTCTTGTGAGCTCACTGCCGCGTTGCTGTTCTTCGGCAAGCGTTGTCATCCTGCCAGCGCCGTATCCTGCGGTACTTTCCAGAATGACCCGCCGAAACAGGCCGGCAGCGGGTGCGGCGAATGCCAACGCAAGAATGTCTTGCGCTCCTGAGGACTCGCCAAACAAAGTGATTCGATCCGGATCGCCACCGAACTGTTCGATGTTGTTCTGTATCCAGCGCAGCGCTGCGACGGAATCCCACAGGCCAAAATTAGCCATCGGTTCGTCAGGGTTTAGCTCGGGGTGTGACAAGAAGCCGAAAACACCGACTCGATAAGCGATGGAGACCACGATGACGCCTCGCTCAGCCAGGGCGTGGCCGTAATAATTCGGTTCATACGACCAGCCGCTGCGGTTACTGCCCCCGTGTATCCATACCATTACAGGTAGTTTCGCATCGCTCTCCAGCGTCGGGGTCCAGACATTCAGGTACAGGCAGTCTTCATCGATCTCCAGGTCGGGATAATAGTTCCCCGACCCGCCAAAGGTTTCCGCCATGTAGCGGTACCAATCCAGTATGCGCATCGATTGCATGCACGCCGGTGCGAATTCCTTGGTTTCACGGCGGGGTAATTTCGTTTGCAGCGGTCGCGGGGCCCGCCAACGCAAGTCACCCAGGGGTGGTTCGGCAAATGGAACGCCACGAAACACTGCAATCGATGTGTCCTCGTGGTATTCGCCGATTAATAATTCACTGTCAACGTAGACTTCAGGGCCACGCGAGCACGCGGACAAGGCAACAAGAAGAAACGCAGCAAAAAAAAGATGCATTTTGATCCGTGCAAATATCAAGCGTCAGCCTTCAGTGACCTTACTAATGAAAAAGACATGACGACACCAACAACGAGGATTGGCAGTGACACAACAAGCAGTATGGCCTGCATAACCTTGAGACCACCGATGAACATCAATGCAATGGGCATGAGCCCCAAAGCGAAGGCCCAGAACAGCCGGTGCCAGCGAGCCGGATCGTCGCCAGCCGGCAAATGCAGCGTGGCGCTGGAGGCGAGCGTGTAGGATGCAGAGTCATATGTGGTTGCCGAGAAAATGATCGCAACAATGGCGAATACGGCAATCACGATCGGTGCGAGCGGCAGTGTCTCAAGTGTTGCGACGATGGCTGCGCTGCCGTCGATGCTGCTCATGATGCCGGTAAAGTCGACCGTACCTGCAAGCTGGGTGAACAGAGCGTAGTTGCCGATGATCATGTAAAACACCCAGCTGCCCAGGGAGCCCAGCACCAGCATGCCGAGAATAACCTGGCGAATCGTTCTGCCGCGTGAAATGCGGGTGACAAAAAGACCAACGAACGGCGCATAGGCGATCCACCAGGCCCAGTAGAAAATGGTCCAGCTTTCGACGAAGCCGGAGTCCGTAAACGGATCTGTCCAGAAGTTCATGCGTACGAAGTTCTGTGCCATGAGGCCGACACTATTCAGGCTTGTTTTTACAAGAAACGCGGTTGGTCCGACGAGCAAGATGAACAGCAACAGCCCAAAGGCCAACATCAGGTTGATATCACTCAAGCTCTTGATGCCCTTTTTCAGACCAAGCCAAACGCTTCCAGCAAACAAAACGACGCACAAACCGACCACGGCAACTTCGAGACTGAATCCCGGACTGATTTCCAACAGCCAGGCAATGCAGGCGGCGATCATTGGCGTCGAGAATCCAAGCGAGGATGCTGCACCACCGATGAGCGCGACCATGAACAAAAAATCGATGCTCCGGGCAAGGGGGCCGTGCTCCCGACCCTTGAGGAACCAGTTACAGCTAACACTGAAGCGCAGAATATTCATTTTGCGAACGTAGTATGGGTAAGCAATCGCAATAGTGGGCAAGCAATAGAATGCCCATGCCGTCAGGCCCCAATGGAAAAGCCCATACGTCGACGCCCATTCCGCTGCCTCGCTGCTGCGCGGCTCGGCACCAAAGGGTGGTGAATCGTAATAGAAGGCCCACTCGGTCGCACACCAGTACATCAAACCGGCGCCGACACCGGCGCAGAACAGCATGGCGACCCAGCTCAGCTGGCTAAAGTCAGGCGCGCTGTCGGCATCACCAAGCTTGACGTTGCCGAAACGACTGCTCGCGAGCCATACGAGAAAGCTGATCGCGGCAACGCTGGCGAGCAAATAGAGAATCCCGAATTCACCGGCAATGTAGTTATACAGGGATTGCAGCATCGCACCGGCTGCTTCGGGTGACGCAAGCAGCGTAATGCAGACGAACAGGATAATCGCAACACAGGCACCAAAACTCGGCCAGTCAATTCTGCTTTGTTCCATCAATCGCCCCCTGTGCCTGTTAGTCGATATTCAGTATAACCGCGCCTCGAACATGACCTTGCTCTATCATCTCGTTGCCGGTGGCGATGTCTGCGTTGTTAACAAGTACATTGAGTCTGTCGTGCAGGTTCGCGAGATCCGCAAAAACCCGTTCAATTTGATCAGCGACGCCAACGTCGGCCAGCGTAGCCGCGGCCTGCGGCACCACCTGATATCAGGACGATCCGTCTCCGGTCGGGCTCAACCAGTGACATGTTCTATTCCGGTTTTCCAAACACGCCATATAGAACTTCGACCATGGTGTCGCTCAGATTAACCTCACTGTAATCGTCTTTGAAGTAACTCGTGAAGACAGCAACCAGATCAAGCTCTGAATTGACGATTAATCCCTGACCGCCCCATCCACCCTGGGACATGTAGCCGTTTGAGTCGATGTAGCCCCACTGGCTTGCATTATGAACCAGCGTACCATCTTTGCCGTCGGCCTCGAACTGCAAATCGGGATTATGACTCGTCAACAGGTATTCGAGATGCGCCGCTGAAATTATCCTGCGATCGCTGACGACTGAATAGCTTGGTGTATAGAGAAGGCCGAACCGGGCGAGATCACGCATCTTGGACAAAAAACCACCGTGCGCCAGCGGAATTCCGTAGCGATAGGCAATAAACGAGGCATCGTTCTCTGCGCCGATGTGATACCAGAATTCTCTGGTGAATACGTCCTGATACGGCAAACCAGTAATTTCCTCGATGAGCCACGACAACAGGAAAGTGTTTGCACCCGAATACGAGAATTCAGTACCTTGCTCCGCTAGTTTGTCGATTTTAGCGGTGCTAAAAAAATCGTATGGGTTATCTGCTGCAGTCTCATCCCGAAACCCATCGCCAATCGCCATTGAATACTGGTAGTAGCACGAGGCCCGGTCTTCATACTCGTCACCGCAGTCCAGGCCAGAAGCCATATCGAGGATATTGCGAATCGTTATCCCGGCGAATGAAGATTGAGCAAGCTCAGGAATGTACGCATCGATAGGTTTGCTGATGTCTACTTCACCGCGCTCTTCAAGAATGCGCAAGATCGCCCCGGCAAAGACCTTGACCGTGGACCAGTAGGTCACCTTTTCGTGTTCACGCATTCTCGGGTAACTTTCGAAAACGATTTTGCCCTTGTGAAGAATGACGACGCCCATTGCGGTCGATTGATCATCCTCGAGAAGCCTCGAGAACGGCATCGGTCCCTGCGGCGTGTCGACGACGTAAGCTGCGATCTCGTCCATGAGCTTGTATTCAAGTTCGCGGACGGGACCGTTGCGGTAAACGTTAACCGTCGGAAAGAGTTGATGGGCATTGCGGTGCAGCCAACCCATCTCCTCGCCGGTGACCGTCCACCAGATATCGTCTTTAGGCACGCGTTGGTGATGGGCCTGAATTTCATCCACTGTCTCGGCAGGATTAAAAGTACTGACTCGGTCAGCGTGCACTTTTTCAGGGACGGTTGGTTGCGCCGCATCTGTACAGGCAGCGGTAACCGCAATCAGAAAGACCAGTGTAAAAAAACGAGTAGAAGTCATACGAAGCGCTCCCTGGGTCGACGTAATTACCACCACGCTGCGTATAGCGCGGTGAGCATGAGAATGATTACTACTGATGCAATGTTGAAGCCCGCCGTTGTAGATGTGTCAACGGTCTTGTAGTCGATCGCATCCGGGTGTTCACTCGTCCCCTGCATGCGTGATACGGCCATGCCGATCAGAACGCATAGTATGAATGCAAGACCCACGCGATCGATGAATGGCAGCTCCGGCCAACCGAGCTTGAAGC
>Ga0255052_10002176_pt1 | contig 14339 bp, 15 predicted proteins | sample JV7_2_21_MG_FD_188632 | JGI IMG/M metagenome (GOLD analysis project Ga0255052, IMG submission 188632) | Seawater microbial communities from Jervis Inlet, British Columbia, Canada - JV7_2_21 | ecosystem: Environmental > Aquatic > Marine > Inlet | place: Canada: British Columbia | collected... | reverse complement strand
CGGGAAAGCCCTTGTGATTCGTCGCCCACGCCAAGCCTTTGGCGGTCTTGCGAAACCACCGGCCGCGTTTGGTCGGGATGCTACACCAATCGCCATAAGCCCGCGCCGGGGCGCGTTGCCCTTCTACCGGGTCAAGCGTGGCTACCAAGTAGTCTCTTAGCTCAAGGATATTATCCATCCATTGCGAAGGGATTTGAAAGCCTTGACGGTACCACCCCTTCAACGTGCTTATACGATGCGCCCATACAAGATTCTTTTTGCTTGGCGGGATGCGGTTTAATAGTCGAAAACTGGCCCATAGCGTATCGTTGCGCGGGATCATAGCCCGATCTAGATGTTTGAAGGCCACCCCCTTTGGGAATAGCCCTTGCCCGTCGGACCACAGTTTGAGTAAAACACCGATCCCGGTAAATGTGCCGGTCGCTAGCTTTTGCGGCCCTAATACGAAGTCGGGAATGGGCGCGACGTTGGCCGCGACACGCGGCACCGGCCCGAATTGCGCCACCGACCCGGCCGGGAATTGGTCGGCCGTATCAAAGCGCAATTCTGATTCTATCGTGAAAAGAACGCGCACCAACGCGGGCACGATATTGGCATAATCTACGGCCGCGGCGTTACCTTGCGACCATTCGCCGGCGCCCGCCGTGCCGTGAATCTTAAAAGTGCCATCGCCTAATATCTTTTCTTCGGCACCGGATAGCCACGAAAATACATATATGCGGCCCTTCGGCCCAACAGTGATATCAAACCCCGGAACATGGGCCAGCGCTTCCCCGATTGCGCTAGCGCCGTCAAGATCTAGAATTACGTCTTGAATGGGGGTTACTTGTAGCAACCCTTTGAACTGGATATCTAGCGCGGCGGTCGGGTCTATGTCTTCGATTACTTCGGTTAGAAAGTCTAACGGCTTCCAATCGGCACCGGTGCGCGGCTGGCGGCTGAATCGGGCGTAACCCTTGATCGGCGTTACTGTCTGCTTTAGCTTTTCTTGGAATTCGCCGCGCCGTTCGAACCCGGTACGCCTAGAAAGGTTGTATACGCGGTATTTCCATTCCCAAGACCACCAAAACCGGCGATCCGCTACGTATACCGTTTCGCGGCCGGGCCGCACGCCGGGCACCGAATACAAGACGCTTAGGGCTTCCCACGTATCATTGCCAAGCTGCAATTTTGATTTTAGCGGCTTGCCGTTCCGAACGACGGTTAGCGCGTCGGCCGTAGCCATATCGAAGGTGCCGATATATGGCGTTACGCCGGTCGTCATTTGCCAAGTCGGAGAAGATGTTAGCGCAATGGGGCGGCCGTCTAGTTTCGCTAGGGTCGTCATTTTAGCTAGTTCGCGTGCCTAACGCCCGCCGCGGCGGTTTCGGCGGCACATATTCAACGTACCAGATTTGCACGGCCACGGTGTCTACTGCCGTTGTCGTTTTGGCGTCGGGCGCCTTTCCTGTCGTGCGCGGCTTGGCCGTCGTCGTTGTGATGGGGATAGACCATTTACCGCCCTTCGCGCCGCCCGGCGCCCGGCCGATTGTGCCCGGCGGGAATAGGGCTTCCGCTAAATCAAAAGCGGATTGGCTAACGAAAACGCCGGGTTTGTATTCCGTAGACCCGCGGGGTATCACCTTGCCGATCACTTCGGCGCGTTCGGTAATCGTGCGCCGAAGGGTCGCCGGCCCTAGTTCGCGCAAACGGCTATACGGGTTGCCGGTGCCCATTGGCGTTAGCACTTCGCCGGGGTCGTCGTGTATTTGTACGTCTACTTCGTAAGACAAGATGTTACCCGCGCCGTAGACAATAAGCGTTAGCTCGGCGTTTATTTCGTTGTCGTACCAGATTTCAGTATCCGATTCGGTTTCAATCGCTACGCTTGTCGCCTTGTACTTGTCCTTTACTGTTTTTAGGATAAACGGCCGTATTGTGCCGTCGTACAGCCCGACTAGATCGGTTTCTACGTCTACGTCTACTTCGGTGGAATACGACGCCGTTATACGCTGGACACGCGACACGGCCACGCCGGGCGAATCGCCGCCCGAAAGGTCGGCAACTCGGGTTGTATTCAATGTTGGGGCTACAATGGCCGCGTGATCCGTTACGCCGGTGGCTTGCGGAAAAATGATTTTCTTTAGCGTACGGGTTGCCGTAAGGATTGTGTTTGTGTCGTTTATCTCGGTTACGGCTTCGCTAGTTGTGTCAAAGAAACCGCCGCCGAGTAACGCGATAGCCGCGGATACGTCGCCCGCGATACCCGATAAGTAATTGCCGTATGCGGAATCGCCTACGCTGGCGCGGTATTCCACCCGCAAATCAAAATGCAGTACTCGGCTACCCGTGTAGCGGGGCGTTAATGTGCTGTCGCGTTGTTCGCTATCGGCGTACAACGTGGCGGGAAGATCCATTACCCAAGTAGCGGTAAAGAGTGCCGCCCGGCCGCCGTCGTATTGGATCACGCCGGGCTTGGATAGCGTCGGGTCTTGATTAAACGCAAGCGCGATGGTTGTACCGCCGGCGGGGTCAAAATCGTGTAACACGGTTACGCCGTCGGCAATTACTAGCCGCGCCCGCGGCGTTTGTAAGGCCGTGCGTAGCGGGTCGATTTTGGTCTTGAAATCGGCCGCGCCGGGGTCGCCCCGAACGATAAAGGTACAAGATGCCGTGGCTTGGTCGGCGCCGATTTCGACACTATAGGGCGGGTCGCCGTGTAGGATGTAATCGGACGAAGCGCCGCCGATTACAAAGCCGCCGTAGGTAAACGAAAGCGTGCGGGCTATCGGCGCCGTCATTTTGTAACCTTCCTAAGCCAATCGGTTAGCTTCGTTAAAAATGCGCTATCTTTTAGCAGGACGGCCGACAATTCTCGCGCCAATACCGTAGCGGTTTCCGCATTAGCCAACAAGCGCCGGGCGCTTTCTTCGTCCGAAAACGTCTTTTCTATATCCTTGTCGGCGCTGGTAATGGTTTCTCCGAAATCGTAGGCGCGGGCCACGGCCGCGGGGTCTTTCTTCAAGGCGTCAAAGATGTTCCCGCCCGCGTTGTTCAAGTCGGTTACCAGGTCGTTAACGTCCCCAATGCCGCTAATAGAAGCCGCGAATTTTGTTTGCATGGCCCGAATAAGGGCCGCGAATTCTTCGACGGGAACCCCGACTATTCGCCCCAATTCGGGGCCAAGGGCTTCGCGTATCCCTTCTTTTATTAGCGGGTCGAATGTGGCGACCAATTGCGCCGCGGCAATGCCGGCCGCGATGATAGGGCCGCGGCTCAGTATGGCGCCGGCTACGCCCCCGCCCAACCCTTGCGCGGCACCGGCCACGGCGCCGGGCGACCCGGCACGACCGGCCGCGCTAACGGCACGACCGGCCCGCCGGCCGATGCGTTGCCGGCGTTTCCTGGCATCGGCAACTTTCCGCCGGTCGTCCCTTGTTTGCTTGGCGCGGTCGGCTTTTGCTTCGCGCCGGCGTTTAGCCGCGCCACTTTCGGCGGCCGGCTCGGCGCGGGCTTTTTGGTCGCGGGTCTTGTCTAGCCCTTCCAGCTTTACGCGGATTCGCGCAACTTCGACCATTACAGCGCAACCGTGATAGTGGCCGCCCGGCTGGCGTGTTGGTCTACAAGCGGCGAAGCGCGGATTTCGTCGTAGACGGCGAACAAGGAATAGCTAAACGTGCCGGCGCCGAGTGAATCGCTAACGCTTGTTGCCAGTGTGCCTACCGGAACGTCGGCGCCGTCTGTAATCGTAGCGGGTGGCGTAGCGCCGGCCGCACGCCGCAAAACTTGCCGGTTTTGATTCCATGCACGGCCCCAACCGGGCGCAAGATCCCACGCTAGCGAAGCCGTGCCGCCGCCGCTTCCGGCGTCCCTTAGTTCGCATGGGCCGGGATAACGCCTTACGCTACCGGCGTAGCTTTCCATTTCGAGAGTTGCCAACATAACGTAGCCGAACCGCTGGCTACGGCTCGGGCCAATCATGCGGGTTTGAATGTTCGAGATTTCCAGCCCGTCAATCGTTAGGCTGGCTTGCTCAAACATCGCTTCTAGAAGTTCTTCTATTTCTAGAATGCCGTACCCTTCTATAGTCGTGGCGCTTCGGATAAAGCCGACGGTGGCCGCTTCGCCGGTCGCGTCACCCATTACCGACACGCCGTATAGACAAGACCAAGCGCACCGTTTCCGGTGTTTGTGTTCGGAATCGGGGAACTTGTCGCCCGGCCGCACGATAAAAAACGGCATAGCCGCGCCGATTTCGTCGGGTAAATCGCCGTCGTCTTTCGCCACGCCGCCGCTAATCCAAGTATCTTGGAACACCGGGGCGCCGCTTGGAAGCGTCAACACGCTTTTAGCCATGTAGGCGATTTGCCGGGCTTGCTGGTAGCGGTTCACGCTACGCCCCTTTGTAGGTTGGCGGCGTGTTGGCGTACGGCATCGGGTAAAACGTCGTCAGGATGCAATGCGTACCCGTGTACGATGTCGAAGGCTTCGGCCAATAGGTCGCGTTCGTCTTTATCTAGCCGCAAGGCTTCCCCGACGGTCGGCCGCACGCCGACTTTGTGCCATAGAATGGCGGCTTCTAGTAGCACGTCCCGCAGTTCTCTGTTCTCTTTCGGGATTTCCGCAAGGCTGGCGAATTCGTATAGCATTTCAGGCGTCTAGTTTCGTCAATTGATCGAACAAGGCTATACGGCCGGTGCTATCGGGCAACCCGGTAAAAATGGCGGGGATGCCCCACCAATCATCGTTAGAATACAGAACCTCAGCCGTCGGCCGCGGTGCGCCGGCCGCATTATATACAATTAGGGCTTGGCCGTCGCATTCATCATCGGGAACGGCTATTAGCAGTTTGCCGGCCCGACCGCTTCGTAGTTCGCCGCCGGGGGTCGCGCTAATCGTTATTCGCCGGCCCGACGTATCGGGGAAAAGTTCCGCAAACGCGGGCGCGTTGACTTCCACCAATCGACACCCAAGGCTAAGGCTTTGGGCTTGGTCCATTTGATCCCAAACCATGCCGCCAAATTCTTCTGCCACTATATCGCCGGTTATCAATACCAGTTCTACCGATATCTGTTCCCATAGCCCTAATGGGATTCCGCCATACGGCCAAATTCCGCTAGCCAGCCCGCCTATAGTCGGGTCGGCCACAATGTACCCCTGTAGCCGGCGCTGCAACTGCACGCGCTCTTTTACTTCGTCTAGCGTCGTGCTACTCGATAGGGGCGGGAATGTGCTGGCCATTATATGCGCTCGGCTTCTTCTTCGACGGTATCGGCTAGCAACCGTTCTAGTTCTTGATTAACCCCGATAAACTGGCGCGTTTCTAGTTGCGTTACAAGTTCGGTCTTTTCTAGCAACGCCGATAGTTTATCACGGTAGGGGGCGCCGGCGTCGGTATTGATATACGCGGCAATGTTCGATTTTGCGCCGTCGGTTACGGGTTGGCGGCTTTCCAGCCCGAAGTTATGCAACGGGGCGTATTCAGCCGCGGCGCCGCCTACGCCGATTTCTACGAACGGTTCGCCGCCCGTGGCCGAAATGGTTTGGGTTTCTATCGACTTTTCGAGTAGCCCGGTATCCTTTAGCGCGGGTTTGTTGATAAAGCGCCGATCAAGGGGCGCGGTTGCGCCGCGGTTGAAATCGGCAAGGGCCCCGGCTACGTTTAGGATCGGCGCCGGGGAACCGGGATACCGCACCGGCCAGATTTCCGACCCGAACCGTTGCAGCTTGAAAGCCAGTTGACTATAAGAAACGGCGACTTGGCCCAACACTTCCAACAAATCGCCGGGGTCTTGTATCAACCGGTCTATTTGTTCTTCGGTCGCCAAGGTAGTTACTCGGGCGCATTACGTAGGTTGCCGTCGGGGATAAGATCATCAAGCGGCCCTTCAAATTCTTGGTGTTCTTGGTAACGCGGAACCTTCGGCCGCATGCCGAAAGACGTTTGCGGCGTTATTCGGTTGTTGTGGGTCGTATGGCGGAATGTGGCGTTGATTTCTTTTAGCCATGCCGCGTAATCGTCGGCGCCGCTTGTTTCTTGTTTGCGCCGGATTAGCCACAACTGCACGCCGCGCACCGTTAGCGCAATGTGTTGCGCGTCGGTTTCGTCAAAGGCCACTTGCGTATATGTAAGCCAATCGGCGGTTACATCGGTAACGCCTAGTTCCAGCATTACGTCGTCCACGGCGGCCGGTGACACTGGCGCGTCGTTGGTCAAATTTGATAGCACATTAAGCGCCACCCGCGCCTTCACGGCATCACCTAAAATTGACATTATGGCGGTTCCGGTACGTTATTGCCTACCGCAACGTGCGGCATTTGTCGGCTGTAATGGTCTACTACCATTTCTTGGATATAGGCGGCGGCCCCGACGGTATCCGTAACCTTGAAGAAATCGCCAAGCCCATTATCTACGGTGCCGGCCCTAAATGGGATTTGGCCGGGTATCAAACCCCATTGGTTCCCGTCTACCGGGATAAGATTGCGCCAGATAAAATCATCTAGATAGACGCCATCCGACGCCAGGGTAGGCGTAACAGTAATAACCACTTCTAGGGCTTCTTCCGCGAAGTTGTTGTAGTAGGCGTCCGAAGTGTCGTTACCCGTGCCGGCCGCGCCAATAGTGCCCGGCCATTGTGTTACCACCCACCCGCCACTTTTGGCTTTTGTGGCCGTACTGGAAACCGACCCGATATCAACAGCAACGGTTCCCGTCCATGCGCTTTTAGGCTTGTGCGCGATTTGTGAGAAGAACGCCAGAATTTTAGACAACCCGATGGCGTTTAAGTCGATGCGTTGGGTTAGCGTTACCGCGCCGGCGCCGGTGTAGAGCAAAGAAAACCGTTCTTCGTCGCCGCGGGTAGGCGGCCAATAAATGGCCGTCGGATCGGTCAAGCCGCTTTCAAAGCTGAAATCAGCGATTGTTCCGGCGCCGCCGATTTCCCAACCGGGGATACTATCCGGGCTTGCTTCGTCGCCGCCCGGCGTATCAAACCCGCCGTTAGTGACTAGCCCGCCTTCGTCGATTTCACCGAAAGCGGTAAGGTTAGCCGACAACCCCGATCCTAGCCGCTCGGCGCCCGAAGGGTCTACCGGCTCGGCCAGCATAAGGAAGATTTCCTGATTTCGAATCGCGTTGGTGTTCGCGTCTTCGACACAATAGAACTTTTTGGTTTCAGGCGCCGTGTTCGTCTGGATTTCTTCGCCTTGGTCGTTGACCGTAACCCGGAATAGCTCACCGTCACCAATAGCGGCCGTCGTTTCGTCGCTAAGGGTCGGCGTCGGTGCCGCGGCCAGCGTAAGCGACCGGCTAAGAACTGTAAGCGGGGGCGCGGCGATAGAACGCCAATACTTGATAGTCCCGCTGATTTGATCCTGTACGCTGGCCGTTTCGGGTTCGCCGGCAAGCCGCCCCCATCGGGCAAAATGGGCGCCTAGCGCGTCGGAAAATCCGCCGGTGCCGGCGGCGATATAATCGCCAATGTCGGCGCGGTCGGCGCCAAGGCCGCTTGCTACTTCGTCGGCGCGTTCGGCAAAAAGCAAATCAAGCGCGGCTTCCTGAAGCGCGGGGTACGTCGTTTGTAGCCCGCGCTTGAACTTATACACCGCTGCTAGGGCGGTCATTTCCGCGACTAGTCGCGCTTCGGATGCGGCCGGCATGGGTTCCCCTTACTTTTCGCGTACGGCGTCGGCGGCCAGTTGCGCCCGCGTGGCCGGGTGATTTGCGGCTTGTTCGAGTAGATCGGTATGGACTTCGCCCGGCGTTTTCGTTCGCTTTACTGTCAACTTTAGCCGGCTAAGGATTGCATCGGGAATAGGCGCCAATGTCGGCGGCATGCGGATAAATTTGGGGCCGGCGCAGTACTTCGGTTTCTCGGCGGCCGGTAGCATGTAAATATAACAGGCTACCGGGTGGTCGGTCTTGTCTTGGCGGTACGTAGAAACCATTTTTTCGAGTTGCCGCGACCATTCTTCAGATTTGCTATTAAGCACAATCCGGCGGGATTTCGGCCCGTTGCCGATCATACGTACGACCAATTCGCGGGCGTGTTTTTCGATCAATTCGATTTGATGCGGCAAAAGGTATTGAACGCATCCCATAGTGCGGTTGCGAATCATCGTAAGGCCGCCGCCCGGCGGGTCGCTTACCACTTCGGAAATACGCGGGAAAGCTACCCCGCCCACCGTGAAATCAAAACGGGGCGAAAGGTCGGAAACGCCGACCCAATACGGCGCGGCATTAACCGGCACGTTGTCAAAATCTGGCAAGTCGATTGCTTCGGCCATCGGTCTAATTCTCCCTATTGGGGTAAGTGCGCCGGGGGCCGCCTATCAAGGCGGCCCCCATATAGTAGGGCGTTAGCTTAGGCCGTGCCCTTGATGCCCATAACGGGCAAGTTTTGGCCGAAGCCGGACCACTTCTCAAAAATCATTTCCTCTTCGCCCTTCTTGGCGTGCGCCGGCGAATTCGTATGATCGAAGAAGTATTCCTGCAAGGCCATAGCTTGATGCTCGAACATGAACGGGATTCTATACCCCTGCAAGAAGCAATAAATCTCGGTTGCGACGGTAAGCCGTGGCGTACCCCACAACTGAATATTGATACCGCTATCTTGAAAGATGTTCGAAATGCTGGCGTTTGATGTGGCCGAAGACGCCGCAAAGGGTTGCGTTTGCAGGTTGAAGGCTTCGGCCGCCGCTTCGTAGATCGAAATCGGGTAAACAATCAAAATTCCCCGCTCGACTTCGCCGGCTTCGTGGATCGGCTCGCCTTCGGTCGGATCAAGAAACGATAGAAAGCGCGGGATAATCCCGCCCATAACCGCCGACCTAAACCCGGTTCCCGTTGACACGGTAAGACCGGAAACAATGTTGCCGTCCGTAACGCCGAAGCGGTCGGCGCCGGCGCCGTCAACGGTTGAAAACGCGCCGACGCCATCGGGCGCAAGAAGCCCGGTGGACGGCAAAAGCCTATCGTCCACGGTGCCGGTTACTTGCTGGAAGAAGACGCGAACGGGGTACGTCGCAAAGCGCTTGCCGGCGTATTGGGCGTCGGATTTCAAGTCGCCAAGGTTGCCGAGTTCCCGATGCATCCGGTTGTACTTGACGGCCGACGTTTGGCGCCGGTTCTCGGTCGTGAAGGTCTTATACCGATAGGTCTTGCTATCGGGTTCCTCGCCCCACGGGGTATCCGACGGCATCGGGGCCGGCTCGTCGTAGCCCCACAATTCTTGTAGGTTATCCGAAGGGATACCCATTTGCATAACACCTTGAAGGCGGCTTTGCTCGCGCTCTACGTCCATGCGCCACGTATCCGCCATATCTTGGCGAATAGCACGCTTCAAGGTTTCCTGTGCCATAACGGGCGCTGGCATCGTTTCTAACTCCTAAATAAAGTTCGGTTGTGTTTTGCTCGGGGGTCGAACCCTTGCCACCTATACCCGTTATTACGGCGCGGTGGGATGTGCCAGCCGTTCGAAGCGGTCGAACATAACGACATCAAAAAGCGAACCCCTTAGCTTAGTTGTGCGGCCGAGGGGGTATTGGCCGGTGGCCGCGGTAAGCGTAAGATCCGCAAGGTTATCTGTCCCGACGGCCAGATATACGTACTTGTCGATATGGGCCGCGGTACTGGCGCCGGCTACTGCCACGTCGCGCAACTCAAACTGCCCTTCTTCGATAACCACTTTGGGAACTTCAGGGGTTGCGCCGTCGTCGCCCGTAATTGCTTGCGGGCGCCCGCCGGCCGCGTCGGTCGTACCGTTGCCGGCATCGACGGCCAAGCCTAGCGGGATATCCCCGGCCGCGGCTGAAATGTCGGCTTCCGCGCTTGTCGGGTCCAGATACAGAAACGCGCCAAGGTAAGCGGTAAAGCCGCTTTCTACGGCATGGTGGCGAAGGCGGGTTTTGTCTTCGTCCCGCGACATGCGGAACGTGTTAAGGTTGGGTGCGGTCAAGGCCGCCATTTGTCAAATCTCCAAAAAAGACGATTAAGCCGGCCTTATCCGGCGGTTTTGTACTTTTCGCGCTGTTCGTCGGTTAGCGCAATCGCGCCGTTTTCCTCAAGTGCCCGCATAACGTGGCGCTCGGGGTCCAGACTGTAGCCGCTCTTTTTCATGGCTACGGCTTCTTGATACATCTTCGCGCCGGCGGCCTGGATTTCCGGCGAAAACTGGCGAAGAAAGGTAAGGGCTTCGCTCGATTGCGACGGCCGCGGCATAGCTTCGTCGTCAAATGACGCGGGCGGCGCGGTAGTAACCGATTTGCCGCCGGTAAGCTGGTACGCGGCGGATTTGCGAAGCCCCTTGATATAGGCGGCTAGCGCTGGCTTCCCACCGGTTTTCAAAGCGTGCGCGGCGTCGGCTTTGATTTCCTTCGGCACGAATCCGTAATTTGCCATGCCATTAGCGAACTTGACCAACTGGCCGGCTAGGCGGCCTTCGGTGCGCTCAGTTCTTAGCGCGGCTTCGGCCTTGCGGCGGGCGGCCCGCTCGGTTGCCAGCATTTGCGCCAGTTCCGACGCGCTATAATTGGCACCAAGCATAATATTTACTTCGTCTTCGTCTTCGTCGTCTTCGATTTCTTCCGCGGCTTCTTCCGCGGCTTCTTCGCCGCCGTCGTCTTCGCCCGGCACAATGTCGCCGTCGGGCATATCAAGAAGCGCCGTCAATTCGTCGTCGGCTTCAACGTCTACGGGTTCAAGTTCGGGAAGGTCCGCGGGCGGCGCGTCTTGCAGTTCTAGCGCGTCGTCGGTTACTTCTTCGTCTTCTTCCAAAAGGGCGGCGTCGTCAATATCGCCGGCGGCTTGCAGCATTCGCGCCATTGTCCCGCCCTTCGGGCCGGCTTCGCCGTGTGGCATGTTTCTACCCTCGTTACAAGCGTAAACAACGGCTTTGCCCCGCCGTGCTACCGCACGATACAAACCCGCCGGCGCCGTCTTGGCCGCGGCTTCGGGGTTGGGAACCTCTTTACCTATTGTAATCATAGGCAGGCGAAAGTGGGGCGTTTGATCGCTCATAAGCGCCACGCCTTGCACTTCGTGTTGGGCGAAGTCGTACACTTCGGCGCTAAGATACGCCAACTTGCCCGCCCGGATATCCGCGTAGACGGCCGGCGGAACCCACCGCAAGAACCCGAACATCGTAGGCAGTTCTACGCCTTGGTATTTGTAGGTCTTTACGGCGTTGTAGGTAATGCGGCCGGCGTGTTCTCTGTCCACCCATCGGCCGTCGGGCGTCAAATGGTGCCCGATATGTAGCGGCGAGAAATACGGCCCATTCTTCGCCCGGTACTGGTTAAGCTCCACGGCCTTGTTTAGCCAGCCGGCGTCTACTTCAAAGACTTCTTCGCTACCGTCCGGGGCTTTCTTTACTACCTGGTGCGCGGGTAGGATCGGAAGCGGGCCAATGTCCCACGTTCCGTCGGCATTTTGCCGGGCGGTGTAATCGCCGCCGGGCATCGTTGTTTTTTTCGTCGTCGTCATAGGCTAGAAGTTCGGGTGTTTCACAAACCCCCGCGGTATTTTGGGGTTTGTTAGGCTCCGATCTAGGTTTCCGTGGGTGTCTATAAGACCTAGTGCGCGTAATTCGGCGCGGCTTACTAGCCTAACGCTACATCGGCAGTTGTAGCCATTAGGCGGCAAGATGTCAACCCAACCCGGCCAATCTGTAGCCGCCATAAATCCCTCTAGGGCCGCGTGATTCTCGGGGCTTCGCTGGCCGTCGCGTACGTCTACGTCCCCGGCGGTTACGTATTCCATCGCCGGGAAAGACTCCGACATTTGCCGCGCTTGGGCGAATTTGCCGCGGTTTATAGCCGTGCTAGTGTTGGTTCTTAGCACCGTTCGGGCGTACGACTTGGAGAAATCGTCGGATTCGTCGGCTATCAGTTCGGCTACTACTTCGTCGGGTACGCCGTCTACTATAGCTTGCTCTACTAGGTCTTTTACTCGCGCCGTTATGGTTTCATTTGGTGCGCGAGTAAGGGCAAATCCGGGGTTTACCGGATCGCGGTATATGGCGGCGACTTCGGCGGCCGTGTCGGCATCGACCACGCCGCGGGCTACTAGATCGGCTATCGCATCGCGCAAGGGTACGTTAGGCAGTTGCGGCTTACGCCGGTGTAGCGTCGGCCGCCCGGCCAGCGTACGCCGCTCGGCGGCGCGTACTTGCCGGCGCCCGGCCAAGTCGGCCAGCGTGTTGATATCGGCGGAAACCTCGGCTAAGGCTAGATCGGCCTCGGCTACTTCGTCGTCGGTTACTTCGCCGGTTAGCCCTTGCGCGGTCTTCAGGGTAAAGAGCCGGATAGCGGCTAGCAGTTGGGAAAGCCGGAAGCGCATTTTAAGGGGCCGATTTCTGCACTAGCATTACTCGCATTTGCCGCAAAGCGTGCCGTTCCCTAGTCGTGCCGTATATCGGCCGTTCGCCGGCCGCGTTCAAATCCCAAGGCTCGGACACAAAACCGAGAGACTTAGCTTTTAGGTAAACGTCTTCGCCTAGTGCTTTTACCGCTCGATTGTCGGCGCCCGAGCGGTGCCGCCGTTCTCGTTCTAGTTCTTCTTGGGGGGTAAGGGGTGCGCGGGTACCCCCTAACGGTACGGTTCCCTTCTTTTCGCCTTCGCCGCCGCTGCTACCCGTTGCGGCGAACTTGCCGTCTTCGTCGCGCTTGATGTCGTCGGCCGCGTACATTAGCGCCTTAGCTAGCGTGTCGAATCGTCGCATGTTACCCCCGCTTCGGCTTCTTCTTGGCCGGCTTCTTTTTCTTCTTCGGTGCCGGCTCTGGCGCTTCTTCGGCCTTCGGTGCCGGCTCGGGTGCCGGCTCGGGTGCCGGCTCTGGCTCGGGTGCCGTTGCCGCGGCGTACTTCTTGGCGGCGATGGCGCAAGCCTTTTCGGCGTCTTCGCGGCACGTAAAGCCGTAGGTATTGATACCGTGGATTACGTCGCGTACGGCTAGCACGCCGGCGCCCGTGATAACTACCTTATGCGTCGGTTCGTCGGTCATTAGTTGCCCCTTCTTCGTAGACGGTCTATAGCGCCGGCCGCGGCTTCGCGGTCAATTTCCCATAGTAGCCGGTTAGTCTGTTTTCCGGCGCGAAGTGCGTTTACGCTACTTCTGGCATTCCCTCGTGTAGTAGAGAATTCCCCGGCTATTACCCCTTCGTGGGCTTCTACGGCCGCCGTGATATGCGAGGCTAAATTGTCGGCCACGGCTTCGCGTTTCTTCTTCGTGGGCGGCTTCGCTTTCCGTAGTTTCTGCTTTTCGGCTTCGGGTCTATCCCTAACGCTTTCGGCCCGCGCCCCTTCCATAACTACGGGTAGGTCTTTCGCCCCTTGTTCGATTAGCGCCGCGGTTCGGTGCCGCCCGTTGGTAAAGGATAGTTTGCCGGATTCGTCGGCGCCGATTTCGGGCAAGGCGATAGTTTCGCCGCGGGCGATGAATTCGCGGGCGCGTTCTAGCTTCTTAGGGTCTAAGCCGCCGCTACCCCCGGTCCGTTCAATGGCGGCCAGTAGTTCGGCCGCCGGCAAAGTCTGTATTTCGTCGTCGGGGCTAGCTTGGGCCGGACGTTGGAAGGTTCGCCCTTCGTGTTCTATCTTCTCACCTTTTAGACGTTGCCGCGGGTGTTTGAACTTCTCGCCTTCGCGTTGGTCGCCGCCGGTCACGTCGGGCCTAACTTTTTTTTTAGATTCCGGCTCGGGCTTGTCTTTGTCTTGGTCTACGTCGGAAATTTTCTTATCTTCGACGGCCGCCGGCCCTTTCGTGATTTCGCCGCCTTCGATAAAAACCGGCGTGCCGCCGCTTCCTTCGCCTTCGCCTTGCCCGATAGTAACCCAACGGCCTTCGGCATAAGTTTGCATCAGCGGCGACCGCTGCAACCCGAATTCATCGCCGGCGCCTTCGCCCGCTTCGGGTAGGCTTGGCGTCGGCTTGCCGGGCTTCTTCGGCTTCTCAGGCACGGCCGAAAGCGCGGCCGGGCTGGCTAGTTGGCGCCCGGCGTTAGAAATTCGGTACTCGCTGCTAGAAAGCCCGCCAACGCCCGACGGCTTCGAAGCCGTTTGTTGCAATATGCCGGTTCCCGCTAGGGCGCGAATCGTGGCCGATGTAATGCCCGATACCCGTTTTGCACCTACGAAAATCGCATCGGGGCCGCCAAGGCTAGAACTTGTCGAAATACGGGCGTTTCGGTCGTCGCCCATAGCTTCCAATAGCTTGCGTTGGGCGCCGGTTATGTTGGCTATCTTCTTGGTTTGCTCGGGCGAAAATAGCGGCGCGTCTTCGCCCGCTTCGCCCGCTTCGCCCGCTTCGCCCGCTTCGCCCGCTTCGCCCGCTTCGCCCGCTTCGCCCGCTTCGCCCGCTCCGCCCGC
>Ga0255052_10002174_pt1 | contig 14345 bp, 11 predicted proteins | sample JV7_2_21_MG_FD_188632 | JGI IMG/M metagenome (GOLD analysis project Ga0255052, IMG submission 188632) | Seawater microbial communities from Jervis Inlet, British Columbia, Canada - JV7_2_21 | ecosystem: Environmental > Aquatic > Marine > Inlet | place: Canada: British Columbia | collected... | reverse complement strand
CAAGGATAACGACGGGATAGGCGACAACCTCGATGCCGACGACGACGGGGACGGTATCGCCGATGATCACAACAATAACGGCATTGCCGACCACGAAGAACTGGACTTCGACGGTGACGGTGTGGATCGGGCCAAGTCCGTTCCCTGGGATGCTTTCCCTTTGGATCCGAAGGAATGGCAAGACGCCGACGGCGACGGTATCGGTGATAACGCGGATATCGACGACGACGCCGACGGCTTCAGTGACCAGGATGAAAGAAAGCGCCGAACGAGCCCGCGGAACAAACTGAAGTTCCCAAATTGAGATTTGAAGATTATATGTGAACCCGACCCTTCTTTCTTGTAAAATACCACCGTCGAGTCTCGGTTGAGTACATTGCTATTGGCACGCTGTTTCTATTATTAAGGACTGTGCATGAAACAAGTTCTCGAATTTGGGGTCCAAGTGTGCCGTAGATTTGGGTGCGATCGATTGAGTGGAGCCGGAACTGTAGCTATTCTACAGTGAGGATTCCACGATTGAGGAGCAGCCGAAGATGCGGTGCAATTGCCCAGCCAAAACTGGAAGTTATTTCATGCACGGTCCTAAGGAAGGGGTCAGGAACATGATCAATTACGGCAAAGCGATATCCAGACGAAACTTCATGAAAAAGGCTGCTGTTGGAGCGGCTCTCGTAAGCTCCGGGGCGGCGGCACGCTCGGTTGCACAAACAGAAACTTCCCCCCTGCGGCTCGGAGGGCCCACCTTCGAGAAGTACAGTGGGCCCGATGAGTGGGTGCACGTTTTGAAAAAGCTCGGCTATCGCGCCGCCTACTGCCCCGTTAACGCCAAGGCTTCGGACGATGTTGTAAAGGCGTACGCCCGTGCCGCAAAGAGGACGGACATTATCATCGCCGAGGTGGGGGCGTGGAGTAACCCGATCAGTCCGGACGACAAGACCCGCCGCCAGGCTCAGCAGAAGTGTCGAACGCAATTGGCCCTGGCGGACCGAATCGGCGCCAACTGCTGCGTCAACATCAGCGGCTCGCGCAGCAACCGCTGGGAAGGGCCCTCGCCTGATAATTTGACCGACGAGACGTTTGACATGATCGTCGAAACAACGCGTGCCATCATTGACGATGTCAAGCCGACCCGGACGTTTTTCACCCTGGAAATGATGCCCTGGTCTTATCCCGATTCGCCTGATTCGTACGTCGCATTGCTCAAGGCGATAGATCGCAAGAGATTCGCCGTCCATCTTGATCCGGTGAACATCGTGTGCAGCCCGCAGCGATATTACAGCACGGGCAAGCTGATCCGAGAGTGCTTCGAGAAGCTAGGGTCTAACATCAAGAGCTGTCACGCCAAAGACATTCTTCTGGACCCCAGACTCACTACCCATCTTGACGAGGTCCGTCCGGGGCTGGGTGGGCTCGACTACGCTGTCTTTTTGAAAGAGCTGAGCAAGATACCGGATACGCCGCTAATGCTGGAGCACCTCAAGGGCGCCGAAGAATACCGCCTCGCGGCAGAGCACGTACGCGGTGTGGCGAAAGAAATCGGCTTGTCTTTCGGCTAACAAAGACACCGGCAATTGGGTTTGAATTGGCTTTGTTTTGCACAACTGACTCATAGCCACGAAGGCACTAAGGCACCAAGTTACACTTTGACATTGGATGTTCTTTGTTCGATATTCGATATTCCACAGCCGTTTGCTTCTTGATTTCTCGTTCGCCTCACTTGTCCTGTCTCCTGTATTCTGTATTCTGCCCTTTTTCCCTTTCCTTTCTACTTCTTTTCAAGCTTAGTGCTTAGAGTTTCCGGCCTGAGGCCGGCAGATTGGCTTTGTTTTGTATTCTTCAAATGAAATCTTAAAGAAACAGGAATTAACCGCGGATTACGCGGAGAACGCGGATTTTTTTCACCACGAAGCTAAGATGAAGAACCACGAAGAAAACAATAATCAACAGTATTGTCATCCCTGCGAAAGCAGGGACAATAATCACTATCGAAGATCCCGACCCCTCGGGAATCACTTGCATGGGCCACGAAGAGTAATGACAAGGTAAAAAGTAAAAAGGCAAAGAGAACAGGCGGCTGAGAAATGTGTGTAGATTCGTGTGAATTCGTGGTTAACAATACCTCTGTAAATCCTGTAATCCTGTCCAAAAACTTTTCTCCACACCTGTGACTCAACAGTCAATATCGAAGATCCCGATCCTTCGGGAATCAATTGCATGGGGCGCTATGGTCTATTTGTCTGCCTCTATTAGCTTCTTGAAACGGGGGCGGTTGCGTAAGGAGTCCCAAGCCTGATCGAGCCGAGAAAGAGATCGTGGATGAACTCCCATATTGGTAACCAAATGAATAGCCAGCTTGGGCCAGGGCATCATCAGTCTTTCCCCGACGGCACGAGTCATTTCAACTCTTCAAACCAATTGTGAACAACGTTGATCTGAGTAGCCGGTTGTGTTTCTCCCTCTTCGATCAATACAAAGAAGTCGCCCTGAGGACTAATGTCATACATCCGCCCCCAAAACGACGGATTCCCCAGGAACCTTCCCTCAAACAACAGTTCCGGGCTGCCGACTTGAACCTCCGGCTCGGTGAGGATCGAGACCTTAAAGAGCTTATACCCAGTGTCATCTCGATAGTACAACTCTTTCTCGGAAGGATCCCACACAGGCTCCCTGCCTCCGTCGGTCGTTACCGGAATTGCCCCTCCCTGACCGGGATAGGGCTTGATGTAGATCTCTACTCTACCCGACTCGTCCGATGAATATGCGAGCCATCGGCCGCTCGGCGAGATCGTAGGATGGAATTCATTGAAACGAGTGTTGATGAGTGGCTGCGGAGCACTGGCCGCTTTGTATGGCAGCATCTCAATGTCAAAACCTGTGTTCGGATCAACAGCCTGTGTGATAATCAGTGTTTTGCCGTCATCGGCCCACGACTTGGGCACTAGATGAAGCTGCTTTGTGTGTTCAGTTAACCGTTTCTCCGGGGCGCTGCCGTCCGCTGGTTTTGAGTATAAGTCCATGGTTGCTCCTCCCAGGCTCGAGTTGAACACGATTTGCTTTCCGTCCGGGCTCCAAATCCCCCAATAAGTTTCTCCTCGATCATCCGTAATGCGGAGCCTCGAGCCCCTCGCCAGCTCAAAGATCCACAGCTGTGGTATTTGTTCAGCCTCAGTCTCAACTACCAGCAACCTTTCTCCGTCAGGTGAAATACGTGGCGACTGATAGTCTCCCAGCGGGAAAGGTAACGCTTCAACTTTGCCTGTCCGGTCTGCCCGAACGAGTCTATCGTTCGCCGCCGGCGCAGCGCTTCCAGGAACATAGACCAGAGAGCCGTTTCGGGACACACTGAAGTGAGCACCTCCAAACCATCCCAATGACATCACACCTTGGACGACTGGAACCAATGGGCCGGTCACCTTCATCGTTTTGAGATCAAATGGTACTGCGATTAAGTCTCCTGCCAAAGAATAGATTAGATGTCCAGTTTGCACATAGTGTGCACAACTGCCTCGCGGGATGAGCGTCTTGTACTGACCCGTTTCGAAAGAAAAGGTGGCTATACTGTTCTGACCTGGACTGGAAATGGTGAAGAGCACTCCCTTGCCCTCGGGGAGGATATGAGGAAACAAATGCGAATGTTCCCGTTTTCCCGGGAGGAATGTCAATGGAGTAGTCAGTCGCTTGGGTTCTCCTGGGCTTGCCGGCACTTGCCAAAGCCCATATTTCCGCTCATCCGCGAATACAATAGTATCGTCTTCAAGCCAGCACCCCTCTCTTGCGCGTTGCACCTCGCAAATCGTTTGAGGTGCTCCACCCAATAGTGAGACTTTCTTCAACTTTCCTTGGGCGAAAAAACCAATCCAGTTTCCACCGGGAGAGAAAAATGGGGTCTCGGCATCCTCTGTGCCCTGAATTGTCTTTGCGTCAAACTCTTCCAAAGCGCGAAGGCAAAGGTGCTTGATATCGCCACGGCGAACGACATAGGCCAGTCGTGTTCCATCGGGTGACAGTGCCACCGCAGATCCGGCGGCAGATCCGTAGGCTGTGCTCCCTATTGACTCACCTTGCGGCAGCGGGATGACCGATCGGTAAACCTGTAACTTCGGGGGAGAACTAATGCGCCAAGGCTTCCAGAGTGCCACAATGGCGCCCAGAATACAAACGAGGGCGGCAGTAACAATTATCGCCACTGTCTGTGGCTTTAGCCGGCGAACAGCTTCTAATCTGGCCAAAGTGACCGTAGGTGGTGCGGTGGATGGTGGGTTTAGTGTTTCGCAGATTTCGATAACGGCGTCCCCGATGTGCTGAAGCCGCCGGTGAGGGTCTTTCTCTAAGCAGCGACGTAGCAAAACCAAAATATTGGCCGGTGTGTTCTCGGGCAGCGCCTGCCAGTCGGGGTTTGTTTGCAGAATGTTGGCCAGCGTGTCGGAAACCGTCTCGCCTTCAAAGGGAACCCTACCGGTTAGCATCTCATATAGCACGCAGCCGAACGACCAGATGTCGCTGCGCTCATCTGTTGGCTTACCGCGAGCCTGTTCCGGGCTCATGTAAGCCGGCGTGCCAATCACATGGCCGGGTTGAGTGACGGTGGTCGGCTTCTTTGAGGGTTCACCGCCGACAGTCTTGGCCAGGCCGAAGTCCAGAACCTTGACTCTGCCATCAGGTGTGATCTTGATATTGCCGGGCTTGAGATCGCGGTGGATAACATCATGCTCGTGGGCAGCCGCCACCGCCTCGGCTATCTGCAAAGCTATCGTTAATGCCTCTTCCAACTTCAGCGGTCCCTTCGTTATTCGTTCAGCCAGTGTCTGGCCAGGGATGTACTCAAGAACCAAATAACCGGACTCTTCTTCTTCAATGATCTCGTGGATCACGGCGATATTCGGGTGACTCAGTGAGGCCAGGAGTTTGGCCTCACGCGTAAAACGTGTCCGAGCGGTCACGTTGTCCATCAGCCCGGGAGGCATACTCTTAACGGCAACAGAGCGGTCAAGCTTGGTATCACGGGCCAGGTAGACGACTCCCATGCCTCCCCGCCCAATCATTTCGCGGATTTCAAAGTGCCCGATTTTCCGGCCAACAAGATCGCATCCAGACGCTGTATCTTCAAAGTCGCCCTCATCGGCCTGCACAAGAGAATCGAACAAAGCATCGATTTTCTCAAGATTCTGCAACCTTTGTCTGAGCTGATGCTCAAGCTCAGGGTATTGTTTCACAAATTCATCCGTATCAGGCTCCTGGCCATGCGACCGGGCATGGACAAACTGCTGTACCGCTTCTTCAATGGATTTGTCCTGATTGTCGTCAATTGGTCCGGCCATCAGACTACCTCAAAAGCGCCGGTCAGCGCTGCCATCGCACGAGAAAACAGCATTCTTGCGGCATCAGCGCTCCTGCCTAATTTGTCCCCTATCTCTCTGTAGGAAAGTCCCTCGACTTTGGTCAGGACAATTACTTCTCTATATTCAGGTCTCAACGCATCTATCGCCTTGGCAAGCTTATCTAACTCCTCTCTTTTTGACATTATAGCGCTCGGCGTTCTAGTGTCAACGGCGTCCAAAGCTGCAACAAGGCTATCCTCAGCAGTTGGCCTATAGCCATTGAGTCGAACTTCTTTACGAATATCGCGCTTATTCGCGTGCAATCTTTGCAACTGATTCCGAAGTCTGTTTTCAGCTATTCTCGACAGCCACCGCAGGAAATCCCCCTCGGTCTTGTATTTGAAAGTTCCCAAATCCTTCAAGGCAGACATAAGAACATCCTGGACTAAATCCATGGACTCCAGCTTAGAGCGAAGCTCGGCGCCCATACGAAGCCGTATTATCCAGAGCACCCGAGCGCCATAGACGTTGCACAGTCGGTTTAAGGCTGACTCATCGCCATCTTGCGCCAGCGCAACCAAATGCCGAGTCTTATCGTCAACGGTAAGCCTCATCTTCCACTATCCTCTAAGAATCAAAGATTTCAGATAGATTTTACCAATTCTCGAAAAAATTTGCAACAAAGTCGTTCGGTAGCTCCTTTTTTCGTGCTTATAAGAGTAGGACCAACGAGTCCGAAAAGCCGGTTTTTCAATAGAAGAACTGCAATGAACAGAGCTGCACACGGTGTACGGCGCGAAAGTATCAACCTTTTTGAAAGGAACAAAACATGAAAACAACAATAATCTTAGCCGTTTCGGTTTTGGTATTGGGGGTAGGCTTGCCTTTTAAAGGAGGTCCAAAAATGGTTAAAAAAAGAAATCTAAAAACGTCCCTCGTAATATCATTATTTCTGTTGGCGATAGTATCAACGGCTGGGGCAGGAATCATCTACGTTGATGCGGATGCGGCGCCGGGAGGAGATGGCCAAACTTGGGGGACAGCTTACAAGTATCTTCAGGATGGGCTGGGTGCAAGCGTGTCCGGCGTTCAAATCTGGGTGGCCGACGGCATTTACAAACCAGATATAAGTGATGCGAATAAGGTAATGGATCGTACTGGCAATCCTACCGGCACCGGCGACCGGTTCGCAACGTTTGAGCTTAAAAATGGCGTGGCGATTAAGGGTGGCTACGCGGGGTTCAGTGAGCCAGACCCAAATGCCCGGGATATCGAGGTGTATGAGACTGTCCTGAACGGCGACCTGCTTGGTAATGATGGGCAGGGCTTTGCCAACAATTACGAGAACAGCTACCACATTATTACCGGCAGCGGGACAAACGACACAGCCGTATTAGACGGTTTCATCATTACTGCCGGCAATGCTAACGGCTCTAATCAGCACCGTAGGGGCGGCGGGATGTATAACGACAACGGCAGCCCGACGCTGACCAACTGCATATTCAGCGGCAACTTAGCCATCCTCGGCGGCGGGATGGGGAACGACAACTTTAGCAACCCGACGCTGACCAATTGCACATTCAGCGGCAACTTGGCTCGGTTGGGCGACGGGCAAGGCGGCGGGATGGCCAATCGGTCAAGCAGCCCGACGCTTATAAATTGCAAGTTCAGCGACAACTCGGCAGGATGGGATGGCGGTGGAATGTGGAACTACAACTTCAGCAATCCGACGCTGACCAACTGTTTGTTCATCGGGAACTCGCCGGACCAAAACGGCGGCGGGGTGAACAACTGGTTGAACTGCAGCCCGACGCTTACAAACTGCACGTTCAGCGGGAACGCGGCTCAGGATGGTGGCGGGATGGCCAACTGGGATAACTGCAACCCGACGCTGACTAATTGCATCTTCTGGGGCAATACCGGGCGACAGATACACAATGGTTCGGGGTGTTCGACAACTGTTAGCTACAGCAATGTGCAGCTCGGCTGGGCGGGCGAATCCAATATTGATACCGATCCATGTTTCGCGGATATCGGATATTGGGCTGATATCAATGATCCGAACATCGTTGTTGAACCAAAAGATCCAAATGCCGTGTGGATTGAAGGCGACTTCCACCTTAAATCCGAAGCTGGCCGATGGGACCCGAATAGCGAAAGCTGGGTCATAGATGATGTAACCAGCCCCTGCATCGACCGCGGAGACCCTAACAGTCCAGCGGCTTTTGAGCCGACACCGAACGGTGGTATTATCAATATGGGAGCCTATGGCGGCACGGCAGAGACCAGTATGTCCATAGAGACGCTACCGCCGTTGCCACCGATAGCTTACTGGGCACTTGATGAGGTCGATGGAACTATCGCTTATGAGAGCGCCGGTACTTACGATGGAACACTTATTGGTGATCCGGTCTGGCAGCCTGAAGCCGGTATGGTCGGTGGTGCGCTCGAATTTGATGGCATTGACGATTATGTCAACACACCAAGGTTTTTTTCGTCTATATATAGACGCCTTAGTGTTTTTGCCTGGATTAAAGGCGGCATGCCGGGCCAGGTGATAATTTCACAAAAAGGCCATTCGGACTGGCTCCTTGCAGATACGACTGAAGGCAGCTTAATGACAGAGATAAGGTTTTTCGGCAAGTCTGGCGTCCCGCCGCTATATTCTCATGTAGTAATCACGGATGGCAACTGGCACCGCGTCGGTCTTGTATTGGACGGTTCCAACAGAATCCTGTACGTTGATGACGTGGAAGTCGTGTCTGACACATATGATAAGGGTATGTTGTCTGGCGAACTACAAATCGGAGCAGGCAAGAATCTTGATCCAGGCACCTTCTGGTCCGGCCTGATAGATGATGTTCGCATCGACAACGTCGAATTGAGCGCAGAGGAAATAGCGGTTTTGGAACAGTAGGCCAGCTCAGAAAGAAACAAAACGCCTAAAATAACCACACACCATTACATTTGCCAAAAGGGCTGGCAGCTTAAGACACTGCCGGCCCTCTTCTTTTTTATTCGGGGCGTATTAGCCACTGGGGAGAATTAAGGTGTCCGGTACAATTTTTGCTAATGGATATCGGGGGACCACACTTGATTCCAACCCATGTCTGTGTGCGAAATCTCCACAAAATGCGACAGTTCTACCTTGCCAATGAGATTTGGCCGTTACACAAGGTAGATGTGCGGATGAAGAAGGATAGAGGTCTTCAGAGACACTTGGCACAGATTGAAAAGCTGTTGCGTCAAAGGGAAAAGAAAGTAAACTTATTTCATAAGGGCTCTTGTTGGACTCAACTGTCCGGATTGCTTTTTGGATTTTTATAACGAATAGCATTTGCTCCTGTGGGTGAGGAGGGATGTTTTGGCTGTAGTTGTATTCATTTCGATCCGAACAATAGCTGCTTGTGCGAGATCATGAGTCTGACGGCTTTGGCTTGCGGCCAGTTTATGCAGTGAGGCAAATGAGTTATGTCCTCTTAGCACGAGCCCGGCAGCAGCAATACCTCGTATTTCGGCTTCTTCGCTATCATCGCCGAGCAACTTTGCCAGTATCTCGATTACCTCTATTTGACCGTTTCGGGCAAGCAGTTCAACAATCCATCGACGTCTCTGACCTCGAGTTGTGTTGAGCAAACTCTGTAAATAGTGACTGTCATTGTGTTTTCTTCTGGTGTTGATGTCTTGAAGGGCATCCCTTGCAATAACCACGTCCATTGAACGAGGTGAGTTTTGCACAATACTTTTCAGAAACACCTCGGCATGTGGACTGCCAATTTGACCAAGAGCTTTCAGCGCTGAAAAGCTAATACGATTGGCTCGGAAGCCTTCGATCAAAGGTTCTATTGCCCGCGTGTCGCAGATACGTCCCAATGCTGCTGCAGCACAGACGCGAAGGTCTTCATTTGATGGATGATTCAAGGCTTTGGTCAGGGCAGGTACAGCCCGGCTATCCGAGAGGATACCGAGACTTTGTGCCATTATACAGGTTCGTCCAGTACCGCGATCATCGGCCATTGCCCGAATCAAAAACGGAACAGCTTGCTGACAGCCGGTCCGAGAAAGGATTGTAGCAGCAGTCCAGCGATCAGCAGGAGATGGGGAATCTAATTGATGGATCAATGTAGGCAGATTATCGGTTTCAGCCATTTGGTCTGGCTGCCATAGACACAGGCAACGTGCCATGACCGATGATGGGCTTTGGTAGTTCCTTCGCCAATGTAAGAATGTATCAATAGCTCCGATTGAAAGAGCCAGAAACAGTGCAAAGAGTACATTGTTCTTTTGATGCTTAGTTAAATTCATAGACACATTTTCTTCTCAGGAAACCGGCTTCTGCGGCGCCGATTAGTTAGTATGAATGGAAGCTCACTTAATTCCGATTCTAAACCTCAGCGCTGTAATTTTCCTACGTCCAGGAAGCCCAATAGGTTCTTACAATTCTTACCTTCCTCGGGAAAACGCTTCTCAGAATTGAAACAGAGCCAAAGAGTGCTTTGCCGCTCCTATGCAACCGTGGTCGAAGGTTCATAGCGGGGGGCGACTTGTCCTTTTCAATCAGACGGACTTCCTGCCTGATCTGGCTTCGCGATAGATTGTCACGGATTATACGTCGCTCCAGACGTCGCTTGTCGGCCTTGTTCGTAACCGGCAACAGCTCAACGTGTTGAGTCCAAGTCAAATCGGCCGGCGCCGGCCGATTTCGATTGTTAAGATAGAACCGACGCATCTTACGAAGATTGCGTACAGAAAACCCTTTGCCCGGCTTGTGCTGTAAATCCTCGGAAAGCCGCTCAAGGAGCCTGGCGCCATATTCAGGCGTATCGTCGCCTTGCTGCTCCTGCTCCACAATTCGCCTGCCGATCTGTCAATAGGACTCAATCAGCGTCTTACGTGCATAATTGTAGAATTCGACAATATCGTTCACCAGCGTGGTATAGCTCTCCGTTTTGATTAACTTGCTCATTTTGGATTTCCCGTTGGCATTTTGGCTCATATTTGAGCTACTGATCAGGTGACTTCAACTTCAGCTATCAGTTGACAACTGCGCTCGAACAACCAACAACGAATAACGATATTCTACCACAGAGGGCACTGAGGGCCACAGAGAAAGTAAAGAGGACAAAGTCAAAAGGAAAGAGAGCCGCAGATGAACGCTGATGGACACGGATTCTTCTTCACGACGAAAGACAATAATCAGACAGGATAACGAGATAAAGACGGGATAGATAAGGATCTCAAAATATCAGTGTAGATCCTCTAATCTTGTCCAAAATTCAATGATCAATATCGAAGATCCCGACCCATCGGGAATCAATAATATTGTCATCCCTGCGAAAGCAAGGACAATAATCAATGAGAGGTCTTCAGAGACACTTGGCACAGGTTGAAGTGCTGTTGCGTCAAAGGGAAAAGAAAGTAGACCTATTTCATAAGGGCCGATCCCAATGGTCCCCGACCCCATAATTATTATTTAAGACGTGACCCTCCATTCCCTCAAGGCACCCCTTAGAGTACAATGTCTTGGGGGCAGTTTCAGTTAACTGTCCACGCTCAAGCAACTCGGACTTGCCGGCATTTCCCTTGGTTCTCCCTTGCCAACTGCAACAGAATATAATACGCTACTGAGAGAAGAGCAGAGACCTGCTCAACCGAACATGATACAAATCAATGCGTAATCCGTGATCAGGAGCATAGCATGGAAGTGAAGTTCACTGGACAATGTATGGACGTCATAAGGCGACTGGAATTAGATCGGGCGTTGGTTGAGAGAACCTGCAACAATCGAACTCGGGGGATGCTTGTGCCCGGAAATCCCCCGCAAGTGTATGCAACAACTTGGCACGATAATGGTCCTATTCTTTATGTCAATGGCATAATAAGTCGCGCACAACAAGAGGGCGAGCAACTCAAGATTCAGGATGTTACGCTGGCTTTGGCCCTTGAGTTGAAAGAAGAACTCCCTGGGGGGGTTATCGAACCAGCTATGACGATGGACAATATCTTAGCTGTTGTCGCCAATAGCTTCGGATTGTTAATCTCTGTTGATCCAAACGCCCCGCCCACAAGGCTGTACAATGGAAGTTGGCAGGGGGATGATTTCTCACCAAGTATTCAGTTCGCTGAGAAAATGCCCGATGATGAGTGCTTAGTAACCGGCGTCTTCAACCATGACCGCATGTGTCATCATGTGTGGGCTTTCTCATATAAAAAGTATTCCAGTTGGTTCGTAGGCGGCACGGGAGAAAAAATGAAAATTGTTATTTCACAAGCAGCACGGGAGACTTGCCTCGATGTATTTTACATAAGCGCCTCTCATGTACGCAATGCAATTCTGGAGAAGGACCAAGTAGAAGTAATTGCTTTGGAGGGCCTCAGATTGTTGTGCTTTTCCAAAGAGATTGTCGCATCACCATCAAAACGGTTCTTCCTGTTGGTTTGCGCTCAAGAAAAAGGGAAGAACTTGTACGTGCAGCAGGCTTTCAAAATCAACAAACGTCTTTGCGAAAGCGAAGAAGAACTTCACCCCCTGAAGCTACTGGAACTGTTGGCGCGCACCTATGGATATGACATCTCTGTAGGGGATCGAACCGACAAGTTCATACTCTACGAAAGAATACCCGTGGCCTCGAACAGGCAAGATGAAGTGCTCAAAGTGCACCATCCTCCCGGTGACCAAGTAATGTATATTCTGAACTTCCGCATTGTCCGGGACGACGACACGTTCCATGCTGATTGCGCGATGTGCTTTGCCTTGAATATTGAAGCGTACAAAAAAGATTTGTAGAAGATATCGTGGGGAATTGGGCGGATTGCCCCCCTCAGACCTTGTTGAAATAGCCACTGCTTGGACTCAACTACCCTCTGGTATCCGCTCGGCGATTGTGGCGATTGTGAGAGCCTCAAAAGAGCAGTGGAGCGGGCGTATCGGCACCAACGCGACGTGTGCGTCGAAGCATCCCCGCCGAAGACGACCGTAAACCTACGTCAAATCAGCAATCTTAGCCAGGGCTTTGCCGGAGTATGGGCGACGTTGGGATTGGGATTTGGTGGGTATGCCGAATCTGCCGTTGAATGTGAGGCACGTAATTGTTAAGATGGAGGAAAGATAGGGCGGTTACCAGATTTTACCCGCTTGTTCTAAAAGGAAGGGCTGCAAGAAATGTGTCCAATCAAAATAATTGCGAGAGAAAGGCAAAAGGGCTGCTCCGTCAGTCGATCAGGTATTGGTCTTCCAGAAGCAGTCGTAAAGGAGTCAGGATTGAAGATTGGCGAGAAGATTGGAATTGAGTTCATTCCCGTAGTGAAATGTATATTGCTCAGCAAAACAAACGGGCCGAGCAATGCAGAAGAGAACGCCGATGCTTTCAAGCTTACGTACGCGAATACCAGAAGGAAAACGGGTGGGAAGCTACATTGTACCGCATTCTGTAGGAACTATCTCCAAGCCTTGGTCTCTCTACCTAAACGCAATATTCCTCCTAGAGAATTAGTAGAGAATTAGGGTCACCCTTAAGTTCTAAGTTCCTGTCTTATTCATGAGAATCGGTCATTCACTTTCTTCAAAAGGAGCCGCAGTTCCCTATCTGATTTCGATCGTTCATGCAGTCTCTTCAGTTGCAGGGACACAGCGACCCCGCTGCGGAGGCCCATCAACTGCGCAGCAGCACGTTGGGTGCAACCTGCATACTGGCATAACGCATAAGCCACAACCGGACGAATCATAGAATTCATACCCCGACGGCAGAGTGCCTCGCGCGGTACATCCAGAATCTCCAACGCAAGATTCATTGCCTCATCTACAGATGCATAACCGCCCTCGCGCCGAAAGGAAATATCCTCTTTCCTATCGTACACTTCAATCATCTCATGGTACATCGACTCGATGCGTTCATGACTCTCATCCGAGCCAATACAAAACCGCGATCGCCGTTTGGTTTCAACAAAAGCCGCGTCCATGTCTCGAATGCCTGCCTCGACAAAGCGTCGGTACGAGGCAGGCTGTTTCTTCTTGGGGCGACCCATCAAGGCAAGAATCGGTTCATACGCGACATAATCCAGACGCGGACTGCGATCTATATAGCTGCGATAACTACTCCACACGTATTGCCGAAGAATCTGAACCGGCTCTCGATCGGGTTTCTGCGTATGCGCTCTGACAAACACCGGATTCAGGTGGACATAGCGGCTTAACTTCAGGATGTAATCGTCTTCGTCCACTAAGGTCGAGCCAAAGCGCCCCTGAAACAGATGACCACTCCGGCGATGCCTGCGATTATAGTAAACGGTATAGGCGGTTTGCAGACGGTGCATGAAACGACTCAAATTCGCTTGAGGCGTCTCCAAAACACCGTGTACGTGATTGGTCATCAAGGTGTACAGATACAAACGAACGTCGTAAAGCCGAACGCTCTCGGCGAGTTTATTGAGAAAATACTCCCGATCCCCATCCGTACGAAAGATGGCACGACGTTCATGACCACGAATGGTTACATGGTAAACGGCACCTTCATAACTAATACGCAAGGGACGAGCCATGACCAGCACTGTACTGTGTTGTAGACCTAAATGCAACAAAGTACTTAGAACTTGATTCCGCTGAAAAAGTCGATTTTCTATAAGAAAATATGCGTTTTTGCGCAAATATCGCGGGTGACATTGGCTGTTTAAGGGGTTTTTCTGCGGAATCAGAACTTAAGGGTGACCCCATTTTGTTCCCCATTTTGTTCCCGACCCCATTTTGTTCCTAAGGGTGACCCCATTTTGTTCCGTTTCCCATTGTTTCCCCCAATTGTTTCCCAGGGCAAGGTCTCCGGATGCCGAGATTGCGGAGCAGATCGCGAGCCCGGACATAGGTATTGCGCAAAGTGCGGCCAGAAGCGGAAGGCCCACTCGAACCGGAAGCGGCAACAGCACCATAGAATCGAAAAACGTAACGCTTTTGCGCGACCCCTGTCGCAGGCCGTATCTTAGGAGATCGTCGGCACACGCACGCACACAGGGCCACTGTACGGAATTCTGAGG
>Ga0255052_10002173_pt1 | contig 14349 bp, 13 predicted proteins | sample JV7_2_21_MG_FD_188632 | JGI IMG/M metagenome (GOLD analysis project Ga0255052, IMG submission 188632) | Seawater microbial communities from Jervis Inlet, British Columbia, Canada - JV7_2_21 | ecosystem: Environmental > Aquatic > Marine > Inlet | place: Canada: British Columbia | collected... | reverse complement strand
CGGCGTGATCGCCGCGGTCGGCACGGGCGTCGATAAATCCCGCATTGGCGAACGCGTTATTCTCGACCCGTGGATTCTCGCCAGTGGCGACTGGCTCGATGCCTCGCGCTCGATGTACTTCGGTTCCGAGTGCGATGGCGGCTACGCCGACTACACCCGCATCCGCAGCGAAAATGCGATTCATATCGACACGGCGCAAAGCGATGCAGAAATGGCAACCTACCCCTGTGCATACACTACCGCCGAAAACCTGATCGCAAAAACCGGTTTGCAACCCGGTGAAACGGTCGTCATCGCCGGCGCCTCGGGTGGTGTCGGTTCCGCCGCGGTGCAACTGTGCCGCCTGCGCGGCGCACGCGTGATCGCGATCGCGTCACCGGCCAAGGCCGAACTACTCGGACAACTCGGCGTCGATCGGGTCATCGATCGCGACGAGAGCGACCTTGAACTGTCGATTCGCGAGGCCGCGGGCGGCGCCGTCGACGTTGCCCTCGATGTTGTCGGCGCCGACATGTTCATGCCGCTGGTCAATGCCCTGCGCCAGGGCGGCCGCTATTCCAGCTCGGGCTCGATCGCGGGGCCCCTGGTCGAATTCGATTTACGCCAGCTGGTGTACAAGGATTTGCAGCTAACCGGCGCCACCATCGTGCCGCCGGGCACGATGCGCCGCCTGGTAAGCCTGATCGAGCAAGACTTGCTCAAGCCTCTGTTGGCGCAAAGCTTTGCGCTCAGGGACCTTGCACAGGCACAGGAAACCTTCATGCTGAAAAAATACATCGGCAATATCGTCGTGGAAACATGAACCACGCCCTGAACAACGAGCAATTTGCCGCCATTGACCTCGGCTCGAACAGCTTTCACCTGGTCGTCGCGCGCCAGGAACAGCATGCCATGGCGGTCATCGATCGCGAGCGTGACATGGTGCGTCTCGCTGGCGGGCTGGATGAAAAAAACCTGCTGACCGAGGAGGCGAGCGAACGCGCCCTCGCCTGCCTGGCGCGTTTCGGCGAGCGCCTGCGCGGCCTGGAAGCGGACAACGTACGCGTGGTCGGCACCAACGCGTTACGCAAGGCGAGCAATTCACGGCACTTTATCGCCCGTGCCGAAGCAGCGCTCGGCTTTTCCATCGAGATCATATCCGGTGTCGAAGAGGCGCGCCTGGTCTACCTCGGCGCGGCACAAACCCTGCAGGGCGACCGCGGCCGCCGGCTGGTGGTCGACATCGCAGTCGGCAGCACCGAGATCATCGTCGGCGACACGAGTGAACCGGTATACCTGGAGAGCTTTCACATGGGTTGTGTCAGCAGCAGTGAACGATTTTTCTCCGACGGTAAATACGATCAACGCCTCATGCGCTACGCCATCCTCTACGCGCAACTCGAACTCGAACCCAGCATCGCCGCGTTGAAATCCCTGCAGGTGGAAGATGTCATCGGCACCTCGGGAACCGCGCGCGCCATCGCCAACGTGCTGCGTGAAAATAACTGGAGCGAGACCGGTATTACGCGCGCCGGCCTCGAAAAGCTGGTCAAACGTATCATCAAGGCGGGCAAGGTCGGTAAACTCAAGATCAAGGGGCTCAGCGTCGAACGGCGACCGGTTTTCGCCGGCGGGGTCGCTGTTATGACGGCGATCTTCAACGCGCTCGAAATCGAATTCATGCGCGTCTCCGACGGCTCTCTGCGCGAGGGCGTATTACACGATCTGATCGGCCGCGAAATGTTCGAAGATCGCCGCGCGGTGACCGTGCTCGAGCTAATGAAACGCCATCATATCGACCTCGAACAGGGCCAGCGGGTGCGCAAGACCACGCTCGGCCTGTACAAGCAGATCAACCGACAGGGCTTGCTGAAACGTGAGCGACGCCTGCTCGGCTGGGCCGCGCAACTGCATGAAATAGGCCTCATGATCGCGCACAGCCAGTACCATCAGCACGGGGGCTATGTACTCGAAAACATGGACCTGCCTGGCTTTTCACGCCAGGAACAGGGCGCGCTGTCGATTATGGTGCGCCTGCATCGGCGCAAGTACCTGCCGGAGTTGATCGAGGACAGCGTTTATGTTCGCTCCGAAGCCCTCAGCATCATGACGCGCTTACTGCGTCTCGGCGTGCTCCTGAATCGTGGACGCCTGCCCGACGAAATGCCGACATTGCAACTAACTCTCGAACAGACAGAGGTCATGGTCCTGGAAATTTCCGGTGCCTGGCTGGAAGAACACCCACTCACGGCCGCCGACCTGGAGCAGGAAGTCGATCTGCTGGATGCGGTTGACTACGAGCTGCGAATCGTGACGATTTGATCCGTCCGGTCGCTAGACTCGTCGACCGGTACCCGGTTCTGGCACAGAAGCTGCTTTCCGCGAAGGATCCGGTTGTGTAATCATGTTCGTTTAGAGTTATAGATTTTGCAACTTATGTCTTATATACTGAACATTTAGACCTAGCTTGACTATAATATAAGACACAAATGAAATCATATTCGACCAAAACCCTTCCCCGGGCAGCCAGGCAAGCCCTTATCAAACTCGGTGAGGACATCACAATTGCGCGTAAAAAACGCCGTATCTCGACGATTTCAATGGCGGAGCGCGCGTTTATCAGTCGCGGCACGCTCTATAAGGTTGAAAGGGGGGATCCGACGGTATCCATGGGTGTCTATGCTAGCGTGCTAGCTATCCTCGGTCTTGTCGAAGGCCTCGGCCAGGTTGCTGATCGCCGCGACGATATTCTAGGTCTCGACATTGAAGAGGACCGACTGCCTAAGAGTATCGTGTCACCTGGACGCAAAAGGAAACGATTGTGACCGACACCATCGAAGTCTACATTGACCAGGGTGACGAAACTCCGCAGGTAGGTCTCTTTCGTTATGTAGCCAAACGCCGGGGGCAAAGTTCAGTATTTGAATATGATCCCGGTTGGCTCAACCGAGAGGGTGCGTTTGCGATCGACCCGGAAAATCTGCCGTTACAAGCCGGGCCAATTTATACGTCATCGGAAAAATCAGCGCTGCCTGGCGCGCTACGTGACACCGCCCCCGATCGTTGGGGGCAGCAGCTCATCAAGCGTGCCTTGCGCAAGGCCGGGGAAAATCGGACCTTATCAGAAATTGACTATCTGCTCGCAATTACGGACTTGACGCGCATTGGCGCACTCCGTTACCGGCGTGAGGGAGAAGACAATTTTGATCATGACATAGGCCATTATCGGGTACCTCCGTTAATCCAGCTACCGGCACTCATCAATGCAGCTGACGCGGTCCAGACGAATACCGAAACAGCGGAAGACCTCAGGCTGCTTTTGAATGAAGGGTCACCACTTGGCGGCGCGCGCCCAAAATCAGCAGTTGTGGATCAGGATGGATCGCTACAAATCGCCAAGTTCCCTAAACTCGATGATGATCGCAGTATCCCGCATGGCGAAGTGCTGGCTATGGTCCTGGCAAGCAAGGCGGGGCTGACTGTCCCCGATGCTCGATTGCAGGATGTTGCCGGTCGGCCAGTTGCTTTGATCAAGCGCTTTGATCGGAAAGAAAATCAACGCATTCCATTTTTGTCAGCTATGAGCCTGCTGGGGCTCAATGACGGGGATGATGCCACATATACAGACATAGCTGAGAGCATACGCATGTACTCCAATGCGCCGACGGAGGATCTCCACGAACTGTGGCGCCGAATTATATTCAATGTAATGATTGGCAATCTGGACGATCACCTGCGCAATCATGGATTTCTCTACGACCGGGAGGATAAATGGCGATTGTCGCCGGTGTATGACTTGAACCCTGTACCGCTTGAGGAAAAGGCTCGCGAGCTGACGACCTGGATTTCGGAGGAAGGTCCTGAGGCAGATCTTGACCAGGCGCGTCGAGCAGCCATTTATTTTGCTTTGAAAGATGAGCAAGCCGAAGAGATTATCCGCGAAGTTTCTACCGCTTTGATCGGCTGGCGGAACACCGCGCATCAGTTGGGTATGAGTGCAGTCGATATCGCCGTCTATGCTACAGCAATTAACCAGAATTAAGCTATCGAACCAGAAGAACAGTTAATGACGGTCATGTTCGCTAGCTTGAATATAGAAATCAAATTTTGTCAAATTCAAAGTATGCGTCCTTGTAGTGAATCGTGAAGACTTGAACCGTCAGGAGAGATGAATGAGTTACGTGGTAGCCAACAGGGTATTCGTGAAACAACCGTATGCCGGGGAATTCGAGCAGCGATTCAGAAACCGCTCAGGTCAAATTAACCAGCAACCGGGATTTGTTCGTATGGAGGTATTAAAACCCCGATCGGAGAAGACTCCTTACGTGGTTTTGACCCATTGGGAGAATGAACAGGCCTTCCACGACTGGGTCGGCAGCGAAGACTTTAAACACGCGCATCAAAACCCAATGGATAAGGATGCTTTCCTCGATGGCGGCGGTTTAGAGCAGTACGAGGTCATAATCTCGTCAAGCGGCGGTAATACTTAACCCCGTACCGGTTATAAATGGCACTCACCTGTTTTCCACGCGGAGGCGAGTTGAATCCGTAAGCTCACTCGCCGGTGGCAATTGCACGGTAGTGTGATTATCCTGCTTACAAACAACCCGAGCAGGATTGACAGTTTGCAACAAAATCGACAACAGCTTGATAAGCCAGGCTCTTCGCGGGTATGGATATGAGCGAATTTTTCCGCCTGACACTGTTGCCGCTGATCGAATTTTGCTGGAACTCGGCCGTAGACCTGGTATCGCTGATATTCAACGAAACTGACTGGCGGCGCTTGAGGCAGCGACTATTGGTCCAGTTGATGTGGATCGAGCGCCGCCTCGAATCCCTCCTGCCCGGCTCGTTTAAACTGGAGCAGCCGATAAAGACGGTCCTGCTGATACTGCTGATTGCGGTGCTCGTGCTTGTGATCGAGCGCGAATTCGGGGTCGAGGATTTACAGGAATCTGGCGAACTCGTCGTCATTACACGTGAATCGCCGACCACCTTGTACAAGGACGGTGATGAACCGGCCGGCCCGGAGTACGACTACCTGAAATCCTATGCCGAATACCTTGGCGTCGAGCTGCGTTTCGTTTTCCTGGAAAATGAAGGGCAGGTACTCGACGCAATTTCCAGGGGTGAAGGACACATCGCCGCCGCCGGCATCACCTTCTACCCGCCGCTGGCCGAACAGGGGGTGGTTTTCGGCCCGGGCTACCAGGATGTCGACATCCAGGTCGTGTGCCGACGCAATCACGGTAAACTGCCACGCAATCTCGAAGAACTGGACGAAGTCGAGTTGGTCGTGGTCGCCGATTCCGGCAACGAGGCGCGCCTTTTCCAGTTACAGGAAGAGTATTCCGACCTGACCTGGGAGTCGGAGGAACATGCTACCGTCGACGATCTGCTGCAAATGGTATGGCAAAAGGAGATCGGTTGCACCGTCGCCAATTCGAGCGAGGTGAATATCAAGCGCCGCTTTTATCCCGAGCTCCAGGTAGCCTTTACCATCGATGAAAAGCAGTCGCTCGCCTGGCCGCTGTCACCGCAGTGGAAGACGTTGTCGAGTTCGATAGACGAATGGCTGCAGGCTATCGAAAGGAACGGCACCCTGCTTATTCTCAAGGATGAACATTTCGATATCGAGGAGTTCGACTATGTCGACATGCGTACCTACATTCGTCGAATCAAGTCGCGGCTGCCGGCGCTGACGCCGATGTTCAACAGAGCGGCGGAAAAGCACGCCGTGCCGTGGACGCTACTGGCCGCACAGGCTTACCAGGAATCACACTGGAATCGGCGCGCTAAAAGTCCGACCGGGGTGCGTGGCATCATGATGCTGACGCTGCCGACCGCAAAAGAGATGGGTGTCAAAAGCCGGCTCAATGCCGAGCAAAGCATCATGGGTGGAGCAAAATACCTGAGCCGCCTCGAAAAACGAATTCCTGAAGGTGTCGAGGGCCAGGATCGATGGTGGTACGCGCTGGCCGCCTACAATGTCGGTATGGGCCATCTGCACGATGCGCGTACGCTGGCGAGAAAGCTCGATCTCAGTCCCGATCGCTGGCTTGAGATCAAGGGGGTACTACCCCTGCTATCTCAGAAGAAATATTACAAGAGCCTGAAATACGGGTATGCCCGCGGCACCGAACCGGTCGTCTACGTCGGCCAGGTTCGCAAGTACCAGAATATATTGCACGCCCAGATGGCCCGTCAAAAGGGCATCCACGCCGACTAGTGAGGATGATATGGCGGATACCAGGGTAAAACTCGAGAAAGCACCTGGCCAACCAGGTTGCCGCGTCGAAAAGGCTTATTCTATCAATGGGTAACTGCTTTTCTTATACTTCCAATTACAAGCATTCAATCAGGAACGATGTAACAACATGATTCATAGAACATTTGAGCAAATGAAGGGCACCAGGAAATTTGTCGAAGCCGTTTATGTTCTCGAGGGAACGGGAACCGTGGAGATCATGGAGACAGGTGAGATTTATAAACTGGCATCTGGTGTGTTCTACGCCTTCGATAAACACGAGCGTCATCGCTACAACCTGGATTCAGAGGTGCGCGCCATAGCCATTTTCAACCCACCGCTGGTCGGCGATGAAGTCAACGACGAGTCCGGTGGATACGCTATCAAAGAAGACGCCGAAACCTGATTCGCCGATGTAGCCGCCGACATTGAAGGCTACGTGCGTCTGGGATATCATCGATTGCGGTTCCCAATCGGATTGACTGCCCGGGCATCGGTCAGTCCTTCCATCCGCAATCGGGCTATTGCGGGGCTAGAGATAATAACATTAACGTCCAAACAAACCTGAAGGGAGAGCATCATGACTATAAGAAACAAAATTTTCGGCGCTATCGCGCTAGTGCTGACGGCTGGTTATTCGGTTTCGGCAATTTCGGCTACCGAAGTGCAATGGTGGCACGCCATGGGCGGGGTCAACGGTGAACGCGTCAACAAGATCGCCGCAGATTTCAACGCAACCCAGTCTGAATACACGATCGTTCCAAGCTACAAGGGCAACTACACGGAAACTATGACCGCGGCGATCGCTGCATTCCGCGCCAAGGAACAGCCACATATCGTACAGGTGTTCGAGGTTGGTACGGCGACCATGATGGCGGCCAAAGGCGCCGTCTACCCGGTGGAACAGGTGATGAAGGATGCCGGCGAGTCTTTTGACAAGTCGATCTATCTGCCGGCGGTTATCAGTTACTACCAGACGTCGAGCGGCGAACTCCTGTCGATGCCGTTTAACAGCTCGACCCCGGTGCTGTGGTACAACAAGGATGCCTTCAAGAAAGCCGGCATCGCGTCTCCCCCTAAAAACTGGGACGACATGAAAAGCGCCTCCGAAAAGCTGGTTGGCGCGGGCTACAAGTGCGGGTTTTCGTTCGGCTGGCAGTCCTGGGTGATGATCGAAAACTTCAGCGCCTGGCACGACTTGCCAATGGGCAGTATGGAAAACGGCTTTGCCGGCATCGATACCAGCTTCAGCTTCAACAATGACAAGGTAAAGGCTCGCTTTGCCAGTATTGTCGACTGGTCCAAGGACAAGCTGTTCACCTATGGTGGTCGACGCGGTGACAGCCTCTCCATGTTTACCAACGGCGAGTGCGGCATGTGGATGAATTCGTCGGCCTATTACGGCTCGATGAAGAAACAGGCCAAGTTCGATTTCGCGCAAACCATGCTGCCGCTGGATACGGACGTTGCCAGCAAGCCGCAAAACTCGATCATCGGCGGTGCCACCCTGTGGGTACTCAAGGGCCGGGATAAAGCCGATTACAAGGGCGTGGCCAAATTCATGACCTATCTTTCTTCGGCTGAAGTGCAAGCCTGGTGGCATCAGGAAACCGGTTACGTTCCCATTACCACGCCGGCCTATGAACTATCTAAGAAACAGGGCTTTTACGACGCCAACCCGGGCACCGATACGGCGATCAAGCAGTTGAGCCTGAACCAGCCCACCGCCAATTCCCGGGGCGTGCGTTTCGGTAATTTCGTGCAGATTCGCGACGTTATCAACGAAGAGATGGAAGCCATCTGGAATGGCAGTAAAACTGCCTCGCAAGGGCTGGACGACGCGGCCGAGCGCGGCGACAAACTGCTGCGCAAGTTCGAGCGCGCCAACAACTGATTGCAGCACATAACCACCGTCGCTGCGATCGCATTTCGCAGCGACGGTTATCCTCGTTAAGCCGGCGCCAATAGATGCTCAAAAAGGTTCATTTCGGTCCTTCGTATTTGCCGTACCTGCTGGTTCTGCCACAAATACTGATCACGCTGGTTTTCTTTATCTGGCCTGCCGGGCATGCACTCTACCAGTCCCTGTTAATTCAGGACGCGTTTGGTCTCCGCACCGAATTTGTCTGGTTTGAAAACTTTGAAGTACTGTTCGAGGATGAACACTACCTCGGTACATTCAAACGCACGGTTTTTTTCTCTGTCCTGGTGGCGGGCATATCAATGGGTTTTTCCCTGATGCTGGCGGCGATGGCAGACCGAATTGTCAAGGGCGCGATGGCCTATCGCACGCTGCTGATCTGGCCGTACGCGGTGGCGCCGGTGGTTGCCGGGGCGCTGTGGGTGTTCATGCTGGACCCAACCCTCGGGATACTAACCTACGGACTATCAGCGATGGGCTACGAGTGGAATCATAAGCTCAATGGCAACGAAGCCATGACCCTGGTTGTGATCGCATCCGCGTGGAAGCAGGTCGCTTACAACTTCCTCTTCTTTCTGGCGGCGATGCAGTCGATACCGAAATCACTGATCGAAGCGGCCGCGATCGACGGTGCGGGACCGGTGCGGCGTTTCTGGAGCATTATATTCCCATTGATTTCACCCACGACCTTCTTCCTGTTGGTGGTTAATATCGTTTACGCGTTTTTTGAAACCTTTGGAATCATTCACGCGATCACCCAGGGCGGCCCGGCCAAGGCAACCGAGATACTGGTCTACAAGGTATACAACGACGGCTTTGTCGGTCTCGACCTCGGTGGTTCCGCGGCGCAATCCGTGATCCTCATGGCGATCGTAATCGGCCTCACCGTGATTCAGTTTCGCTATGTCGAAAAGAAGGTCGAGTACTCATGATCGAAAACCGGCCGGCAGTAACATTTGTCTCGCATAGCATGCTCATCGCAGGGATTGTGATTATTGCGCTTCCGATCTGGATCACTTTTGTCGCGGCCACGCATGACGCGGTGCGAATGACACAAATCCCGTTGCCGTTGCTGCCGGGCGACCAGTTTTTTGCCAATTTGAACCAGGCCCTGAATCACGGTATCGATGGCGGCGCCAACCAGGGCGTGGGGATGATGCTATTTAATAGCCTGATGATGGCCATGATGATCGCCGTTGGCAAGATTGCAATTTCGTTACTGTCGGCATTCGCCATCGTCTATTTTCGCTTTCCATTTCGCATGGGTTTCTTCTGGATGATATTCATCACCTTGATGCTGCCGGTTGAGGTCAGAATTATTCCCACCTTCGAGGTCGTGGCAAACCTGAATATGCTCAATACCTATTGGGGCCTCAGCATTCCGCTGATTGCCTCCGCCACCGCCACTTTCATGTTTCGCCAGACCTTCCTGACGATTCCCGATGAACTACTCGAAGCGGCGCGTATTGACGGTGCCGGACCAATGCGATTTTTCATCGATATACTGCTGCCCATGTCGCGTACCAACATTGCCGCGTTGTTCGTCATTCTTTTCATTTATGGCTGGAACCAGTACCTGTGGCCGCTGTTGATCACTACGGATCAGAGCATGTTTACCATCGTCATGGCGATCAAACAAATGCTCGAAGCCGCCGAACAATCACCCGAATGGAACATCATCATGATGACGACCTTGCTGGCCATGCTGCCTCCGATCGTGGTCGTAATCATGATGCAGAAACTATTTGTCAAAGGTCTCACCGAGACCGAGAAATAAGGGAAAAGTCATGGCAACAGTCAGGCTGGAAAATATCGAGAAGACTTATCTGAACGGATTCAAGGCTATCCACGGAGTCGATGTAGATATTACAGATGGTGAATTTATCGTCCTGGTTGGGCCGTCGGGTTGTGGTAAATCAACCCTGATGCGAATGATTGCGGGGCTTGAGTCGGTAACAGCGGGCAATATCAGCATCGATGGACGCGTGGTCAATCAGCTGGAGCCGGCAGACCGGGATATCGCCATGGTATTTCAGAATTACGCGCTTTACCCGCACATGAATGTATTCGACAACATGGCTTATGGCCTCAAGATCAGGGGTCTGCCGAAAGCGGATATCCAGCAACGCGTTAACAAGGCTGCCGCGATCCTGGAGTTGACGCAGGATCAGTTGACCCGCAAACCGCGCCAGCTCAGCGGCGGTCAGCGCCAACGTGTCGCAATGGGTCGTGCCATCGTACGCGAACCGAGTGTGTTCCTGTTTGACGAACCGCTATCAAACCTTGATGCCAAATTGCGGGTGCAGATGCGAATCGAAATCAAGCTGTTGCAGGAGCAGCTCGGCACCACCAGTGTATATGTGACCCACGATCAGGTTGAGGCGATGACGCTGGGGCACCGACTCGTCGTTCTAAACCAGGGGCAGGTTGAGCAGCTGGGAACGCCGATAGAACTCTATCAGAGGCCCGCCTCGCTGTTTGTCGCGGGTTTTATCGGATCGCCGTCGATGAGTTTTGCGCCGGCAAAAATTAACTCCGATGGTAGCGGCGTCGACCTTCGCGGGGGTGTTTGCTTCGATCTGCCAGTGGATGTCCATGCTCGCCATGCTAACCGCGAGGTGGTGCTCGGCATTCGTCCGGAAGATCTCATTCTGGTCGACGACGGCGCCAGTAATCGCAACCTCACGGTAAGACTGGTCGAGCAACTGGGCGCCGATACCCTGGTGCATGGTCATTTCGGCGAGGATCAGACGGATATGACAATCCGGCTGGCCGGTACCCGGAATTTCAATGCCGACGAAATTCTGGCGATCAGCGTGGAGCCGGAGAAGATTCATCTATTCGACCCGGCTACGGAAAAGCGGCTGGAGTAATGAAACCGCTTCAAGTCAGAAACCGGCTCCTGAATATTGTCAAGGGTGGCTTCATGGCGGGATTGATTGGTTTGACCAGCGTGGTTTACGGTTTCGACCTGCAGGGACACAGGGGCGCGCGCGGACTGATGCCGGAAAACACCCTGCCCGGATTCGCGACAGCACTCGCCATCGGCGTGACTACGCTCGAACTCGATCTTGCGGTTACCGGCGATTCTCAGGTTGTAGTTATCCATAACCCACGTTTTGAGCCTGAAATCGCCCGGCACGCCAACGGTGAATGGCTGCAACAAAGCAGTCCGAGCATCAACTCGATGAGCCTGGAGACAGTCAAATCCTACGACGTCGGGCGCTTGAATCCGGCGCGCAAGTACGCGCAGCGCTATCCCGAACAGCTTGCACTCGACGGTACCCCGGTTCCGACGCTGGCAGAAGTGTTTGAACTCGTCAACAAATCCGGCAATCGATCGGTACGCTTTAATATCGAAATAAAAATAAACCCTGAAAAGCCGCAACTGACCCTGCCGCCGAAAGAATTTGCTGAGGCAGTTATCAAGGTCATCCGTAGCTATAAACTGGAGCACCGGGTTGCGCTACAGTCCTTCGACTGGCGAGCACTGCGCGAGGTTCAGCATCTGGCTCCCGGGATTGCTACTTCGTACTTAACCGCGGATCAACGCTGGTTGAGCAATCTGCAAACCGGTATTCCTGGCCCCTCACCCTGGCTCGACGGCTTTGACATAGATGACTTCGATGGCAGCGCAGCGCGTGCCATCAAGGCTGCCGGAGGCGATATCTGGTCCGCCTACCACAAGGAAGTCGATGCCGATGCGATCAAGGTCGCACATGACCTGGGCTTGAAGGTAATTGTCTGGACGGTGAACGAAGCCAGCCGCATGCGTGAATTGGTAGCAATGGACGTCGATGGCATTATCACTGACTATCCCGATCGCTTGCGCCGGGTTGTTGCGGATCTGGGGATGCCGGTACCGGTGGCGACTCCGGTCGATTATTGAAGCTCCGCATCGTCGAGGCCCTGAGTGGCTATCGTGACTGGCCAGGATTCGAATTGAGGTTAGGTGGGCACATCAGCCGCGCATACCTCGAGGTAGAACAGGAAGAATTCGAATAAATTAGCCGATTTGGTTCGGCTTAGCTTATTGCTGGCTTTGCCACCATTGGCGGAAGGCTTCCTCGGTGAAAGGAAGAACATCTCCTAGCTCACCCGTGCGCTCTTGCCAGGCAGGCAATGCCGCCTCGGGGACCGAGACCAGTAAAGGAACACCCGCGACAATAGTCTGCAGTATTTCATCGATCAAACCCTTGCCGTTTTGTTCATGTTCGCCAAATTTTTCCACCACCACCAGATCCACAGCGTCGCTGACGGCTTTACTGATTATTCCGCTGGTCCCTGCAAGGGCAGCAACATCCAGGCCACAGTCACCGTCGTTCTGCACCGGGCGGCTGATGGGGATGCGGCGGTCGGTTGAAACATCTACGGCGTTAAGCCCCGTCAATGTTCCTTGTGAATCAAACAGCCCCTCCTGAAGAACTCCTCCAATTCGCGTATTTAGCGTCTTTTGCTTCTCAACGAATTTGTAAAGCGCCATTCTGTCGGCGGTATCCGGTTTATAAACGGCCGCGGCGAAGGCCGCAATTGTTCGATCGGTTGTCATGATTTCCTGGCTCGCGTAAAGTTATTAGTCATCAATCAATGTTAGCCTGTGCTGATATTTCACCCTGTAACTGATTACAGCCCCCCTGCCCTTTGAATTCGAGGTGCCTGTATACCAGAACAGGCAACGGAGCTGGAGCAGACAGGGTCGCAGAACGACTCTTGAAGTCCAGCCAATTGTTCGTTCGACGCCAACAACCATCTTGTAAACCGTTTCCGATATCAACATTGAAAATGTAACGGATGAGGTGGGTTGCCGGTTTTCTGGAATATTCACACAGTGTCTCCTGTTTGGGTTTCGGCGTTTATCACAGGACTACTAATAATCCTTTGTGGAACTACGAGTTGACGTCACTTTTTCAATAATAAAGTAGATTTTACAAAACGTCATGTATTTACAGGCAACTACGGGGCGATTTGCGCGCTAGCGGGCACTGAAAAAACAGGGCGAATCGCAGACGTCGGCCATTTCCAGATAGCGAGTATTTATGGTTTATTTACTGTTTCAATGCTCCCATGTCCGGTATCGTGGCCGTACCGGGTTTCATCGCTACAGGTCGAGGAGCGTAATACTAATCGTGAGCCGTAAAGACTGTTTATTCAGCCAGGATCAGTGGTCGCTGGAAGACCCCGCGAAGCGCCGGCTGGTGATGCAAATGCTGTGTTGCGGCGCCCTGGGTTCGATGCCTTTCGGTGCGGCACAGGCCTTTTGGTTCGGTAGCAAGACCGAACAGCTCGACGATGACAAATCGATATTCACACTCAAGGGTGACGTGCGCGTCAACGATGAGCCTGCCGATAAAAAGACCCGCATTCGCGCCGGGGACACGGTGCGCACCGGCAACGACAGCGAGATCGTGTTCGCAGTCGGCGGGGATTCATTCATCATGCGCAACGACACCGAGATGGAAATCGGCGGCGCGGATTTCTTTATAAGTAGTCTCAGGATACTGACCGGTCGACTGCTGTCGGTATTCTCCAAGCGCCCGGCGGGGCAGCGACTCGATTTGAGTGCTTCGACCGCGACTATCGGGATTCGCGGTTCCGGGGTATACCTCGAAGTCGAGCCTGAGCTGACTTACCTGTGTACCTGCTATGGGCAGGTAGCGCTGAATGCCAACGACGATCCCGACGACAACGAATTGATCACCACCACCAATCATGACAGCCCGCGCTACATTTCCAGCAAATCCAGCAAGGGAACACGCATTCGTTCCGCACCGGTGATAAACCATACCAATACCGAGCTTCGCGTGCTCGAGAACCTGGTCGGGCGCGACGTGCCCAAGCGGCTACGTAGAGCCTACATCAAGTACTAGCCCGAAAGTAATCAAAGGGGGAAACGAAGTCGTTTCGATTCTTGAGTGGAAATCCGGGAAGGTTGCAGACTCCCAATTGTCAGTCCTGTTCAAGTTTAACGGCGACAAGATCTACGAGGAGCGCTGGTTCATCGACACCGAGCAGTGGAAGAGCGCATTTTAATTTTCGCTTGTTTCAATCACAGCAAGAATTCCCCTGCTGAATTGGTGGGCACTTTACGGTTCCGAACGAACAGAAAACGCAACAGTCCCCCTTGTTGGGCTTGAGCAGCGTATGGCAGGATTCGCATTCGTAGTAGTACTGGCAGGCATCGGTTGGCATGACCTCGCTTTTA
>Ga0255052_10002172_pt1 | contig 14351 bp, 8 predicted proteins | sample JV7_2_21_MG_FD_188632 | JGI IMG/M metagenome (GOLD analysis project Ga0255052, IMG submission 188632) | Seawater microbial communities from Jervis Inlet, British Columbia, Canada - JV7_2_21 | ecosystem: Environmental > Aquatic > Marine > Inlet | place: Canada: British Columbia | collected... | reverse complement strand
CGGTGGGTATGGAGGTAACGACATCTGGATGACAACGCGCCCTACTACAAGCGACGCCTGGACACAACCAGTGAACCTTGGGCCTACGGTCAACGGTCCATCGAGCGACTCTACCCCTGGTATCTCGGCCAACGGCTCAACTCTCTATTTCGGTTCCTATCGGCCTGGGGGGCTTGGTGATGGTGATATTTGGCAGGCGCCCATCATCCCCATCGTTGACCTCAACGGCGATGGAATTGTCGACGCCGCGGATATGTGCATTATAGTAGACCATTGGGGCACAGACGAGCCACTCTGCGATATAGGTCCCATGCCTTGGGGCGACGGCATCGTCGATGTCCAGGACCTGATCGTCCTTGCTGAGCATCTATTCGAGGAAGTCCCACGACCTGGAAGATAAACTTTGCCCGTGCTAATAGCCGAACGAAACTGAAACCAGCGAAATGCCCGAAAATTTAAAAAAGTTGAGATAAGAAAGGCAGGTACAGCATGAAACTGTTGAATGGTTACAGAATGAGACTGGGAGAGGGGGAGAGAGCACAGAAGATGAGAAGTCAAGCACATAAGAAGTCACGTATGTATCTAACTGAGTACTAAACCATTAAGAACACGGCGCGGCCTTCGGCCGCAACCAATTGTTCTTTCAACTACGAAAGGCGCTAAAATACGCGAAAGAATAAAGCTGAAGTGAAAACCTTTTAGCGTCATTTCGCGTCTTTCGTAGTTTCTGAAAAAGACTATGCAGTACGGAAAACGTCTCTGTTACAGGTAACAGTTGGTCTAGCAAGAAACGCTCATAAGCTATTGTTGATGAGAGTGTTATGATGAGCCCCAGAAAGATCGATCACAAAAGACAAGAAGTTGTTTGGTTGTAACATGAAGGGGCATGAAGAGAAGAAAGAGTGATCAACCGCTCTTTCATAGGTGCCCTTAGTGGTGTAAGCCACCTAAAACTTAAAACATAACAGTTAAAACTTAGAACTTATTTGTGAAAGGGCAGAAAAATGAAACGGTCAAATGGTTACAGAATGAGATTAGTGTTAATTGGAGTTTTGGCCGCTGTTGTGCTTGGCAGCGGAAGTACGAAGGCAGATTTCACCTTTGGTGAACCCACGAATCTTGGTCCACCAGTCAACAATTCGTCGAATGACCGTATGCCGAGCGTCTCGGCTGACGGCCTGACACTCTACTTTACCTCTGACCGGCCCGGCGGCCAGGGTAATCACGACATATGGATCACCGAACGACAAACGTCAGAACGAAATCCAGAGGGGTACTGGATTGAACCAGTGAATCTTGGGCCAGCGGTTAACACGCCCTCCACTGATAGTCACCCCAGTATCTCGCTCGATGGACTTACGCTACTATTTGCATCCAATCGACCTGGTGGCTCAGGTGGCGAGGACCTCTGGGTGACAACACGGTCTGCGACAAGTGAGCCTTGGTCAGAGCCGATAAATCTTGGGCCAACGGTAAACAGTTCGTCGAGAGACCTTGGCCCGTGCATCTCGACTGACGGTCTGGAGCTTTTTTTTCATTCCAACCGATCCGGTGGGCAAGGTGACCAGGACACATGGGTAACGACCCGGACAACTACCTCTGACCCTTGGACCGAACCTGTGAATCTTGGGCCAGGCCTCAATGGACCGGCTGCGGATGGGGGACCGGACATTTCTGCCGACGGTCTGATGCTCTTCTTCCGATCTACCAGGGGAGGTATTTACGACATATGGTTTTCAAAGCGAGCAACAGTAAACGATGACTGGGACGTGTCGGTACATCTTGGGCCACCGGTTAATACCTCCGCGAGGGACTCCATGCCCGACGTCTCAGCCGACGGTTCCATTCTCTATTTTCAATCAACCCGCGCTGGCGGGCGTGGTGGTTACGACCTATGGCAGGTGCCCATTATCCCCATTGTGGACTTGGATAGCGACGGAATCGTCAATGGTGCAGACTTGACTATCATAGTCGACCACTGGGGTACGGACGAGCCTTTGTGTGATATCGGCCCGATGCCCTGGGGCGATGGCATCGTTGATGTTCAGGATTTGATTGTTCTGGCTGAGCATCTATTTGAGGAATTTCCACCAGTTGAATAGTCTGCACACTGCAAGCTGGATACAAGAAGTTTCTTCTCCGGCCTGAGGCCAGAAAGGAAGGCGTAAAATGAAATCGTTGAATGATTACAAATTGATAGTGATATTCGTTGGATTTGTGGCCGCTATGGTTTTTGGCGGCGGAAATGCGAAGGCAGATTTCACCTTCGGTGAGCCCACGAATCTGGGGCCGACAGTCAACAGTTCAACTGATGACATGCAGCCAACAATTTCAGCCGATGGCCTATCGCTCTTCTTCCACTCCGATCGGACGGGAGGGTCAGGGAATTCGGACCTATGGGTGACAACACGGAATAGGACAGACGAGAACTGGGGAGAACCTGTGAATCTTGGGCCAACGGTCAACAGTTCGCAGTGGGAGTATAGCCCGTCCCTCTCGGCCGACGGCTTGTCTCTCTTCTTCGCCTCCAATCGGTCCGGTGGGTCCGGTGGTTACGACCTATGGGTGACAACGCGGGCAACAACACAAGACGATTGGGGCAACCCGGTGAATCTTGGCCCAACTGTCAACAGCTCTTATCGCGACCTTATCGCGGACACTTCAGCCGAGGGACTATCGCTCTTCTTTATGTCCGACCGGCCCGGGGGGTATGGGGATCGGGACCTATGGGTAACGACGCGGCCAACGAAGGATGACGAGTGGGGCACACCTGTGAATCTTGGGCCCAGGATTAACACCCCTTACTCGGACCGTTCGGTGTGTATCTCGCCCGACGGTTCTACACTCTACTTCCAGTCCAACCGGCCCGACGGGGTTGGTGGTTACGACCTATGGCAGGCACCAATCATTCCTATTGTTGACTTCAACGGCGACGGAATTGTCGATTCTGTCGACATGTGCATCATGGTGGACCACTGGGGCGAAGACTACTCCTTGTGTGACATTGGCCCGATGCCCTGGGGTGATGGTATCGTCGATGTCCAGGACCTGATAGTTCTCTCTGAGCATTTGTTTGAGGATGTGAACGATCCGACAGTCGTGGCCCACTGGCCTTTGGACGAAGCAGAAGGCGACTCAGCCTACGACAGCGCAGGTCTGAACGATGCCTTTTTAATTGGCGGCCCGCTTTGGCAGCCTACAGGTGGCGCGGTAGATGGCGCACTGGAATTCGATGGAATCGATGACCATGTCAGCACGCCCTTTGTGTTAGACCCAGCGGTAGGGGCGTTCAGCGTGATTGCCTGGATAAAGGGCGGTGCTCCCGGCCACGCCATTTTGTCGCAGGCTAGTGGTGTGAATTGGCTGTGTATGGATTCCGTAGACGGTTACTTGATGACGGAGCTTAAGAATTCCGGTCGCTCGTCTGTTGGCCCGATGCTTTCACAAGCAATCATCACCGACGGCCAATGGCACAGGATAGGCTTCGTCTGGGATGGCTCGTACAGGCGCTTATATGTCGATGGAGCAGAGGTGGCCAACGACGCTGCACCATTGTCTGACTTGGAAAGTGCAGAGGGCGGCCTGTATTTCGGCGCCGGCACCACTCTTACCCCAGGAACTTACTTCTCCGGCCTGATCGACGACGTTCGCATCTACAACCGTGCAGTGAAACCGTAGGAAAGAAGAAGACGAGAAGATGAGAAGACAAGAAGTCGTAAATATAAGAAGTCATGCATCAATCTAACTGACAAATTAACCATGAAAAACATGAAGGGAAAAGAAAATGATTAACCGCCTCTTCCTTCATGTTTCTTCATGACCTTCATGGTAGAAAAATCCTCTTTTTGAAAGGACAGAAAAATGAAATGGGTAAATGGTTACAGAATGAGGTTAGTGGTAGTTGGGTCCGTGGCTGCTATTATGCTTGGCAGTGGTAGCACAAAGGCAGATTTCACATTCGGTACGCCCACAAGTCTCGGGCCGACGGTTAACAGTTTGACTGACGACTATTTCCCCAACATCTCGGTCGATGGACTGACGCTCTACTTCCATTCCCGTCGGTCTGGCTCGTATGGGCCCTACGATCTTTGGGCAGCAACACGAACAACAACAGACGATCAGTGGGGTGAGCCTGTCAATCTTGGACCAGTGGTCAACAGTTCAGTCCAGGACGGCGGCGCCAGCATCTCGGCCGACGGTCTGTCGCTCTACTTCCACTCCTTACGGTCAGGTGTGGCCGACCTATGGGTAACGACGCGTGCCACGACAAGCAATGCCTGGCTAGAACCGGTAAATCTCGGGCCGACCGTCAACAGTTCAGATAGCGACGTTTGCCCGAGAATCTCCGGCGATGGCTTATCGCTCTTTTTTGAGTCTACACGGGCCGGCGGATATGGCGGGCGGGATCTATGGGTGACGACGCGAGCAACGGCTGCAGACGCTTGGGGCGCAGCAACCAATCTTGGGCCAAATGTCAACACCTCCGCTGGTGAAGTTGGTCTTGATATCTGGGTCGATGGCCTGACGCTCATGTTTTCGTCCAATCGGTCGGACGGATCAGGTGACTACGACATGTGGATGACGACGCGGGCAACTGTTTCAGACCTTTGGGGCCCAGCGGTGAATCTGGGTCAAGCGATCAATACGACTTATGGGGAGTCTGCACCAAGTATTTCAGCCGACGGCTTTTCACTTTACTTCTGCGATTACAATCGCGCTCAACCCGGTGGGTCCGGAGGTATCGACATGTGGCATGCGCCAATTATCCCAGTCGTTGACCTCGACGGAGACGGCAAAGTCGATTCGGCCGACGTTTGCATGATGGTTGACTACTGGGGAACGAATGAGAAACTCTGTGACATCGGCCCGACGCCATTCGGTGACGGAATAGTAGATGTGCAGGATCTAATTGTCCTGAGCGAGCATTTATTTGAAGACTACCGTCTGATTGCGCACTGGAAACTGGATGAGGAAATAGGTGACATTGCTTACGATGGTGTCGGTGAATACGACGCAACCCTTCATGCACAACCGGTATGGCAATCCACAGGCGGTCAGGTAGGTGGCACTCTGGAGTTCGATGGTATCGATGACTATGTAACTGCGCCCTTTGTATTGAATCCAGGAGAGGTGCCATTCACCGTCACTGCCTGGATCAAGGGCGGAGCGCCGGGTCAAGTGATCGCCTCGCAGGCAGATGTTCCCGGCAGTCGCACAGTCGAGCTTGGAAGCACCTGGCTCGGCACAGATTCATCAGACGGCAGACTCATCACCGGATTAATGGACGTCTACTTCGGCACACTCGAGTCGGAGTCGGTGATCACAGATGATCAATGGCATCACATCGGCCTTGTGTACGATCGTACTGCAATGAAAAGGCATTTGTATGTGGATGGTGCAGAGGTTGCTGTGGATGCTGCTTATGTAGGCGGCGTACAAACGACTGGTGGTTTGTATCTTGGTGCCGGACGAGACCTTGATGCAGCCACTTTCTTCTCCGGTCTCATCGACGACGTTCGGATCTACAACCAAGCTCTTACTGCAGAAGAAATCGCAGCCCTGGCAGACTAATTAACCATGATGAACCATGAAGGGGCACCTATGAAGAGAAGAAAGAGTGATCAACCGCTTTTTCATAGGTGCGCTTAGTGGTGTAAGCCTCATAAAACTCAAAACATAACACATAACACTTGAAACCTGTTCACGAAAGGTAGGTATCACATGAAACTGTTGAATGATTACGGAATGAGATTGGGATTCGTTGGAATTGTGGCCGCTATTGTGCTTCGCGGTGGAAATGCGAAAGCGGATTTTACCTTCGGCACTCCCACGAAACTGGGGCCAATTGTAAACAGTTCGTATACAGATGCTACATCGAGTATCTCTGCCGATGGGCTATCCCTCTATTTTGGCTCCACTCGGCCTGGCGGGTATGGTGGTTGGGATCTGTGGTTCGCAAATCGAGCTACAACAGAAGACCCGTGGGAAGAACCTGTCAATCTTGGCCCGATGGTCAACAGTTCAGTTGACGACCTTTACCCCGGGGTCTCGGGCGACGGACTCTCACTTTACTTTGTTTCCTACCGGTCCGGTGGATCAGGTGGCCGCGACCTATGGCTGACGACGCGGGCCACGACAAGTGACCCATGGGGAGAACCAGCGAATCTCGGCCCTGTGGTCAATAGTTCGGCTCACGAGATGGCGCCGAGTATCTCGGCCAATGGCCTGGAGCTCTATTTCTCAGGATGGGGGTATGTATTTCGTCCGGGAGGATACGGTAATGCGGATATATGGGTTACGACGAGGCCGACGAAAGACGCCCTCTGGGGAGAACCGGTGAATCTCGGGCCGGTAGTCAACAGCTCATATGCGGAAAGGCAGCCGAACATTTCAGCCGATGGCCTGTGGCTCTTCTTTCAATCCAATCGAACAGGCGGATTCGGCCAGGGAGACATATGGATGACGACCCGCCCAACACCTGAAGGTGACTGGGGTCCGCCAGTAAATCTTGGGCCAATCGTCAACAGTTCTGATGCCGAGGAAGCCTCGAGTATTTCGTCCGATGGCACTACCCTCCTATATCGCAACTATAACAAAGGTGATATATACCAGGTGCCAATTACTCCCATCGTTGACTTCAACGGAGACGGAATTGTCGATGCTGCTGACATGGGCATCATAGTTGACCACTGGGGCGAGAACCACTCCTTGTGCGATATTGGCCCAATGCCCTGGGGCGACGGCATCGTGGATGTTGAGGATCTAAAGGTTCTGGCTGAGCACTTGTTTGAGGCCGTGAACGATCCGACACTGATCGCTCACTGGCCTTTGGACGAAGCTCAGGGCGTCATAGCCTATGACAACGCTGCGGATCGCGATGGCACCTTAACAGGCGGCCCGGTTTGGCAGCCTGACGGCGGTGTGGTGGCTGGAGCGCTTCAATTCGATGGGATTGATGATTACGTCAGTAGCGATCCTGTCTTGAATCCGACGGATGGGAAGTTCAGTGTGGTTGCCTGGATCAAGGGCGGCGCACCCGGCCAAGCCGTTTTGTCGCAGGCCGATGGCGCGAGTTGGCTGTCCACGGATTCAGGAGAAGGTAACCTGATGACGGAGCTTACGAACTCCGGTCGGTCCTCTGTTGGCCCGATGCTTTCACAAGCAAACATTACCGACGGTGAGTGGCACCGGATCGGTTTTGTGTGGGATGGCTCCTATCGTTATTTGTATGTTGATGGAGCAGAGGTAGCTAATGACGCTGCACCGTTGTCGGACCTGGAAAGTGCGGGGGGCGGCCTGTATTTCGGCGCCGGCACCACTCTCGCCCCAGGCACGTTCTTCTCCGGCCTGATCGACGACATCCGCATCTACAACCGGGCAGTGAGCCCATAGGGGCAGTGACTAGTGGCGAGTGACACTAATGCTTGAAGGTAAGAAGAGAAGAAGTGAAGAAGTGAAGAGGACCAGAAACCTTGAGACTCCACCATGCCTATCTTCCTATCCTCTCATCTTCTTGGCCTCAGCAAGCCTCATAAAACTTAAAACATAACACTTAAAACTTAGAACTTATTTGTGAAAGGGCAGAGAAATGGAACGGTTGAATGGTTACAGAACGAGACTGGTATTGGTTGGATGTGTGGCCGCTGTTGTGCTTGGTGGCGGAAATACGAAGGCGGATTTCGTCTTCGGTGAGCCCACGAATCTTGGGCCGACGGTCAATAGTCCTGAGCACGACTACGGACCCAGCATTTCGGCTGATGGTCTCGCGCTCTACTTCCACTCCAACCGTCCGGGGGGGTATGGTGATTATGACCTCTGGGTGGCGAAACGACCTACGACAAACGACTCTTGGGAAGAACCATTCAATCTTGGACCACCGGTCAACACTTCGGCTCGAGACCAGTCCCCGAGCATCTCGGCCGACGGGCTGGAACTCTACTTTAGTTCTGACCCGCCCGGCGGGCATGGTGAGCACGATCTTTACGTATCGACGCGGGCAACGCCAGATGACGACTGGAACTCCCCGGTCAACCTTGGTGCAGTGGTCAATACCAGTTCTGTTGACCGTTATCCGAGCATCTCGGCAGACGGTCTGGAACTCCACTTTAATTCCAATCGGCCAGGCGGATACGGCAATCTCGACATTTGGATAACGACGCGGACGACGAGAGACGACCCATGGGGGATACCCGAGCACCTTAGCGCACCAATCAACACTTTCGCTGACGATAGGTTTCCATCGATTTCGTCCGATGGTCTGGCGCTTTTCTTCTATTCCTTTCAACGTTCTGGAGGGTCAGGCGACGCCGACCTTTGTATGACAATGCGGGGAACCATTCAGGACGACTGGATCACTCCAGTGACTCTTGGTCCCACTGTCAACACGCCCTACTCAGATAGCGGCCCAGGTATATCAGCCGATGGTCGTACCCTATTCTTTTCTTCCAATCGGCCAGGCGGACTCGGGATTCATGACCTATGGCAGACGCCAATAATTCCCACCGTCGACCTCAATGGCGATGGAATTGTCGACGCCGCTGACATGTGCATCATAGTTGACTACTGGGGCACAGATGAGCCGTTGTGTGACATTGGCCCGATGCCCTGGGGCGATGGCGTCGTAGATGTCCAGGACCTGATCGTCCTTGCTGAGCATCTAGTCGAGGAAGTCCCACGACCTGGAAGATAAACTTTGCCTGTGCTAATAGCCGAACGAAACTGAAATCAGCGAAATATGCGAAAATTTAGAAAAGTTGAGATAAGAAAGGCAGGTGTCGCATGAAATGGTTGAATGATTACAGATTGATAGTGATATTCGTTGGATTTGTGGCCGCTATGGTTTTTGGCGGCGGAAATGCCAAGGCGGATTTCACCTTCGGTGAGCCCACGAATCTGGGCCCAACCATCAACACTGAGCACAAGGAGACTAGCCCCGACATCTCGGCTGATGGCCTCGCGCTGTACTTCAGGTCCAACCGGCCTGGCGGTTACGGCTCCAGGGACATCTGGGTGGCGATGCGACAAAAAGTAAATGAACCCTGGGGGGAAGCAGTGAATCTTGGCCCAACCGTCAATACTGAGCACGCGGAGACTAGCCCTGACATCTCGGCCGATGGCCTGACACTCTATTTCTACTCGGATCGGCCCGGAGGAAGGGGCGGGACGGACCTGCATGTCGCGACACGACCGACCAAGAACGACGCTTGGGGCCTACCAGTCAATCTTGGGCCAGTAGTGAACAGTTCGTATAAGGAAGGCGGGCCGAGCATTTCGGTCGATGCCCTGACGCTCTATTTCTACTCTGATCGCCCTGGTGGATTAGGCCTATATGACCTTTGGGTTACAACGCGGGCTACGATAAACGACCCTTGGGGAGAACCGGTGAATCTTGGGTCAAGTATTAACAGTTCGACTTACGACGCCCGCCCGAGCATTTCGGCCGACGGCGTGTGGTTCTTTTTTGACTCCACACGACCCGGTGGGTATGGTCAGGGGGACCTGTATGTGACAACGCGCGCAAGCGTCTCCGATCCCTGGGGATCACCGGTCAATCTTGGTCCAATTGTCAACAGTTCTGGTTACGAGGAAAATCCCTCCATTTCGCACGACGGTACTACCCTGCTCTTTGACCGTTCCATAGGGCAAGGTCCTCAGGACATATGGCAAGTGTCAATCACTCCAACAGTTGACTTCAACGGCGATGGAAATGTTGATACTGCCGACATGTGCATCATGGTTGACCAGTGGGGAGAAAACTACTCCTTGTGTGACATTGGCCCGATGCCCTGGGGAGATGGCATCGTCGATGTCCAGGATCTGATAGTTCTTTCTGAGCATTTGTTTGAGGACGTGAATGATCCCACGCTCATAGCTCACTGGCCATTGGACGAGGCACAGGGCGTCATAGCCTATGATAGCGCTGCGGATCGCGATGGCACCTTAATGGGCGGCCCGGTTTGGCAACCTGACGGTGGTATTGTAGATGGAGCGCTTCAATTCGACGGGATAGATGATTATGTCAGTACCGACCCTGTCTTGAATCCGGCAGATCCCGAAATATCTTCGGGATTCAGTGTAGTTGCCTGGGTCATGGGTGGTGCTCCCGGTCAAGCCGTTTTGTCGCAGGCCGATGGTGCGAGTTGGCTGTGCACGGGTTCGGTAGAAGGCTACCTGATGACGGAGCTTACGAACTCCGGTCGGTCCTCTGTTGGCCCGATGCTTTCACAAGCAAACATCACCGACGGCAACTGGCACCGGATAGGCTTTGTCTGGGATGGTTCGTATCGGCATCTATACGTAGATGGAGCGGAGGTGGCCAGGGACGCTGCAACATTGTCTGATTTGGAAAGTGCAGACGGCGGCCTGTATTTTGGCGTCGGCAGCACTCTAACTCCAGGCACCTTCTTCTCCGGCCTGATCGACGACGTTCGCATCTACAACCGGGTGGTGAAACCGTAGGAGCAGTGACTAGTGGCGAGTGACACTAATGCTTGAAGGTAAGAAGAGAAGAAGTGAAGAAGTGAAGAGGACCAGAAACCTTGAGACTTCACCATGCTTATCTTCCTATCCTCTCATCTTCTTGGCCTCAGTAAGCCTCATAGAACTTAAAACATAACACTTAAAACTTGTTCATGAAAGGTAGGTGTAGCATGAAACGGTTGAATGATTACAGAATGAGATTGATGTTTGTTGGAGTTGTGGCCGCTATTTTGCTTGGCGGTGAGAGTGCGAAGGCCGATTATGTCTTCGGCGAGCCCACGAATCTGGGGCCGACGGTGAACAGTTCCTACGACGATGGTAGTCTGAGCATCTCTGCAGATGGGCTGGCGCTTTACGTTGGTTCCACCCGGCCTGGTGGGTATGGTGGTCGGGACCTATGGATGACGACGCGGGAAACGATAGATGATGACTGGGGCAGGCCGGCGAATCTTGGGCCAACCGTCAACAGTTCATTCCGGGAGGTAGGCCCCGACATCTCTTCCGACGGCCTGACACTCTACTTCTACTACTCGGATCGGCCCGGAGGGTACGGCGGGACGGACATATGGGTTACGACGAGGCCGACGAAAGACGACCCCTGGGGAGAACCGGTGAACCTTGGGCCGACTATTAACAGTTCCTATGACGACCATGGCTCAAACATCTCGGACGACGGCCTGGAACTCTTCTTCAATTCCCTTCGGCCCGGTGGCTATGGTCAATCTGACGTATGGATGACGAGGCGACAAACGAAAGACGACCCGTGGGAAGAACCAATCAATCTTGGGCCAACGATAAACAGTTCTAATCGCGAGGTTTCCCCGGACATCTCGGCCGATGGCCTAGCGCTGTTCTTTCGGTCCGATCGGCCCGGGGGGTATGGTGGCCAGGACCTATGGATGGCGACACGACCTACGACAGATGAACCCTGGGGAGAACCCGTGAATCTTGGTCCAAAGGTCAATAGCTTGACTAATAGAGATGGCGGGCCAGCCCTTTCCGAGGATGGCTTTACCTTATACCTCACTTCAGATCGGCCCGGTGGATCTGGTGAACGGGACCTATGGCAGACGCCTATCATTCCCGTCGTTGACTTAGACGGCGACGGAATTGTCGACGCCGCTGACATGTGCATCATGGTTGAGCACTGGGGCGAAGGCTACTCTTTGTGTGACATTGGCCCGATGCCCTGGGGTGACGGCATCGTCGATGTCCAGGATTTGACTGTCCTTGCCGGCAATTTGTTTCAGGAGATAGACGATCCAACGCTGATAGCTCACTGGACGTTGGACGAAGCACAGGGCGTCATAGCCTACGACAGCGCTGCTGATCGCGATGGCATTTTGATTGGCGGCCCGGTTTGGCAACCTGATGGCGGCATGGTAGGTGGAGCGCTTCAATTCGACGGTATGGATGATTATGTCGGTACCGACCCTGTCTTGAATCCGGCGGATCCCGAAATATCTTCGGGATTCAGTGTGATTGCCTGGATACAGGGTGGGGCTCCGGGTCAAGTCGTTTTGTCGCAGGCCGATGGCGCGAGTTGGCTGTGTGCCGATTCAACAGAAGGCTGCCTTATGACGGAGCTTACGAACTCCGGTCGGTCCTCTGTTGGCCCGATGCTTTCACAAGCAAACATCACCGACGGTGAGTGGCACCGTATAGGCTTCGTCTGGGATGGCTCGTACAGGCATTTATACGTGGATGGAGCGGAGGTGGCCAGGGACGCCACACCATTGTCCAGCCTGGAAGACGCATCCGGCGGCCTGTATTTTGGCGTCGGAAGCACTCTGGCCCCCGGAACCTACTTCTCCGGCCTGATCGACGACATGCGGATCTACAACCGGGTTGTGGCCCCATAGGGGCAGTGACTGGTGGCGAGTGACACTAATGCTTGAAGGTAAGAAGAGAAGAAGAGAAGAAGTGAAGAGGACCAGAAACCTTGAGACATCGCCGTGCTTATCTTCCTATCTTCCTATCTTCTTATCCTCTCATCTTCTTGGCCTCAGCAAGCCTCATAGAACTTAAAACATAACACTTAAAAACTTAGAACTTATTTGTGAAAGGCAGGTGGAACATGAAATGGTTGAATGATTACAAACTGATAGTCGTATTCGTTGGAATTGTGGCCGCTATGGTGCTTAATGGCGGACGTGTGAAGGCAGATTTCACCTTCGGTGAGCCCACGAATCTGGGACCGCTGGTCAACATCAACAGCGCATACGCCTGGGGCGCCTGCCTCTCCACGGACGGACTGGAACTCTACTTCAGCTCCGATCGGCCCGGCGGGTACGGCGGGGAGGACGCGTGGGTAGCAACACGCGCGACGAAAGAAGATGAATGGGGCCCTCCGACGAATCTCGGCCCAACGGTCAATAGCTCATCTAACGATGGCGCATCCATCTCGGCCGACGGCCTATCTCTTTACATGACCTCGGACCGGCCAGGGGGGTACGGTGGTCCCGACATCTGGGTATCGACACGGGAAGCAGTAGAAGACGATTGGGGAACGCCCGTGAATCTCGGATCAGTGGTCAATAGTTCGGCTGACGAGATCGACGCGTCTATCTCGGCCGATGGGTTGGAACTGTACTTCTCCGGATGGCACAGTGGACGTGCTCGCCCAGGTGGGTACGGTCACGCGGACTTGTGGGTGACGAGGCGGGCAACGAAAAACGACCCTTGGGGCGAACCGGTGAATCTTGGGCCAGTCGTCAGCAGTTCAAGTCAGGACGCCCGTCCCGATCTCTCGGTCGATGGGCTGTTGCTCTTTTTTGATTCTCAACGGCCTGGGGGGTACGGCCTTATTGATCTGTATGTGATGAGGCGCCCAACGAAACACGACGCCTGGGGCGAACCGGTGAATCTTGGGCCAATCCTGAACAGCTCGGCTATCGAAGAGCTGCCGGACCTCTCGGCCGATGGCTCTACTCTCCTCTTTGACGATGGTTATCATATATGGCAGTCATCAATCATCCCGATCGTTGACTTCAACGGCGACGGTATTGTCGACTCTACAGACATGTGCATCATGGTTGACCACTGGGGCGAAAACTACTCCTTGTGTGACATTGGCCCCTCACCGATGGGCGACGGCATCGTCGATGTCCAGGACCTGACTGTGCTCGCTGAGAATTTGTTTGAAGAAGTAAATGATCCCACGCTCATAGCTCACTGGCCACTGGACGAAGCTCAGGGCGTCATCGCCTATGACAACGCTGCTGATCGCGATGGCATCTTGATGGGCGGCCCGGTTTGGCGACCTGACGGCGGTATAGTGGCTGGAGCACTTCAATTCGACGGCATAGATGATTATGTCAGTACTGACTCTGTCTTAAATCCGGCAGATCCCGAAATATCTTCGGGATTCAGTGTAGTCGCCTGGATCAAGGATGGTGCTCCCGGCCAAGCCATTTTGTCACAGGCTGGTGGTGTGAATTGGCTGTGTACGGATTCACTAGAAGGTAACCTGATGACGGAGCTTAAGAATTCCGGTCGCTCGTCTGTTGGCCCGATGCTTTCACAAGCAAACATTACCGACGGCAACTGGCACCGGATAGGCTTTGTCTGGGATGGCTCGTATCGGCATCTGTACGTAGATGGAGCGGAGGTTGCCAACGACGCAGCTCCATTGTCCGACTTGGAAAGTGTAGAGGGCGGTCTGTATTTTGGCGTCGGCAGCACTCTCGCGCCGGACTCCTTATTCTCCGGCCTGATCGACGACATCCGCATCTACAGTCGAGCGGTGAGCCCCTAAGAAATCGAAGCGCCGGCGCGTTAGAGCCGGTTTGTTACTCTATTATTGCCCGATGGGCAGAAAGGCAGGTGTAGCATGAAATGGTCAGATGGTTACAGAAAGAGATTAGCAGTAG
>Ga0255052_10002171_pt1 | contig 14351 bp, 13 predicted proteins | sample JV7_2_21_MG_FD_188632 | JGI IMG/M metagenome (GOLD analysis project Ga0255052, IMG submission 188632) | Seawater microbial communities from Jervis Inlet, British Columbia, Canada - JV7_2_21 | ecosystem: Environmental > Aquatic > Marine > Inlet | place: Canada: British Columbia | collected... | reverse complement strand
CGTGGACCGGCACACCGGTGCGGTCCGCTGGACCTACGCAGACGGAACGATAATGAACAGTGCCATTACTGTCGGTGATGGCCGAGTCTATTTTGCACAATGCCGCAATCCGGAAATAATGAAGGATGATGACGGTCGGCTTCGAATCGATAAGTTCTGTGACAAGGATCTGTTCATTGTAGCACTAGATGCGAAAACCGGTACCGAAATATGGCAACGCCCCTTCCAGTTCCCGTACGAACATATCATGTTTCTCAATTATGCCGAGAACACACTGCTATTCACAGGCACATACAACAAGGAGAATCGCGTCAACTACGGCCTGTTCGCTTTCACCGCTGATTCGGGAGATGAAAAGTGGCGGACTGATTATATAGGCTTGAATGCGGCCGGGACCGAACCATTCGGTACAGGCGGCGAACACGGTGAACAATGGCAGCACCCGGTAATCAACGGACGAACTCTCTATTCTCGACCTTACGCCTTTGATTTGCATACCGGCGAGAAGAAGCAATATTACGTCTATCGCGGTGGCGGCGGCTGCGGTGGACTGACTGGTTCGGCTTATTACCTTTACGGTCGAGGTTCAAATCCACGCATGTATCCGATCGAAGCCGACAGCACCAGAGGAATCCAGTTGACTCGAGTCACTCGGCCGGGCTGCTGGCTCAACATAATCCCCGCGGGCGGCTTGATTCTTGTGCCGGAATCCAGTTCCGGGTGTACTTGTGAGTACTCACTCCAAACCTCCGCGGCTTTTGCCCCACGAGATTAGTGTAGAGGGCATTTACGATAGGGACAGGGCTAAGGCCGCGCAAAACAATAATTTACCGATTCTCCATCTCATCTTCAGGCCGTCTTTGGCCGTTCCTCAATCGCGAAATCCTCAACGTAGGCCCACTACGCTTCCGGTTTCGCTCAATCGATCACGACCAAATCCAACCTAACTCTGAGCGGATATTTCGGCAAATTATTGTTTTGCGCGCCCTAACCGGACACACGACTTTCGCGGAACGCTTCGATGTAGCTCTTGCAGAAATGGTCCCTTCCCAACAAAGCGTTTGATGCTTTGATTGCATCCATCAAATCATGATCCAGAGGATCAAGGATGGCAGAATCCAGCCCAGCAGCCATGGCCATGGTCAGAAAGTTGCGGTTCAGCTTCGCCCGCTCCGGCAAGCCAAAGGAAATATTGCTCAGGCCACAAGTGGTGTTGACCTGGGGAAACTCTTGCTTGACTCGCCGGATCACCTCTATAGCTATCAATCCGAAATCGTTTTGCACACTGATCGGCTGGATCAAAGGATCGAGAAATATTCTCTCTGGCGCGACTCCTTCAACACACAAAGCTCGAATCAATCTTCTCGCCACCGCAAAACGATCTTTGCCGGTCTTAGCGATTCCTTGGTCATCTAGCGCCAGTGCCACCACGGGTACCTGATACTGCAATATCAACGGTAGCACGTTCCTGAATTTGGCTTCTTCGGCGGTAATGGAGCTAACAATAGGCTTGCCCTTATTGTTAGCCTTCAGCCCCGCTTCCAGCGCTGTTGGATTTGCGCTGTCCAGACAAAGCGGCCTCTCACTTACTTCTTGCACCACCTGTACCAGCCACTCCATCAACTCTGCTTCTCTCTCGACGAAGGCGCCTGCATTTACGTCTATATAATCAGCTCCGGCCTCGGCCTGAGCTTGAGTCAGCTTCTGCAGAAAGCAAGCGTCTTTTCTGGCAATAGCTTCCTGGATTGGCTTGCGTGTAGAGTTAATCTTCTCGCCGATGACTATCATGGTTCTTCATTACCTAAGGGCAATCCCATAATCTCCGAGTTCCTTGACGACCTCATCATAGAGCCTGCGCAGTTCGTCGTCGGGGCTCATCGTCTCGGTATCGTAGCACTCGTACAAATCTCTGCCCTTTGGTGGATCTTTGATATGAGACAGATACTTTTCCTGCAGTTTCTTGATGATTGAGTTTGCCTTTTTACGCGTGATACCTACGTTGCCGTGGCCAAAGGCGCAGGTGAATTCGCTGTCGATGGGAAGTGCCTGGTTTGTCCCCACCGCTCTATTGGGATGGACGTCCTCGATGCCGATTCCGGATGACTGAATCGCCAGCAGATAAGCGGCCGCCTCATAGAAGTACTGCTTCGTGGCTGGTCCTGCTGCGGCATACCCGAGCGCATAATATGGCGCGCCGATATTGCGAGCAAAGGCCTGGCTGCTGGTGCTGATCAAAAAGATCATCCCCGGAGTAGTAGAGCAGACCGACATCATCTGAATAGGGAAGGTCAAGTGGTAAGTCGCCCGGACAACCAGGATGCCGTGGAATGCGTAAGCAAGTGTAACGACTGCCGCACCTTCCGGCCCACCGGCATACCCGCCCAGGATCGGTCCGGCTTCCTGACCGATGTTGGCGCCCCAACTACTCAGGTACGCAACCTGGTTGAGCGAGTCATAAGTTATTTTCATCTCAGCTTGTGGTGCCACTATCCATCCGTCGGACTTGCGAGCTCCGAACTCGGGATTACTTGAGGCGACGGTTCCGATGCCCGAGGCACAAGAAGGATGCAGGTCTATGATTGCCATTCCGGGTCGGCCGGCACGACGCAGGCCTTCTCTGGCGATGCGCATCATGTTAATCCCAGCCAGTATCTCCATCGGTGAGCCAGATGAGGCGCTTAAAGTTCCCACGGTGGTTAATGACGGGATACTAACGGTTTTCCCCTTAGTGATTCTGCCGTAGGCTTCGACCATCCTAAGCGCCACATCTTCGGTCGTATTGGTACCCGAGCCGACGTGACAGTGCGGCAATGTGTTGTCATCAGGCATACGACCATGCCATTCGACGCGGTCGGGCCCCTCGCCGAAATACACTACTTTCGGACATTCATAGACGGCTTGTTCTATCTCGTCCTTGGTGAAATGGATTATGCGCTCGGTGTCTGTGCAGTAGGTTCCAACCTTTGAGTACAGTTCCAGGCCTGCCTGATAAACACGGTCGGCTATGTCGTCATCCGACGGGCAGGGATTATCAGGATCAAATCGTATCTTGTACTTCTTGACCACCTCTCGTACGGCCGGGATGAAGACCTTCATATCATACTCTTTAGCCGACATCATTGGGCCTGTGGTCGCCCGTTCGAGTACTTCCAAAAAACTTATCATCTGCTGTCATGCTCCTTTCTTTCTGGCCACCAGTTTTTTCGCTACTTTCACCGCATCAGATGCCAGCTCTCCATATCCATCGGCTCCGATCTTATCAGCCCACTCCTGGGTCACCACGCCCCCGCCAATCATTACCATGTACTTATCACGCAAGCCTTTGGATACGAGCAAATCGATGATGTCTCTCTGGTAGGGCACAGTCGTGGACATAATCGCAGAAGCGGCAATAATGTCTGCTCCAACTTCCTCCGCCTTGTCCAGGAATTTAGTGGCCGATGCGTCACAGCCAACGTCGTAAACGTCGAACCCAGCGGGAGTCAGCAGATTAGCCACGATGGTCTTGCCAATTTCGTGGATGTCGGTCTGAACGGTGCCAATCACCACCGTACCCTGTTTTTCGATGTCGGCACCAACCGCGACCAGTCTAGGCCTGAGAATCTTCATCGCTTCTTCCCAGGCTTCGGCCGCCATCAGTAGTTCGGGCAGGTATACTTCGCCCTCGCTGAACTTGTTGCCGACCTCCGTCATACCAGGGGCCATACCTTCTTCCACCATTGCCAGAGGACCCACCTTGTCGACGGCTCCTCGGACCAGTTGCACAAGTCCCTCACTGTCACCCTTTATGACAGCCTGACTTAGTTTTCCAAAAAATTGTTTATCTTCCATTTCCCGGTTTCTCCTGTGTGATAAGTGGTACCGCTAATCTAATGCTCTGCCCTTATGCATGTGCAGCCTGCTACACGTGCGATCTTACGTTCTTCTTCGCGCGACCTATATCCGAACGGATCCACATAGCTAATCTTCTTGCTTATGTCAACGTCACATTCAGCGTGCAGTCGAGAACCTTTAGCCTTTTGTTCCATACGGTTCAGAGCGGTATGAACAAGCGTCTTGCTTACATCGCCTGCAATCCTTCGCCGCGATCATGCTGAAATCTCCGACTCTACTCAAAAGACACACAAACGAGAGGGATTTCTCCGGTATCATCAAGCAACTGCTGGTCAGCTTGATCCCCAGAGTATCTGAAAAGCAGTCAAGAATCCGTGCTTGGGCTTCTATCTTCCACCCGCAATAGCCGGGCGCGTATCGGCGACTGACATTCCACCCCGCGTTGGCAAAGTCCTGGCGAATCTTACGCTCCAGCAAATCGGCCGCCTGCTCTACCACCACGGTTCCTATCGCATCGACAATCAACCCCGCCGTCCCCTGCTCGGTATTCACCAACTCTCTTGCTCTTTGTTCAACTCTTGGGCCTATCGTTGCCAGTGCCGGAACCATCCCTTCTGCTCCCGAAAACAGTTCAAATCCCTTCTGTCCTGCCACTTCCAGCTCCAGATAAGTCCCTTTCGGCTCCATCAGCGGCCGTGTCTCAGTTATTTGAACTCTGACTTTTGCCTCCAGGCTGGAAGAAAGGCAATTCCCCTGCGGGTACCCTAGCTGTTCCAGAACGTCCTTCGGGCTGGCCCGCACAGCGATTTCATTGAAAACAAGAAGGTTTCCTTTCATCCGGTCTTTCCATTCACATGTTATTTGCTGCCGGTACCAAAGGACGTTCAAGGTTATCTTAGATCACCTCGGATATAGCTCGTTGAGCCCTCGGAACGGGATGCACGCCGGACCACCCCATCTCTTGGTTTCAGAGTCAACTTCTCAACTTCCGGCCAAATGATCATAAACGCCGGACGACGAGAATTCAAGGAATTATTCTTGGCTTCTGATCGGTCTGCGAACAACATCCTGTGGGCCCAAGCCATCAAGCGGGACTAAGGACCTGCACAACAATAATTCACCGATTTTCCATCTCATCTTCAGGCCATCTTTGGCCGGTCCTCAATCACGGAATCCTCAACGTAGAATAGCTACGCTTCCGGTTCCGCTCAATCGGACGCAACCAAATCTGACCTAAATCTGAGCGGAAAATTCGGCAACTCATTGTCGTGCAGGCCCTAATCGCGCTTCTCTGATCGCAAGAAAGCCAAACAAGATGAGAAGCTGGTTCCGGACAATATTGAAATTCGTGCCGATTTCAAGGTTGATTCGGCACCAATTGACCAATACCATGACGGTCATGTCTACAGATGGTTTTCACAAGATGAGAAGGCTTGAAACGACCAATTAATGCTATTCGAAGAGGCGTTACGAAAACAAATGGAGTGCCGTCCAGATGAAAGCGAAAGACAAAGGGCTACGAATAAGGTATTTCTCTGATGAGCAGGTCAAAAAGATCCACAGCAACGCGGTTGAGCTTCTGGAAACCCACGGATTTATGGTCGAGCATCGCGAGGCCCTTGAAATGCTCAAAGACAGTGGCGCTCAGGTTGACTTTGAGAAACAGGTGGTCAAAGTCAAAGCAGACCTGATCGAAAAATGCATGAGTTCGACTGTGAGCCGGTTTGTCCTCGGAGCCAGAGATCCCTCAAAGGATGTCATCGTAGAGACCGACATGCAGTTCCCTGTCTTTAGAAACGGCGGCGGGGTCGACAAGCTCCTTGATCTCGATACAGGGGAGTCTCGGGACATGCTCCTGCCCGATATTGCCAAACTGTACCGTGTCTTGGACGCGCTTGATTTTATCAATGTCGTCTCACCACTTTATGCCCAGGATGTGCCCGAGAAGATCAGAGACCTTGTCGTGCTCGAGACGCTGTTCCAGAATACGTCCAAGCATGTCAATATCAGAACCTTCAGCAAGAACAACCTTGATATACTGGTAGGAATGGCTGAAATCATCGCCGGGGGCCAGGACAATCTCAGGAAAAGACCCGTCTTGAGCCTGTTTGATTCTCCTCTAAGCCCGTTGAAGTTCCCCGAACTGACCATCGATGTCTTTCTGACTGCCGGAAAGTACGGCATTCCCCTTTACATGGCAAACCTGCCCATCGCCGGGGCAACCGGTCCTTTCACGCTTGCCGGCATGGTACAACTGCTTCATACAGAATTGCTCGCGAGTGTAGTTATATGTCAGACCGCCAATCCTGGTTGTCCGGTTCTTCCACATCCTCTCGCCATGACAATGGATTGGCAAACCGGGCAGGGCTTAAGTGCCTCCATCGAATCGACTGTGATAACCGCCGGGAGTGTTCAGGTAACCAATGAAATCTTTAATATGCCTGTCGATGTGCATGGTCCGTGGTCGGATACCCACATTGCTGATTCCCAGTCAGCTATTGAAAGGACCTTCCAGACGTTGCTACCGGCTCTTTGTGGAGCGGCCAGCATAGCAGGTTTCGGTGACGTTCAAGAGGGGCTCGCCTTCTGTCCGATTCAACTCGGCATCGACGAGGAACTTGCCGGATTCACCTTGAAAACGTTGGAGGGAATACCGGTTGATGATGAGAGGCTCTGCACAGACGCCATAAAGCGCGTCGGCTTCGGCGGAAACTTCATGACTGACGAAACGACCATCAAGTATCTCAGAAGCGATTATTATGAGCCGAAGATTCTGAACCGGCTGTCCCGTGAAGAATGGATCAAAGCCGGTTCCAAAGATATTAACGCCCGTGCCAAAGAGCGTATCAAGAGGCTCATCGCAGAACATGAACCAACCCCTTTGGATGAAGGTGTAAGGAAAGAATTGAGGAGCCTTGTCGAAAGCAGAGAGCAGTACGCGTAGATGCGGAAGTTTCAGGAATAACAAAGAGATCGGTCGTGCCTGCTTGGCAGAATTTCAACCCAATGGGCCCCCGGGGATGGGTTGGGGGCTGATAGTAGAGAACAGGTAGATCAGGTAAGCGATGTATGAGCAAACCAGGGCGGTTCCGGCGCGGCGGCCTATCTTGCGTCTGCCGATGATTGCAGTCAGGGCGAAGGCGACGCTGACTACGACAACGATCCAGTAGTCGATCCCGCCGGCCAGCCGGGGTTCCGACAGATCGAACGGCTTGACCATGCCCGCGGCGCCGGTGACCAGCAGAGTGTTGAAGATGTTCGAGCCGACAAGGTTGCCCACGGAGATATCATGATGACCCTTCAAGGTCGCTACGACGCAGGTTACAAGCTCGGGCAGCGAGGTGCAGAACGCGATGATGGTCAGGGCGATCACGGCCTTGCTCAGGCCCATCTCCCCACCGATGAAGACGGCGCCCCGGAGCACCAAGTCGGCGCCGAGCGCGAGGCCGATGAGTCCGATGACGATGTAAACGACGTTCTTCTTGACGTGTTTTGTATCGACCTCCATGTCCAGACCGTCCTGGTTGGCCCGACTGCGAGATTCGCGGCGGGCCAGGTAGACTGTCAGGAAGATCAGTCCGGCGAAGATGACCAGCAGTACGGCCGCCTCGGGTCTGCTCACCTTTGCATCGTGCAGGAAGGGACAAAGCAGCAGGATTACCAGGAGCATGACCGGGATTTCCCGGCGAAGTGTTCGCTTTTGGACTATCAGGGGGCTGATCAGGGCGATCACGCCGCCGACGAGGGCGAGGTTGGCGATGTTGGAGCCGAAAACGTTACCGAGCGCCAAATCGCCGCCGTTCTCCCAGAAGACGCCTCTGATGCTCGCCGCGACCTCGGGCGCCGAGGTTCCCATCGCTACGATGGTAAGGCCTACGACCAGCGGGCTGACACCGAGCAGCACAGCCAGACCGACAGCGCCTGCGACCAGAAGGTCGGCGCACTTCCAGAGTATTACAAGCCCTGCGACAAGAAGTATGATAGCCAACGGAATGTTCATCTTATCGGTGAATCCTGTAACCGCCCGCGTTGCTGCCGGGCGGTCCGTTCCGGTAAAACAATAAATGAAGACGGCTGTGATTTCAGGCTAAGGACCATGCACGAAATAACTTCCCGTTTTGCTGCCCAATTGCACCCCATCTTTGGCTGCTCCTCAATCGCGGAATCATCAACGTAGAATAGCTACGCCTGCGGTTCCACTCAATCGTCGCAGCCAAATCTACGGCACACTTGAACATCAAATTCAGCAATTTACTTCGTGCACGGTCCTAATCTACAGCTTTCCCACGACCAGGCAGGCGTTATGGCCGCCGAAGCCGAAAGAATTGCTCAGGGCGGTATTGACCTTGGTCTTGCGGGCCTGAAGCGGGACGAAGTCCATATCGCTGCCGCATTTCGGGTCCTGGTCATGAAGGTTTATGGTGGGGGGGATGACCGATTCGTTGATGGCCTTTACGCAAACGATAAGCTCGACCGCTCCGCTGGCGCCGAGAAGATGGCCGATGCAGCTCTTGGTAGAACTAACCGGGATCTTACTTGCGTGCTCGCCGAAGACGGATCTGATAGCTGAGCTTTCGGCGAAGTCGTTGAGTTCGGTGCCGGTCCCATGTGCATTGATATAATCTATCTCGCTCGGCGAGAGGCCGGCGTCGGCGAGGGCCAGCTTCATCGTTGTCGCTGCGCCGTCGCCGTCGGGTAGCGGCGCCGTGATGTGGTAGCCGTCATCGGTCGCGCCATAACCGAGCAGCTCGGCGTAGATGTTCGCGCCGCGTTTTTTGGCATGGCTTTCCTCTTCCAGAATCAGGATGCCGGCGCCCTCGGAAAGAACAAAACCGTCTCTGCTCTTGTCGAATGGCCTGGAAGCGGTCGGCGGATCGTCGTTGCGCAGGCTCAGCGAGCGGGCGGCACAAAACGAGGCCAGCCCGATGGGAGTAAGAGCCGCCTCGGCGCCGCCGGCGATCATGATGTCACTGCGTCCGGCGAGGATGTTGGCGAAGGCTTCGCCAATGGCGTGATTGCCCGAGGCGCAGGCGCTCAATACGCAAAAATTGGGGCCGCGCAAGCCGTAGCGAATTGCAACATTACCGCTGCTGGCGTTGGCCATGAGCCGCGGCACGCAGAAGGGCGAGACCTTGCCCGGACCCTTGTTGATCAGTCTGATATGCTGGTCTTCGATTTCCTTGATGCCGCCGATGCCTGTGCCTATGATAACGCCGGCGCGGAACACGTCCGCCTTCGAAAAGTCCAGCCCGCTGTCATTGACGGCCTGGTCCGCGGCGGCCACGGCGAACTGAGTAAAGCGATCCATGCGCTTGCTCTCGCGACGGTCGATGTACTTGGCGACATCAAAACTCTTTGCCTCACCTCCGAAGTGCACCGGAAACTCGCTCGTGTCGAACGATTCGATGGTGGAAATGCCACTCTTGCCTTCGCACAGCCCCGCGAAAAGCTCCGGTGCAGACTCAGCTAAGGAAGTAACACAACCCAGGCCTGTAATAACAACTCGCCTTTTGCTCATATTAAACTTGTTCGCTATTCTTGGCTCTTGGATTGCGCTACAGTGGCAATGTATTCGATCGCGGCACCGACTGTCTGAATCTTCTCGGCCTCTTCATCCGGAATGCTCATATCAAACTCGTCCTCAAATTCCATTACCAGCTCCACGGTATCCAGTGAATCGGCATTCAAGTCATTGATAAATGAGGTCTCTCGCGTGATTTCAGCCTTGTCGGCGCCCATCTGCTCACTTATAATCTCTACTACTCTCTTCTCAATCGCCTGAATATCTACGCTTTCAGTACTCACTTGTTAGTCCTCCCTAATAACATCAGGAATCCGTCTCACAATCTTATTTTCAAACGATCTTCATCAACAAAGCCAGTCGCAAGGGCTATCTTCACAATTCATTTCGGCGGGCTATGTTACCGACAAAGACAGCCACCCACAAACATTTTTTTATTTTTTTTACATTGCCATTCCGCCGTCCACACACAGCACCTGGCCAGTTATGTAGCCCGCTTGGTCACTCGCGAGGAACGCTGCTGCCTTGGCCACGTCTTGAACCTGGCCAAACCTCCGCACGGGAATTATCTGCTTTGCGGCATCCTTAACGGCTTCCGGCAGCACGGCGGTCATCTCAGTCATAATGAATCCCGGCGCGATGCAATTGGCGGTAACGTTTTTCTTGCCGACTTCCCGCGCGAGGGACTTGGTCATGCCGATAAGACCGGCCTTGCTGGCGGCATAATTGCTCGATCCGGCCTGGCCCATGACGCCGGCGACGGAACTCATATTTATGATCCGCCCGAATTTGTTTCTGACCATCGACCGAAGTGCGAAGGTGGTCGCCATGAAGGCAGCCCGCAGATTGACATTGATGACGCTGTCAAAGTCTTCGTCTTTCATTTGCATCATCAGCTTGTCCCGTGTGATGCCGGCATTGTTTACCAATATCCCGATCCCGCCGTGTTCGCAAGCCAGGGCCTCCAGAACGTTCGCAAGTTCATCGGACTTGGTTATGTCCACACACCTTGTCACTACTGTCTGGCCCGCTTCGGCGACGACCTTCTCGAGTTCGCCAAGCTGCTCGGCATTTATATCGAGTCCCGCAACGAAACGGCCCTGCTCGAGCAATTCGAGCACAATCGCTCGTCCTATCCCTCTGGCAGCGCCAGTAACCACGGCCAGTCTTTTATCCGCCATCCTTGATATCTCCAAAATTGATTTCGAAAGACACTATAATACCGCTCAGCCCCGAACCTGGCTCGGGACCCGCTCTGACAATTCCTTCAACGCGTGCAAACTGCTCACGTTGACAACTTTTGTTTTTCTATGGATTCTTCGCATCAGACCCGTCAGAACCCTGCCCGGTCCGATCTCATAGAACTCTTCGACCCCGTCTGCCAACAGCCGCTCCATGCACGGTTGCCACAGGATTGGACAGGTCAACTGCTTCGCCAGCCCATCTACAATCGCCTTGCCACTCTGGTAATACTCGGCATTGATGTTGGCTATAGTTGCCGTTCCGGAAGGCTCGCCGATTTCGCATTTCGACAGCGCTTCAGTGAGGGCCTCGGCAGCACGGGACATCATCTCGGTATGAAAGGCCCCGGCAACCTCCAAGCGTATGGCCTTGATCGCGCCGTACTTGGCCGCCATCGATTCGGCCCGCTCACAAGCAGCCTCAGTGCCGCTGATCGCAATCTGACCGCGACAGTTGAAATTGACCGGCACGAGAAGCTCACCCTGGCTCGCGTCGGCGCAAAGCCTGCGGACCGTTTCGGCATCAAGGCCGATTACGCTGACCATACCGCCTTGGCTCGAGTCCGCCGCCGCCTGCATCGCCTGGCCGCGTTTCTGCACGAGAACGAGAGCGTCCTCGAAACTGATTGTCCCTGCTGCATACAGAGCTGTGTACTCCCCAAGGCTGAGTCCCGCCGTTACGTCGGCAAGTATGCCGCCGGTCGCCGGTTCTGTCCGGAGAACCTCCAATATCGCCGCCGAAGTGACGAAAATCGCCGGTTGCGAAATCGTCGTGCTGTTCAATTGCTCCGCAGGGCCCTCGAAACATATCCCGCTCAGATCCAGACCGGTGATATCGTTCGCCCTTTCGAAGATTTCCATCGCAACGGGAAACACCTGGGCAATTTCAGCGCCCATTCGAACGACTTGAGCGCCCTGTCCCGGAAATAGAAAAGCAGTCTTCATAATTCGTCTCTCGTAATCTGTATTTCGCGTATCATATGTCATATCTCACATTGCGCGTTATGCGCTGTGTGGCGACCGATCCAGAATTCGTCGCGACAGGCACGATGCACTACGAACAATTTAGAATTCAACCACATTTGCTCCCCAAGTTAATCCTGCGCCAAAAACCACCAAAATGATGATATCGCCTCGTTTTATCTTGCCGGTCCTGACACACTCTTCGAAGGCAATCGGCACTGAAGCCGCAGATGTGTTGCCGTATTGGCTGATGTTGATGAAAACCTTTTCAGCAGGCAGCTCCAATCGCTTCGCCACGGACTCGATAATTCTTGCATTCATCTGATGCGAGATTAGCATTCCCACATCATCCAGGGTCAAATCACAGGCTTCGAGACATTCGTTTACGGTCTCAATAATCCGGCGAATAGCCTGCTGATATACCTCCCGGCCCTTGATCTGCATAAAGATATTCTTCGGATCCTCCAGCTCTCTGTTCGCAGGATGTAGCGAGCCATACGCCTGGCAGTTCAACGCCTCCCAGCGTTCTCCATCCGAGTGCATTGTGCTGTACATAATGCCCTTGCGCCCGTCGTCACTTCGTTCGAGCACGACCGCACCGGCGCCGTCGCCGAAAAGTATACAACTGGTCCGATCTGTCCAGTCGACAATTTTGCTCAGAGTCTCAGCCCCTATTACAAGGGCGTTCTTATACCGACCGCTCTCAATGAACTGCTGCACTACCGACAGGCTGTATACAAAGCCGCTGCACGCGGCGGCCAGATCGAAGACCCATGCTTTATCGGCGCCGAGAGCCCGCTGTACAAAACAGGCAGTAGAGGGAAAAACCATCTCCGGCGTGATAGTAGCTACTATAATAATATCAAGCTCCTCGGCTTCGAGATTGGCCTGAGCCAGCGCTTTCCTTGCCGCCTCGGTAGCCAACAATGCGGTGCTCTCGTTATCCGAGGTAATATGTCGAGACCTAATCCCTGTTCGGGTTGCGATCCATTCGTCGGAGGTGTCCACCATTTTTCCAAGTTCATCATTCGTCAGAGTCTTCTCCGGCGCAAAAGAGCCATAACCGGAAATGACTGCACGATAAGCGGGGGGACGACCGTTGGGTGGGCTATCCATCAGTTGTCCTTACACTAGTTCCTGAGAGATATTCGACGATCTTGTCGTTTATCTTTTTAGTGTAGAATTTCTTCGAAGCCACAATCGCGTTCTTGATCATCTTGCTCTGACTGGATCCGTGGCAGATCACCGCGGTCCCGTTGACACCCAGCAGAAGCGCGCCGCCGTACTCACTGTAATCATATTTTGTGTAAATCCTTTTCATCACAGGCTTGAATTTCATGGCAAGCTGGGAGTTCTCCTCAATAAGCTCGTCCCTGATAGCTCTGAACAGGCCATCAACGAGGCTTTCGGTAAGTTTCAAGATTACGTTGCCGACAAAACCTTCGGTGATAACAACCTCGCAGGCGCCACTGAAAATATCCCTTCCCTCGACGTTGCCCACGAAGTTCATGTTCGAGTCGGATTTCATCATATCGAGCGTCTTCTTGACAACCTCGTTGCCTTTGGCGTCTTCCGAACCGATACTCATGAGCCCGACCCTCGGGTTTTCAATCCCGAGCAGATCTTTTGAATAGACGCTTGCCATCGCCCCGTACTGATAAAGATGTATCGGTTTGCAGGCAATGTTGGCGCCGACGTCGCATATCGTCACCGGCCCCTCGGGCGTCGGGAAAACCACCGATATCCCCGGGCGAATGACACCGGGCAGATTCCTCATCCGCATCTGAAAAGCCGCGACACAGGCGCCCGTATTGCCCGCTGAGATGACCGCATCGACCTGACCTCTCTTGGCCAGTTTTGCCAGCACGGCTATCGAACTCTTGGGGGTCTTCCGCAGACTCTCAATGGGCACTGCATCCATGCCAATAACGTCCGGAGCATGAAAGACGCTGATCATGCCTTTTCGCGAGTCGGCAGGCGGCAGATGGGCCTCCACCGTCTCTCCGGAGCCGACAAGTATCAGCTCGTCATCGCTGCTGAGGTGCTCGATCGCCTCAAGCGCACCGGCAACAATCTGCTCCGGCGCATCGTCGCCTCCCATTGCATCTAATGCTATTCGCATACTCGCCAAGCCCCCATTTAAGACTCTTTGCCGAGCTTCAACGTGATTCTCGGGTTCACGTAACCGCAATTCGAACAGGCCGCGTGTGGCAGCTTGGCTTGATCACACTTCTTGCAGACCGAATAATTAACAGCCTTCAGACGGTGATGGCTCCGGCGGCTCCGGGTTTTGCTCTTGCTGGTCTTTTTTACAGGTAACATCTTCAACTACTCCACAACTATTATCATCGCAAATGCGCCTACAGCGCAACAAAACATCCACACATACGCCTACAAAAGCGGCACTAAAAGCGCCTTAAATAGTGAACCGGCGAGACTTTGTCAAGCGAAAATCTGACATTTGTCGCTCGGGGCTTTCTCCGGGCTCATCGCCCCTGAGGCCGTCAATAGGGTGGTATTCGGCCGAAATTCAAGGTGGCCGGCGGCAAAACCAGAAAGTGGCAGGGGCGCAGAAATACAACGAACGGGCCTATGCCGGTTGCATTTGGCATAGGCCCCAATTTGATGCAAATTAGCGATGTCCACACGGCACAATCAGCCACCACTCGGTTATCCTCGTGTTACTCCGAGGCCGGCCGGTACAGTCGGATATCGTCAACGTAGATCACACCTGAACCGCCCGCGACGACGTTGTTCTTATCACCCAGGCCAATAGAAATCGTGTTGACACT